>ERZ779632.1124-NODE-1124-length-11867-cov-6.465036_pt1 | contig 11867 bp, 8 predicted proteins | sample MGYA00514194_ERZ779632 | MGnify/ENA primary metagenome ERZ779632 (study PRJEB29562, sample SAMEA4376704) | mouse gut metagenome | isolation source: Cecum | study: EMG produced TPA metagenomics assembly of the A DSS colitis mouse model was used to assess the...
CTATCTAGAGCGCAAGCTGTCCCGCGTGGCCAACCTGACCGCCTTTGAGCGGATGATGACCCAACGCCGGGAGGCGGACGGGGAAGCCGCCTCAGAGCTGCTGGAATACGAACGGCAAATCCAGCCGGTGATCCTCCATCTGGCCGTGGTCTATCGGAGGAAGGAGGACATCCAGGCGGCCTACTTTGCCTGGTTTCTGGCCAGGCACCAGACCAACCGGCACATGGAGCTGGACGGAGTGCAGGACATTCTGGTGGACTACATGAATCAGGACAGCCTGTACTGTCGGGTCAACGCCTTTCAGGCGCTGTGCCGGATGGGCAGTCCCCGGCGCGTGGCCGACGCGGTGACTGTTCTGGACCGAAACGGGAAATTTTTTCATAGCAAGCTGCTCACTGACAGCCTGCTTTCCTTTACCGGCGGCAAGCGGGCGCTGGCCGCCCTGCTGCTGGAGCGGTTCGACAGCTTTTCCACTCAGACCAGGCTGTCCATCCTCAACTACATCCGCTTCCACTCCGGGGACTACCGCGGATGGGTGCTTCCGCTGATGAACGATCCGGAGGAGGATAAAGAGCTGCGGCTGTCGGCCATCCGATATTTTGGGCGGTATGTCTATCCCCCCGCCAAGCCGGCCCTGCTGGCCTTTGCCGCCGATAGGGACCCGCTGCGCTGGGAGTACGCGGCGGTCAGTGTCTCCGCACTGGCTATCTATGATGGAACGGACGTGACGGAGGCGCTGACTGGAGCGGTTTGCAGCTCCAACTGGTATGTGCGCTCCAACGCGGCGGTCAGTCTGACCGCCCGGGGACTGGACGGCGGCCTGTCCGCCGCGGCGGAGGGCGGCGACCAATACGCACGGGAGATGATGCGCTATCAGCTTCAGCTCCGGCAGGCCAGGAAGGAGGGGGCGGCGGTATGATCCGGGAGCTGATCCAGACCTTTTTAAGCGCTGTGGGCGTCTTTTACGTGCTGTATATGATGGGCTACGCCAGCTTTCTGTTCCTGTCGGTGACGGTGGGCTCCGCCACTCTCTACGGCTCCAAGCGGCGCAATCATCTGAAAAACGAGCTGGAGGGCGGGCACTATGTTCCTGTGACTATCGTGGTGCCCGCCCACAACGAGAGCGTGACCATCGAGTCCTCCGTCCGTTCTCTGGCCATGCTGGACTACCAGTCCTACGAGATCGTTGTGGTGGACGACGGCTCCTCCGACGACACCAGCCAGATTCTGGTGGACGCCTTTCAGATGGTCCGGGTGGACCGGCCCATTTGGCGGCGGCTGCGCTGCCAGCCGGCGGAGGCGGTCTATGAGACCTGGAACAGCCGGGTGCCCATCACCCTCATCCGAAAGCGTAACGGCGGCAAGGCGGACGCCCTAAACATGGGAATCAACGCCTCCCGCTACCCCTATTTCCTGTGTATGGACGCCGACTCCGTCCTTCAGCGGGACTCGCTGGAGAAAATCGTCCGCCCGGTGCTGGAGGACGACCGGGTGGTGGCGGTGGGCGGTTCTGTCCGCCCCTGCAACGGTGCGGAAATCCGGGACGGCGCGGTGGTGAACTACCGGATGCCCCGAAAGCTGCTGCCCTGTATGCAGGTGCTGGAGTACGACCGCTCCTTTCTGGCCGCCCGGATCCTCTTTGACCAGTTCAACGGCAGCATCATCATCTCTGGGGCCTTCGGTCTGTTTAAAAAGAGCGCCGTCATCGACGCCGGGGGTTACGACGCCACCACGGTGGGGGAGGATATGGAACTGGTCATGCGGCTGCATGTCTTTTGTCGGGAGCACTCCATCCCCTACCGGGTGCGCTACGCCACCGACGCCATCTGCTGGACCCAGGCCCCGGAGAAGCTGGGGGACCTGTGCAAGCAGCGGCGGCGCTGGCATATCGGACTATACCAGAGCATGACGCGGCACCGGAATATTTTGTTCGACCTGAAATACGGTATGGTGGGCTTTATTTCCTGTCTATATTTTCTGCTCTATGAGCTGTTTTCCCCTTATATCGAGGTGTTCGGCGTGCTGGTAACCGCGCTGTCCTGGGCGGTGGATTTTTTGAATGTTCCCTTTATGCTGCTGTATATGGGCGTCTATGTGCTGTACTCCTCCATCCTGTCGCTGACGGCCTTCTTCGCCCGAATTCATACCGTCGACCTGAAGCTGTCTCTGGGCGATGTATGCAAGGCCATCGGGCTGTGCGTGGTGGAGGTATCCTGCCTGCGGTTCATCCTGGCCTGGGTTCGGGTGACCGCTCTGGGCCGGGGACGGGGCAAAAAGGCTGTATGGGGCCAGATCGAGCGCAAGCGGATCAATTTTGACCAGGGAAGTTAGAAATAAGAGAGAAAGGATGCGGATATTATGCGGATGGATGAGCTGAAACGGGGCTTTTGGGGATATAAAAGGGACAGCGTCTACCACTATATCGTATCAGTGGAGGAAAAGGCCTCGGCCCGACTGGCGGAGAAGGACGCCCGGCTGGAGAAGACAGAGGAGGAAGCCAAGCGGCGGGTCAGCGAGCTGGAGGCGGTGATCGCCTCTCTGCGGGAGGAGAACGCCTCCCTGCGGGAGAACCAGGCGACGGTGTTCTCCACCATGCTGGAGGCGCAGAAATACGCCGAACAGCTCCGGACGGACAGCGAGCGCCAAAGGCAGCAGACTCAGGAGCGGCTTGCCGCCGCCGTCCAACAAAAAAGCGGACAGTTGGATCGCTATCAGGAGCAAATTCACCAGCTTAGGGTCATAATTCGGGAGCTTTTGGAGGACTTCAACGGCAGATTGGAGGAGACGGAGCATGTACTGGTCCGTCTCACCGACCAGGTCCCCGGTGTGGAATTGGACACAGTCCCGTCCGGGCCGGACGAGGGCGGGAGCGAACTGTGGAAAAGGATATCATTTACATAACGGAACGGAGGCTCCGAGAGGCTGTCGAAAATCAAATAACGGTCTGGTGGTGAGCGAAGCTTTTTCGCTCACCACCGTTTTCTTTTTGTGGGAGGTTTTGAAGATGGTAACAACGCGCTTGGTGCCCCCGCGCGGCGGCAAGGAACGGAAGGACAATGGTGTGATCGCCTACCACTTGCGGCGGTCTTTCAAGCCGGAAGAGATTACACCGGAGCAGGCAAGCAAGATCGGCTATGAGCACGCTATGCCGCTGACAAAAGGCAATCATGCTTTTATCGTCTGTACCCAAGGGCGCTGGTTTTAACTCAATTGAAACTGATGCACCAGATCGTTCATCCGCAGCGACTGATCCGACAGCTCCCGCGCCGTAGCGGCGCTTTGCTCCGAAGTCGCCGAGGTGCTTTGAACAATGGAGGATATTTGTTCGATCCCCTCTGTAACCTGAGCGATCGCGGTGGTCTGCCCTCCAACGGCTTCTACCATTGCGCTCATTTTGGCGGTCACATTTTCTGCGATTGTGCTGGTCGCGTCCAGCGATCCCGTCACCTTCTCAAATACCTGGCCGCCCTCCGCGACAGCGGCGATAGAAGCCTCGATCAGTTCCTTGGTCGCCTTGGCCGCCTCATCAGATTTGGAGGCTAGATTACGCACCTCATCGGCTACCACAGCAAAGCCTTTGCCTGCGCTGCCCGCCCGGGCCGCCTCTACAGCGGCATTCAATGCCAAGATATTTGTCTGAAACGCGATATTCTCAATCGTGTCAATAATTTTACTGATTTCCGTGGACGAACCGGAGATTCTCCGCATCGCGGTATTCAGCTCCTTGACATAGTCTACACAGATCCCAAGCTGTGTTCCCACCTGCGTCACAAAATCTCCCGCTTCCTCCGCGGTGGAAACGGTCTGGTTCGCGCTCTCCGCGATGCTGGCGGCGGTGAAGGAAAGTTCCTGAACGGCGCTGGTCTGCTCTGTGGCCCCCTGGCTCAGAGACTGCGCGCTGTTGGATACCTGAACGGCGCTGCTGGCCACGGCTCCGGCGGATTGACTGATCTGGGAAAGCGTATGCCGCAGAGAACTGTGGATCGCCTTGATGGACTGCTCCATGGTCACAAAATCTCCCCAGTATGTACGGGTGATATTCTCGCGGAAATCTCCCCGCGCCATTTTTCCCAGGTGGTGAGACGCGTCCTGGAGCACGTCGTTCAGGCGGAGAATCGTCGTGTCCAGCGCCATTGTCAGCTTGGCGGTCTCATCCTTGGAGCGGGCCACTGGGGTCGGCGAGCGCAGATCGCCGTCTGCCAGCTGCTCCAGCCGGACAACGCAGGACTGGATGGGGCCGGAAATGGACTGTCCCACCTTGACCGCCACGGGAAAAGTGGCCAGCACAACAAGAAGCACTACCAAGACCGTCAGCATAATGCTGCGGTCCAGTGTGGACTTGAATTCCCGCTGGCTGGCCTCTATGGCGATGCTCCACTTCTGATAACCTCCAATGGGGGCGAAACCAACGAATTTATTGTCCCCATAAAAGTTGTAGGCCCCGAAGCCGGTCTCCCCCTGGAGCATACGCTGGTTTACGGCGGCCACATCCGCTACGCTGGAGTCTGTTTTTGCGGTCTCGATCATGTTGGAACCCGACTCCACGATGGCGGCGTCCCGATGGCCGATGACATTGCCCCGGTGGTCCAGCACATAGGCCACGCCATCGCGGCCCATGGACAGGTCAACTACGATGTCCGACAGGAAATCCGCGCTGATCCCGCCGTAAACGATGCCGTCAAAGCGGCCGTTGGTAAGGATGGGGACCTCAAGCAGGAAGATCATCTGCTGGCCGTCGTTCATAATATCGGAGATGTAGGGCTGCATAGTGGCCTTACACTGCTGGAAATAATCTTCCTCCGCGTAGCTGTAGCCTGTGGAGGAAAAGCCGTTGGCATCCATTTTCCCCGTGTACAGAAACCCATTTCGCTGGGCAATCTCATCCCGGACAGACACCAGCGCCTGGTCCATGGGGTCGGAGTCGCGGAAAATATCAGAGGCGGCGGCCTCCTGAAGCGCCGTCCAGTAGTTCCCCATCCTCCATTCCACCGCGTTCGCGGCCATCTGCGTGGCGGGACCCAGGGTTTTTGTCATAACATCATCGATTCCGGTGGCATTGAGCAGGGCCGTGATCACACCGATCAGCACTGAGCCGATCAGCACCACCGACAGCATACTGACTTGTATTTTTGATTTGATCGACTTCATGTATTATCTTCCTCTCTTCTGAATTTTGACGCGGGGAAAGGGACGCGTTCCTCTCCAGAATATACCACAGTTTCAAATACGTCCCAGCCCCACAATATACTAGCATGGCGACATAGAGAGTTCAATCCAAAATTTGCGGCCTTGCGCGCGGGCGCTGTTGTGTACTTTGCCGAATTTTGATGCTCCGTTTCCGGCAAGACATTGTGAAAGATGTGTTTTATTTTGGGTTCGCCAGTTGCCCTGGCAAGCGAAAACAGAGGCTTGACTTTTTCTCAGCTTTTAATTAAAATGAACTACGTATCGCTTCATGCGACTTCGCGATAAAAAAACTGGAGGTAGCCACATGAAAAAGAGTATTTTAGTTGTCGATGACGACAATATGAATTTGGCCAGGACACAGATCATCCTCGGGAAGGAATATGACGTGCTCACGGCGGAATCAGGGATGGACGCGCTGATGAGGTTGAAGGACACGAAGGTAGATATGGTTCTTTTGGACATTGATATGCCGGAGATGAACGGCATTGAGACCTTTGAGCGCATGAAAGGCTTTGCTCCCGAGATCCCTGTAATCTTTTTGACGGCTTCGGGGCTGGAGGAGGACGTGGTCAGCGCCATCAAGCTGGGCGCGGTGAACTATCTTAAAAAACCCTACCGTCCTCAGGAGCTGCTAAAACGGATCTCCCAGGAGTTTGAGAAGCGATGAGGCCGGAGGAGCAGACAAGCAGGCACCTTCTGCTGGCGGTTATTATTACGGTACTTAGCGGTATATTGAATTTTGTCACACTGGTCATGTCATGGGAAATCTGGATGATTCTGCTGGTAACAGCAGGATGTTTCAGCGTGTGGATTTTGCATATTACGAAGCTTGGGGCGGATACGTTTTATGAGAATCTGTGCGCGGGAGTGATTCTGATCGAATTCTTTTTTTTCAGTGTACATGAATCCAGTCTTTATGATATACCAGCCATGGCCTGTATTCTTGTCCTCGCGCTGTTCATGCTGAATAAAAAGTGGATATTGCATGGGATAGCCGCCCTGTATGTGCTGGCGCTGCTGTACCACGTTCTGATCCTCCATACCGTCTCAGCTCAAATGGGACTCCGGGACATCGTGCGCGTAGGCCTGGGCGCTGTTGTGACCCTTGGAGGAACCGCGCTGGCGCGGTACTGGGTCAACCGGCGGAATGTGCAGCGGAAGTGGTATGAGCATGTATTTGAAGAGCTGGAGACAGCGGGGAAGCAAAACGCCGTCTTTCTGTCCAATGTATCCCATGAGCTTCGCACGCCGATCAATATGGTGATCGGCATCAGCGAGGTAGCCCTGGCGAAGGAGCTTTCCCCGGATATCCGCTCGGATATGTCGTCCATAAAGCTGGCGGGAAAGCGCCTGTCCAACCAGATTAACAATATGCTGGACTACACGGAAATTTTGGAAGGCACGCTGACCCCGGCCAAGAAAGAATATATGATCACCTCGGTTCTGAACGATGTGATCACAACGGTTGCGCTGCAAACCAACCGGCAGCATTTGGAGCTGGTGTTTGATATCGACCCCAATGTGCCGGCAACCCTGGTCGGCGACGCGGAAAAGATTTCCCATGTACTCAAAATTCTGGTAGAAAATTCCATCAAGTTTACGGAAGAGGGCGGCGTGAATATCCGTATCAAGCACCGCCAGGAGGATTACGGCGCCAATCTGGTCATTGATATCTGTGACACCGGCATCGGCATGACCGATTCTCAGCTGACACAGATGTATGATGTCTTTTATCAGGCGGATACTGGGAGCAGCCGTCTCGCGGGAGGGCTCGGCCTTGGCCTCCCCATCGCGCGGGGACTTTTGACCGCCATGGGCGGTTTTATCCATTTCAACAGCGAGGAAAGGCAGGGACTGTCCGCCCATATCGTGATTCCCCAGGGGGTTGTGGATGAGCGGCCATGTATCGTGCTCAATCACCCGGAACAGCTGTGTATCGCCTGCTATTTCAGGCCGGAACGATATGTCTGTGATGAGGTCCGGGGATATTACGACGGGCTGATCTATAATCTGATACATGGGCTTGGCATCAAAGGATACCAGGCGCATAATTTTGAGGCTCTGCTGAAATTGCGGCGCAGCCATAAGCTGACCCATGTGTTCATCGCCCAGTCGGAGTATGATGAGAACCGGGAGTATTACGAGGAGCTGACAAATACGCTCCGTGTTATCGTGATCGCAGAGCGGGATTTTACGCTGAGCGCTGAAAGCCGTCTGCTTGTGATACATAAGCCGTTTTCCGCCCTTTCCGTGGCGAACCTGCTGAACGGTGAGATGGGGGAACGGGGGTTCGCGGAGGATCAGGCCGCGGGCCGGAAGCCCTTTACCTGCGTTGGAGTCCGGGCCTTGGCGGTGGATGATGAGGAGATGAACCTCATGGTCGCGAAGGGAGTTTTGGGAAACTATGGGATCGAGGTTGATACCTGCCTGAGCGGAAAAGAGGCCATCGCCCAGTGCGGAACTACCGCCTATGACATCATCTTTCTGGATCATATGATGCCCGGCTTTGACGGCGTGGAGACGCTGAAGAGAATTCGGGAGCTTCGGAACGGAATGTATCAGGACCTGCCGGTGATCGCGCTGACCGCCAATACCGTCAGCGGCGCGAGGGAAATGTTCCGCAACGAGGGGTTCACTGAATTTGTCCCCAAACCAATCGAACGGATGGTTCTGGAGCGGGTGCTGCGGAAGGTTTTGCCCAAGAGCTGTATCCAGTACAGTGTAACGCCTGCGAATGGGAAAATGCCTGTGGAAGAACTTCCGGAAGCCGCGCGGAGCGTCCCGGCGGACAGCCCGGAGCAGCCCGGGCCGGCTGAGCCTCCGGCGCGCCAGGCAGATGCCTCAGCGATCCCCTATGACCGGCTTGCCCAGTCCGGCGTCAACGTGGACATGGGACTGGATTATTGTGCCGGGGACGAGGATTTTTATCGGGAAATGCTCCGGCTTTTCAGCGACCAGGGCGAGGAAAAGCGGGCGGAGATCGCCGCGTTATATGAAAGCGCCAACTGGGCGGACTATGCCATCAAGGTCCACGCGCTGAAGAGCACGTCGCTGACCATCGGGGCGGAGGCGCTTTCCGCGCAGGCAAAAGAGCTGGAGCTGGCGGGAAAGCGGGGCGATGTTGACTTTATCCGGGCACATCATCACGCGCTGCTGAGCGCGCATGAAGAACTCTGCGCGCAAATTACCAGGCTGTAGCTTTTTTCGTGTTTTTCCTGGAAATATTACGATTTGAGGGTGGGAAACCGCGTGATAAAAAAATGGTTTGAAATCATCACCGATCACAGAATCAGCCTGTCTGAGCGTATGTTCCGCCTTGTCACGGGTATCTGCATGATTGCGCTGGTATTTACCATGCCCATGGGCCGAACGCTATGGAACATTCTTATCATGGTTGTTTATCTGGTCGCTATGGCGCTGATTGTCAAATTCAGCATTCGAAAGAAATGTGTTCATACAGGGGCCACGATTATCGCGATACTGCTACTAACGCTTTTTCCCGTCTGCTTTTTTACAGCCGGCGGGTTTTACAGCGGAGTGCCGGAATGGTTTGTCTTTTGCTTTGTCTATGTCTGCATCACCCTGCAGGGGCGGCGCAGGAATACGTTTTTTGTCCTCTGCACGCTGGAAACCCTGTTTTGCTACGGCCTGGCTTTTTATCACCCGGAGCTGGTCGCTCAAAACGAGCGGCATCACGCCTTTTTCGACTCCGCGTTCTCTGTGATCATGGTCGGTCTGCTGACCTGTGTCCTGCTCATGTTTCTGAACCGGATGTACGAAGAGGAGAACGCCCTCACCCAGAAGCAGAAAAAAGAGATCGAGGAGCTGAACCGCGCGGAAAATCACTTTTTCTCCAGCATGAGCCATGAGATCCGCACGCCCATCAACACAATCATTGGCCTGAACGAGATTATTTTGCGGGAGAATACTTCCGAAGAGGTGGCGGAGAACGCCAGGAATATCCAAGGGGCCAGCAAACTGCTGCTCTCGCTGATCAATGACATCCTGGACATATCCAAGATCAAATCGGGGAAGATGGAAATCGTCAACGTCTCCTATGAGACAGGCGCTCTCTTTTCCGAGATCGTCAATATGATATGGATCAAGGCAAAGGAAAAAGGGCTGGAGTTCAAGCTCCAGGTGGACTCATCCATCCCAAGTATGCTCTGCGGGGACGAGGTTCGTATCAAGCAGATTTTAATCAACCTGCTGAACAACGCGGTGAAGTATACCAGCGAAGGGTCTGTGACCCTCTCTGTCCGGTGCGAGCGACAGGCGATTAACCGGGTACGTGTCTGGTACTCCGTGAAGGATACCGGACAGGGCGTAAAAAAGGAGAACATCCCTTATATTTTTAACGCGTTCCGGCGGGTGGATGAAGAGCGGAACCGCTATATCGAGGGGACCGGGCTGGGATTGAGCATCGTCCACCAGCTGGTGGAGCTGATGGGCGGCGAGATCAGCGTGAACAGCGTCTATACGATAGGCTCAACATTTGTGGTCATGCTGGATCAGGACATCGTGGACGACAGGGAGCTGGGAACGTTTACCCTTGCCTCCCGCACGAGGGTACACGAAAGCGAAACTTACCAGCAGAGCTTTGAGGCGCCGGATGCCCATATTCTTGTGGTGGACGATAATGATATGAATCTGCTGGTGGTAAAAAAGCTGCTTGCGGAGACAAAGATTCAGATCGATACAGCCTCCAGCGGCGCCGAATGCTTAAGCCTGACACAAAACTACCACTACGACTGCATCCTTATGGATCATTTGATGCCGGAGATGAATGGGATCGAATGCCTCCACGCGCTGCGGGCACAGCCAACGGGATTGTGTCAGAATGTCCCTGTGGTTGCTTTAACCGCCAACGCGGGCAGCGACAACCAGCTTCTTTACCGGAAAGAGGGATTCAGCGGATATCTTGCCAAGCCGGTCAGCGGCGCGCTGCTGGAGGCGGCGGTGCTGAGTATTCTTCCCAAGGAGCTGGTGCACCTGAATGAAAATGTCAGGCAGACGGATATTGAAAAAGATATCCTGATTTTCGAGCAGGCGCAAAGGCGCTCGGTGCTGGTGACAACAGACAGTGTGTGCGATCTGCCGGAATCCTTCTTGAAGGAATATGACATTTCGGTTTGCCCCTACTATGTCTGCACAGATGAGGGGCGGTTCCTGGATGGCCGAGAGATTGGGACAGATGAATTGCTGATGCATATTACGGAGGGCCGAAAGGGTGTTTCTCAGCCGCCTGAGGTGGAGGATTACGAACGGTTTTTTGCTCAGAAGCTGACGGAAGCGCAAAATGTCATTCACATTGCCATGGCAAAGCACGTCAGCAAGGGATATCAAAACGCTCTTGAGGCGGCGAAATCCTTTGAAAATGTTACGGTGGTCGATTCGGGGCATCTCTCCAGCAGCATGGGTCTGCTGGTATTGTGCGCGGCCTACATGGCGGAGCATCACGCGGCAAAGGAGGATATCGTGGAGTCCGTGAAACGAATGCGGCGGTTCATTTCTTCCGCGTTTATCATAGACACCACCCATATGATGTGCAGCTCTGGGCTGATATCCAAGAAGATACAGGTTCTCTGTGACGCGCTTCTGCTGCATCCGGTGCTTATGCTGAAAAAGAGTAAAATGGTAGTCAGACGTGTGGAAATGGGCAGCTTTTCGCGCATGGCCAAAAGGTATATCAAGAAAACGCTGCAGGAAGCGAGAAATATTGACCGCCGAATTCTGTTCATCACATATTCCGGACTGGATAAGGAGAAGCTCCAGTACATCCAGAACTTAGTGCGGCAATATTGTACATTTGAACGGGTCTACCTGCAAAAAGCGTCTTCCGCCATTGCCAGCAACTGTGGTCCCGGTTCCTTCGGCCTCCTGTTCATGCGAAGGGACGACGTCTCACACTCCTTTTTTGAGGTGTCCAACCAAAATGGGATAGCCTAGAACTGTTCGCGCCCCGTTCCAGTATACCGCTCAAATAAGACGACTGGCAGCCATGCTCCAAAATACGCGCATCAAATGAAGGCGTGCCAGCCATCTTACAGAATCTAGCGGTTTTCGATTCGATGATTGCTTCGATTGCCTCTTAGCGCCTGTGTCCGATTCACTGTGAACAGCACACCCTGATTTTAAGATCAGGGTGTGCTGTTTTCCCTTTGCCTCCAGGCCAAGATTTCACTGACATTATATCAAGATTGTTTTTCTTTTTCCTGCGTTTTCCCTATGGAATTTCTTAAATTTTTCCTACGGTCAATTTTCAGCCAAGCCAGCCGTTATAAAAAGCTGCTACTCCCAATGCGGCCCCTATGACCGTTGCAATGAGGATCACGATGACGCCTTTTTTGTGTTCCTTGAAATATGCCAACAGAGTTTTCAAATCTTCCATGCTCAGAATCTCCGAAAATAGTTTATCTAAGCGGCGGAAAGCGGCGGCATTGATTCCTCAAAACCGCCGCTTTCCAAAAATTAAGAGAGCTGTGTGTATGCGGCGTGCTGCCGCCGGTATGTATCGTTATCCTTCTGCTTCAGCTCCCGCTCCACCTGGGCCAGCTGGCATTCCAGATCCTTGATCTTGGCCTCGTCGGTCTCGGTGTTGATCCGCTGCTCCAACTCCTGCTGTTTCTTTTTCAGTTTTTCGATCTCCCGGTCTACCTTATCGGTATTACACTCCCAGG
>ERZ779632.1126-NODE-1126-length-11850-cov-6.601611_pt1 | contig 11850 bp, 12 predicted proteins | sample MGYA00514194_ERZ779632 | MGnify/ENA primary metagenome ERZ779632 (study PRJEB29562, sample SAMEA4376704) | mouse gut metagenome | isolation source: Cecum | study: EMG produced TPA metagenomics assembly of the A DSS colitis mouse model was used to assess the...
CACTGGCGGCTTTCGACTGGTCAGCTAAATCGTTGAATTTCTGAACTGCCGCATCGCTGGTCAGGCGGATGGGGCGCGGGAATCAGCCCTGCCGTGTACAGCCCGTCCAGATGGGTAAAAAAGTCCGCAACATACTGCTCAGGTGTGTCCGTTCCCTCCGGCACGGGCAGCTCCGGTGTGGTGAGATCAATGCCCCGCTCCTTGCATATCTCCGCAAAATGCTTGTCAATCGTGGTAATGAGGCCATTCACGGTCTTGGTGATGGTGTCCAGGCTGGCTTTCAGCTCCGTCAGGGACTTGTCCTTACTCCAGCCGGCGATGTAGCCTATGGAGTTGGCGCTGGTGTCGATACCATAATATTGGCAGACCGCATAGGACACGCTCTCGGCCTCCACCTCCATGGTGTTTTCGTCCTTGGCCTTGGGCGGTTCCTTGTCTGTGTTCCCGGCAGCGGCGGAGAGGCGGTTCTTCTCACGGTCATGAAGGACCGCATGGCCGATCTCATGGACAGCGGCGCACACCGTCTGCACCTGGCTCATGCCCTCCCGGATGGTAATGGTCTGTTTGGCATGGTTACAGAGGCCGTCTGTATTCTGGTCAAGAGCCCCGAAGGATATGGGCATGGGGGATGTTCGCCGCAGGGCCTCCATGAACGCCTCGTACTGCCGCACATCGCCGGTCAGACCGGCGGCGAGGCTGGGGAGGGGCTTACCCTCTGTCTGATCGGCGGAGAAAACCTTCACCGGCTTGAACAGGGGGATTTCCACAGTTTTCTCATCTATGATGATGTTTCCGTCCGGACCCAGCACCGGGGCCATGGTGTCCGGGTCCAGCCGCATTTCCTCAACCTTCCTTTTCAGCGGTGTGGGTGCAATGATGGTCAGGCCCTTCTCCCCCTTCTTCACATGCCGCCCGACCTGTTTCCATTTGTGGAAGCCCGCCACAGGGTTGGCGGCATGGGGCCGCTGCATGTGAATGAGGACGGTGTTGTTGACGGAATAGCTGTGAAACCGGGACATTGTGCGGAGGTAGTCAAAATACCGCTCACTCTGAAAGAGCTCCTGGATATTCTGTTCTATGCCCGAGACGATTTCCTTTACCCGCTCTCGGTTGGTTGGCTGGTCAGCCACAATCGTTCAACTCCCTTCTAATCAATTTGTAACGGTTTGGAACCGTGTTTTTGGCGGGGTGTGGAAAAAGATGCAGGCGTTTCCGGTCCAGCGCCGGAAACGCCTGAGAGCAAAGGCTTTCCCTATGCCGAAAGCGTTACAGCCGCCCCCTGTACCGGCGCACCCGATCCCGGGTTCTGCGCCGCGCCTCCTGCCGGGCGCAGCCGTCACAGTAGGCGGCCCGGTTACTCCGTGGGAGAAACCGGCTGCCGCAGAGGACACATCGTTTCCAGTGATGAACGCCGCCCACGATCTCCGTCCACAGTTCCCGGTCAGAGAGGAGCACGGCGGCGCGGAAATATTTGCAGATCAGGGTAGGCGTAATCATCTGAGGACATGGGCAGGTATCCCCGTCATCCAGCGGGAGGCAGTTCCCGCCGTCATAGTTGGCACACAGGCGGCGGATGAGCTTTTTGGCGCGGCGGAATTGGGCGTCACTCATACGGCACAGCGCGGGCATCACCGCTCCGCCTCCCTGGGCTTGCGGCTCCTGGCCCTGGCGGGCTTCATGGGATTGCCCCGCACATCGTAGCTGGAGACGCGGGCGGCGGGAGAAGCCCACCCCTTCATTGCCCCGCCCAGCATTGCCGCCTCCATCTGTGGGGTAATCCGCTGGCGGGCATTCAGGCTGTCCGCTTTCCGGCGGTTTGTCTGCGGATCATCTGTGGAGAAGCCGCATTTCTCATAGCCCTGTTTGCCTTTTTCAATGCGGATGATCTCTCCGGTGGTGGGCAGGATAGAAAAGCACTGGGACGGCAGCTGGGGCAGCTGCTCCGGGGCGTAGGTGTTCCCAACCCGCTCCATCAGCTTGGCAAACTGGCAGATATGATAGGTCTCCCGGCCCACGCGGGTATGGTATTCATCCAGGAAGGTGCAGGCCCGCTTCACTTTCCCGCCGTCTGAACGGGTGACAATGATCGTGCCGCTGTCCGGAATAAAAAACAGCGTCCTGTAGCTGCTGTCAATAAATCGGATCATGGTTTGGTTTTCGTCATTCATGGTTGCGATCTCCTTTCAAATTCCAGACGGTAGTTGGTCTGAGCGCCGTCATCCTCCAAAATAACAGCGGCATCGTAGGTCCTGCCGGTTTTCTCGGAGAAACAGCCGGTAAGCCGCGCCCGCCCGTCCTTCAGCAGCGCGGCGGCAACAGATTTTGTCAGGGATTTCTTTTTTGCAGAGAAGAATTTACTGTCTTTCCAGAGTACAAAGCGGCAGTCCCGGTTGTCACAGAAAAAGCCCTTTTTGCTCTCAGTAACAGCGCGTCCGCAGCGAGGGCAGGGGCCGACAGTTTCCCGATCAGAGGGGAACAGGACCTCCCAGCCGGGGACCGGCTGATAGTCCCGAACCAGATTGCGGACCAAAGCTGCGATGCCGTCCATGAAGTCCTCCGGGGTAAGCGTCCCACGCTCTACCTCCCCCAGCCGCTGCTCCCATTCGGCGGTCAGCAGGGGTGATTGCAGGGCCTCCGGCAGAACGGTGATGAGGGAGCTGCCCGCCTGGGTGGGCAGAAGATTGGTGATCTTCTTTGCCTTTTTCCGCTCCACCAGCCCGGAGGCCACCAGTTTTTCCAGAATCCCGGCGCGGGTGGCGGGCGTTCCGATGCCCCGCCGTTCCGTGTTCTCCGGCATATCCTCCGCGCAAACATTCTCCATACTATTTAATATCGTATCCTCTGTGAAGTGCCCGGGCGGGGACGTTTTGCCGGTCTTTACCCGGACCGCCTCCACCGGCAGCGTCAGCCCTTCCGACAGTCCCTCCGGGAGAGCCGTATCCTGGGGCAGTTCGGCATAGGCCCGCCAGCCCGTGTCCAGCAGTACCTTCCCCTTGGCGTTAAATCTGTAGCCGCCGCACTCTGCCACCACGGCAGTCTCGGCATACCGATAGGGCGGGCAGACCGCCCGGAGCAGACTTTGGGAGACCAGCCGCAGAATCTCCCGCTCCCCCAGGGGCAGGGCTGAAATATCGGTGGTGGCCGCGCTTCTGGTGGGGACAATCGCGTGGTGATCGGAGACCTTTTTGCTGTTGCAGACCTGGGATGCCAGGATTTCCTCTGGCGCGTCCAGACCCCAGACGGCAGCGGCGGCGGAGACCAGCTCCGGAACCGCGCTTTCCATATCATCGGTCAGAAAGCGGCTGTCCGTCCGGGGATAGGTACACAGCTTCTTTTCATAGAGGGCCTGGAGGTAATCCAGGGTTTGTTGGGCGGTGTAGCCCAAGGCGCGATTGGCCTCCCGCTGGAGGGTGGTGAGATCGCAGAGGGCCGGGGCCTTTTCCGTCTTTTCCTGCCGCTCCACTGTCCGGACGGCGGCGGGGCTATCCCGGCAGGCGGCGGCAATGGCGTTCGCCTCCGCCGGGTCAGACAGCCTCTCGCCAGCAGCCGTCATGCCGCCGCAGTCCAGCTCCACCGTGTAGAAAGGCACCGGCTCAAAGACGGAAATCTCCGCCTCCCGCTGGACGATCAGGGCCAGGGTGGGCGAGATCACCCGCCCGACGTGCAGTGTCCGGCCATAGAGCAGGGAGAAAAGCCGGGTTGCGTTGATGCCCACCAGCCAGTCCGCCCTGGACCGGCACAGGGCCGCTTGGTGGAGGCCGTCATAGTCCCCGCCGGGCCGGAGATTGGCGAAGCCCTCCCGAATGGCCCCGTCCTCCATGCTGGAAATCCACAGCCGCTGGACAGGCTTGGTGCAGCCAGCCAGATGGTAAACTGTGCGGAAGATCAGCTCCCCCTCACGGCCTGCGTCGCAGGCATTCACCACCTCCGATACATCCTCCCGCCGCAGCAGCGTCCGCAGGAGGTCAAACTGACTGCGCTTGTCCGCCCGGATGGTAAACCGCCAGCTCTCCGGCAGGATAGGCAGGTCCTCCTGCCGCCACTTGGCGTAGTCCGGGTCATACGCAGCAGGCTCGGACAGCTCCGCCAGATGCCCGACGCACCAGGAAATCAGCCAGCCGCCGCCCTCCATATAGCCGTCCTTCCGGCCAGCTACGCCCAGCGCGGCAGCAATGCTCTGTCCTACGGATGGTTTCTCTGTGACAACTAATCGGTACAAAGATTTCACTCTCCTTTATAAATTTTATTTCTGGGGCTTGTAGCTTTGAAACAATAGTGATAGAATACTATCAAAATCAGAACAAGGAGGATGCCATGATGATTATTAAGCCGTCCACCGCATTGCGGAATGAATACAGCTCCATCTCTGATATGGCCCACGAGGAAGACGTGCCTATCTATATCACCAAAAATGGCGAAGGTGATTTGGTTGTTATGAGTATCGAAGCATTTGAACGCCGGGAAGAAATCTGGAGGCTGCGGGCAAAGCTGGCTGCGGCAGAACAGGCTCGTGTGTCAGGACAGCCTGCTATATCTATGGAGGAATCCCGCAGCCGCTTGGAGGCGATCTATGGGCAGCAAGCATAGATTGGACATTCTTTCCCCAGCACAAGCGGAGATGGAGGAAATCGCCCGGGTACACATGGCCCTTTCCGGACCGCAATCCGCCCGCAGCATAACAGATAAAATCTATGACGCGATGGAGCAGCTGACACGCTTTCCGTTGTCCGGGCCTCCAGTGCGTGATGCCCAGTTGAACGCCGCAGGATATCGCTATATCCTGGCGGGAAAATATCTGGTTTTCTACCGTCTGTTAGGGGATACGGTGGTGATCTACCATATCGCCCACGGTGCGTCAGACTATCCTAAATTACTCAAAACTGCATTCTTTTCATGATGAGGGGCCCCGTTTTTGGGGCCCCTCATTCATTATAGATTGCGCTATGGCCTGAAGCAGGCGGAGACGCGGTACAGCTTTAATCCTCCGCCCGTTCTTCACTATCAGATTCCGCCACTTCATCTTCCTCCACCTCGCCATAATCATAGTCATCCAGATCGGCGCTGCCCCTGGTCTCTGGCTTCTTTTTGAAGAATTTCAGATAGCAGGCTGCACCGCCGCCAGCCAGAACCGCCAGCAGCAGAACCGCCAGGATGCTGCCTATGCCGCTCTTTCTCTCTGGCTCCTGTTCGGGTTCAGGTTCGGTGACAGGCTCCGGCATGGGCTCCTGTTCCTTTCCGGCGCACTCAGTCATATTGACGGCGCAGACCGGACAGGCTGTGTTGACCGCGCCAACAGCGCACTTCTCCCCACAGGAGCAGGCCGGGGGAGCGGCAGCGCCGCTGTCCCCCACCAGGGCGGCGAGATCGGATTCATCCACCTGATTGAGAAAGTACACCTTGTACTGTTCCTCTCCCTCACCGACTGCCACATCATAGTCAATCACGATGTAAAAGAGATTGCCGTCCCGTCCCTGCACGGTGATGAACTGCTTGTGCGTGTCCGCGTCATAGAGCAGATCACGGGTGTAGAAGCCGCCGCTGTCCGGCTCCGGATTTTCCGATGTGTCCGGCTTGGCAGGCGCAGCGGGAGTGGCAGGTGCAGTATCCGGAGGCGGCTCCGTGATCTGCGCCCAGGTCTCGATCACGCCGCTGTCACCGTCCACCTTGGCAAACGCGGTGACAGAGAGGGCCAGCAGGCAGACCACAGCCAGGAGAAGAATCCACAGCTTACGTGTCCGCATCATCGCCGCCCTCCTTCCTGTCCTGGGGATGGTCCGCCGCAGCCGGGGCGTTGGCCCGGATCAGCGCGGCCAGCTGGTCCGGGGTCAGACCGATGCCACGAACAAGGCCAATAATATCCAGGTTCTCCAGCTTTGTGACCTCCTGGTCAATCTCATCGTTGCGGGCAGAGAGCGTCCTGATTTTATTATCATTTTTCGCCCGCTCCGCCCGCAGTTTCTTAATCTTGGGGTTCATAAAATACACAGCTCCTTTCTCACGGCAGACGGCCAAATTGAAAGAAATGGTCCTGCCAGTATGGATTGTTCAAATTGGTGTAGGAGATGGGATCGCCGCAATGCAGCATCATGTGATTGCCCACGTAAATTCCGCAATGGGTCACGCCGTCCGGGTCAGGCGCCTTGTAAGTGTACTTGAAGAAAACCAGATCACCGGGCTTGGCATTGGCTGGTGATACGGGAGTACAGATATGATACAGCCCCTGTGCCCCCAGCCGCCCCACATCCCAGCCGGAGTGATTGAGCACCCAGCTGACAAAGCCGGAGCAGTCAAAGGAGGTGGCGGGGCTGCTGCCTCCGAACACATATGGGTAGCCCAGATACTTTTCCGCCTCCTTCAGCATGGCGGCAAAGGTCTCATCCTCCAGGGCCTCCGGAGGCACATCATAGTCCATATAGTCCCCACGCCCGGACGCGTTGGGGTATTCGTCCTGTGGGAACAGATCGGGCCGGTTGCCCTGGTTGGCCATGTACCCCGCGTACAGCTGCAAGCCCGGCTCATCCAGGAGGTAGGCGGTGAGGTGGGCCAGATCAAAATTGTCCAGCGTCACCGTACAGACAGACCATGGATAGGGCTGACCATCGCTGTCATACCGGGTCTCTGTGGTCACATCCTCCGTCAGCCGGTACTGCCGCTCAAAGAACAGGCTCAGTACCGATGAAACCTCGGCCAGCGTCCAGCCGCCGTGCTGGTAAGCGGTCAGAAGGGAGATCAGCACATAAGGATCGTGTTCGATAGCGTCCAAATCGTAATGGTACTCGTCATAATCGTGGGTACGCTCAAAATTGTCCAGGCAGCTTCGCAGTTCATCCTCCATCGCCGCATACGCGGCCTCCGCCCCCAGCATATCCGCGTCGGCAGAGGGGAACGTGGTGATGCTCAGAACCGACAGCCCGCCTTGTACCAGTGCAGTACAGGAGGACAGGACGTTGAGCAGCAGGGCCAGCGTGAAGAATATGGTGATGATAACACCCACAACACTCCTGTGCCGGATAAAAAATGCTGTGGTGCGCCTGGATTTCTCAGCAGCCCTTTTTGCGGCCCTGGCGGTACTCTCCATCGTGGCGGCGGCGCTCTGGCCGGAGCGGACAGCGGACGCGTATTGTTTACGGATGGCCCGCTTTTGCTGCCACCGGGACAGGGGGCTGCTGGCAAGCTGGGGATTGTCCTGGATGTGCTTTTGGTACAGCAGCTTTACATTTGCTTTTTCCAGCCGCCGCTCCGCCCTGGCCGCTTGGCGGTAGGGCCTCAGCTTGCGGGCGTGATAGGCGCTCTCCGCAATACGCCCTGCCGTTTCTGCGGCCAACTCCAGCTTATGGATACTCTCCAGGCCCACATTGTCCTGCTCTGCCTGCTGCACCTCCCGATGGACTGCGCCGGAAACCATGAGGCCGGGGGCCTGTTGGAGGGCATGGGACAATTTTGAGGGCGGCTTGGGCTTGTCCACTTCCTCAAAGTACAGGCGTTTTCCATACGCGGCAGGCCCCATATGCTGGCTGGTCATGCGCCGCCTCTGCTTTTTCTTGTCCTTGGGCAGCTTGGCCCGCGCCCTCTCCGCCTGGTCCGCCGCTTTACCGGCGCGGCGGGCGTGATGCCGCAGTTTCGGGTTCAGCTCCGCGTCTGTGAATTGGAGCCGGGGATTTTTCTTAGCCATTATCGCTCCCCCTCTCAGGGCATGTAGGGAACGCCGATGTAATCCAGCACTTTCCCGCAGCCCAGTTTATTGACGCAGAAATTGTGCTGCTTGGGGTGGGTCAGCGCCATACGCTGAAAACGGTTGGGCTGCTTCTCCAGATGCAGGCCAAACATACAGAACATGCAGCCGGTGCGGTGTGCGCCCGTGGTGACAAGTTTACCGCTTTCCTCCACAATATCGCCGTAGATGGGGGAATAGGGTATCCTGGTCATTTGCAGATAGCGGAGTACATCCTGCTCCAGCCAGAAGGAAATGGGCTGGGAGGTGGGCTCTTTTTTAGAAAATGCGTTGCAGCCATACTTTAGATATGTATTTTGGCGCAATACGCTCTCACAGGCCATGGTTCCGGTGATTGTCTTATTGCCAGTTTCTCGGACATATCTGTGGAACGGTTTCTTTTTCATCACATCACAGCAGCGGGCCGATATGGGAAATGGCGCTTCCAGCAGAAATCTCCATTTGATAAAACGCTGATTGAAAAAGGAATATCTCCCATTTTTATCAAGTCCTCGCATATGCTGGACTGCCCACGCGCTGCCTCTTCTGGCATAATAAAGGCGATGCGCCACCTCTTTTGAGATAATGGGATATCCATACTCCCCGATTACGTGCGTGAAGGGTATCTCCGGGCGCAGAAAAGTGACATTGGGCGTTGCCCTGGCAAAATCCCTGATTTCCGGATACTCCAGCCCCGTGTCCACAAAAACAGCGGGGACCTCCGGAAAGGCGCGGCGCACCAGATCAAGGAGCACCGTGCTGTCCTTCCCTGCGGAGTAGGAGACCGCCACGTTGCCGCCATAGTGGTAATACCACTCCAGGATTTTGGCCTGGGTCACTTGAATTTTCCGCTCCAGGGGCCACGCCTGCATGACCTTCAAATCCTCGCGGGTATACACGCTCATGCCTGTACCTCCTGGGAAGGTGAGAGGTCCGACAATTTTGTCGTCATAATGCGGTACAGCTCCGTATCCCTGGGGAATCGGTCCACAAAGGGCAGGATAACGCTGCCATAGAACAGCAGCCCCTCCCCTTCGCCGGAATGCGTAACATAAGAGAGCTGGTGGGGGCTGATATTCAGCTGCTTGGCGAGAATCTGCCGGTCCCCGGCGGCTTGGTTGAGCATGAGGATAAAGTCGCTGTTCTCAAGGATGTTCTCAATTTCCCGAGAAGCCAGCAAATCCTTGATATTTTGCGTAACGCCAGTTGAAATCCCGCCCCACTTCCTGAACCGTTTCCAGATTTCCACACTCCACGCTGCCAGCTCCCCCTTCAAGAGCAGGTGGAACTCATCCACATAATATCTGGTGGTCTTTCCTGCGGCCCGGTTGACGGTGACGCGGTTCCAAACCTGATCCTGGATAACCAGCATCCCCAGCTGTTTGAGCTGCTTGCCCAGCTCCTTTATGTCATAGCAGACAATCCGGTTGTGAATGTCCACATTGGTGCGGTGGTTGAACACATTCAGAGAGCCGGTAACATAGATTTCCAGCGCGGTGGCGATGAAGTGGGCCTCCTTTTCCTCCTGGGCCAGGAGTGTGTTGTACAGGTCCTCCAGAATGGGCATATTCTCCGGGCGGGGGTCCTCCAGGTACTGCCGGTACACCAGCCGGACACAGCGGTCAATGACCGTTTTCTCCACCGGCTGGAGGCCGTCCTTGCTGCCCACCACAATGTCGCAGAAGGAGAGCAGGAAATCCACCTTCAAGGACAGCGGGTTTTCATCGTCCGAGTAGTCCAGATTGAGGTCCATGGGGTTGACGTACTGCCTGCTGGTGGGGGAAATCCTGATAACCTGACCATTCAGCCGCTGCACCAGGGGGAAATACTCCGCCTCCGGGTCCGCAATGAGGATATCGTCGTCGGAGACCAGAAAGGCGTTGAGGATTTCCCGTTTGGCGGAGAAGGATTTGCCGCTGCCGGGTGTGCCGAGGATAAGGCCGCTGGGGTTTTTCAGTTTTTTGCGGTCTACCATGATAAGGTTATTGGACAGGGCGTTGAGGCCATAGTACAGTGCGTCCCCGCTCGACTGAAAGAGCTCCATGGTGGTGAAGGGGACGAAGATTGCCACGCTGGAGGTGGTGAGGGTGCGCTGGATTTCGATCTGGTTGAGCCCCAGAGGGAGGCTGCTCATCAGCCCCTGCTCCTGCTGGAAGTCCAGCCGGACCAGCTGGCAGTTGTGCTTCTGGGCGATGCTGGATGCCTGGAAGATGTTGTTCTCCAGCTGCCGCTGGTTCTCCGCCGTGTTCACCACCAGGAATGTCACCAGGAACATCCGCTCATTCCTGCTCTGGAGGTCTTGCAGCAGCTTCTTGGCCTCCGCGCCGTAGGTGGCGAGATCGGATGGGATCAGGTCCATATCATACCCTTGCCTGACCGCCTTTTTCTGCTCGTCAATTTTGGAGCGGTCCAGATCGGTAATCTTCCGCTTCACGGTCTTGATGGCGCTCACCTGATCCACCGGCTGGATATGGATATTGACAATGAGGGAGGATTCCATATCCAGGAAATCGGCCAACATGCGGTCATTGAGCTCCGGGGCCATGATCTGGACAAAGGAGGCAGCGCCAAACAGCCGCCCCACGCGGAACATCCGCCCATTCCTGAACTTGAATGAGCTGGGGGCAATAAAGTCCTTGGTGGACAGGCCGCTGGGGGCCAGCCAGTCCCAATAGAACCGGAAGGGCCGCAGATCATCCATATGGAAGATAGCGTGCAGCAGCCCCAGCCGCTCCCTGCCGTCCATGGGGGCGGCAATCACCCCCAGGCGCTTGAAATTATTCAAAACAGCCGTCTCAATGCGCTCCAGCCGGGGCTTGGCGGTCCGGATGTTCTCCGCCTCTATGCCAAAGGTCAGGTACTTGGTTTTGGTCAGGCCGCTGCTGCCCTTGGCAAACTGGTTTTGCAGGATGCCGGTGTACTCCCGCCGTACATCGTTGAAATCGTCCTTTTGGGGCGGAATGACGATGTTGGCGGCGGCGCTGTCGTGGGGCGTGGACAGGTCCAGGCACGAAATCTGTACATGTACGGAGCTGTCAAAGAAGTTGAGGAAGTCGCTCCAGCCCTTGAAAATGGCGGCTTTGTCATCGTTCTGGCTGAGCTGGTAGTTGATATCCTGGAACTGCACAGTTTTGGTGTAATAGGTATCTGTCACCCGGCAGATGCCGTCCGGGAACATCCGCTGGTAGGGGATGCTGTCCTGGGCGGACAGCTCCCTTCTCTCGTTCCGCTTTGATCCGGCGATGACAGCCTCAATCTGTTTCCGCTCTGCGCGGGTAAGCCGTCTGTTTGGCCTTGCGGGCGCGGGCTTTTCCTGCTGTCCGTCCTTCCGTCCGAACAGGCGGCGAAGCCTGCCTGTGATTGCCGCAGACAATGCGATGCACCTCCTTGTCTAAGTGGTTCTGCCGCTCCAGGGCGGCATAAAAATTGTTGGTTTTGTATGGCCGCTGCCGGGGCCGCAGAAAGCAGACCCGCAGGAAATTGCGCACCACCTTCTCCATGGGCTGGCCGTTCTTCTCATACATAGCCAGCAGGAAAAAAGGGAGCATGACCAGGATCATGCACAGGGAGGCGGCGCTGCTCCCCAGCGGCCCTTTGGCAAAAAAGAAAAGCGGAACGCCGAGAAGCGCACCGCCGCTGAAACAAAGAAGCTGGCGTTTCGTCAGATTGAACGCCAGCTTACTTTTTACTTTGGATAAGTCCTTGGGGACTGGCACGTATGCCATATTACCGAGCCTCCTTTCTGGCTGGGAGATAGTCCGCAAAATGGGGTACGGTGTGGAAAATCTGCTTGCAGTTCACCCAGCGTTGCAGATGCCGGGTAATGGGCGGGGCAGTTGGCCGCTCATAGATCATGACGTAGGGGTCAAAGCCCATGGCCCGCAGGGTGTTTACCCGGTACAAGTCCTGCTGGTGGGTACTGCCAAAATTGGTGAGCACGTACACCTTCCGTTTGCGGAAATTCTTAATCGTTGTCAGGTCCAGAAACCTTTGGAAATGGCCGGTCAGGTCCTCATTGGGGTTGTCCCAGGCGAAATGCACCGCCTTTGTCCGCACCTTGTTCAGCAAGGCCATATTGTCCGGGGTAATCAGGCGGATATCCAGGCCCTGGGTGAAATCCACCAGGGCGCGGCTCTCCG
>ERZ779632.1128-NODE-1128-length-11834-cov-7.839715_pt1 | contig 11834 bp, 12 predicted proteins | sample MGYA00514194_ERZ779632 | MGnify/ENA primary metagenome ERZ779632 (study PRJEB29562, sample SAMEA4376704) | mouse gut metagenome | isolation source: Cecum | study: EMG produced TPA metagenomics assembly of the A DSS colitis mouse model was used to assess the...
TGCTGGAAAATTCAGTATTTATCAATATTTTAAGTTGTTCAGCAGACACTAATTACATTGTATACTTCTTTGATTCCTCCGGGATATTTTTCGATAATATGAATATACGCAGAATCCAGAATACCGTTTAATCCGGCAATTTTATCTGAATTATTGAGAAACGATTTCCTTATGGCCGGAATCGTGTAGCTGAAATATAAATTCCAACCATTTTGACTCAAAACAGAACTCCCGTCGCCTGTGTGAAAACTGTCTATCAGCTTTGTCCCGGCGGAGTACTCCTCACATGCCAATACCAGCAGTAAATCGCTGCTGTCCAGAGTTAAATAGGAAATTGCGCTTACCCCTTTATTTGCGGATAAACCTGTCTCCAAACGCCTTCTGTTATAGCATAGCCCGTTCAGATTCCCTCCATTGACCTCATCCTGTATCAAAATCAAAAAAAGAAAAGGATATTTATCACTTTCTATATTTTTCCAAAACTGCATATCCTCCTCGCAGCTATCTTCTTCCGTACGAAAGCCAAAAATAGTCTGCTCTGTATAACTTCCGTCCAAATGCAGCTTTTCTGATTCCAGATACAGCCACATTTTTTCAAAATTCCAGATTCCATCCTCCAAAAGATTGTCCCCAATATTCACACCGTCAAAATATCCATATGCCAGGTATTTCCAGTCCCTGCTCGTCTTCGCCGGAGGAAGGAAATCGCTGTAAAGAGTAAACGGCCTGCATATATTCCTCATAAGTAAAACCCTCTCATATATATTAAAGCCCGTATTTACTTAACGGGCTTTTTTAGTACGCTTCCTGTAATTTTTATATCATCTCTGCAAGGCTTTTTTATTGCAAATCCGGATACGCCTTTAGATTTGATATTGGCATCTTCATTCGGATTTAACCTCCAAAAATCACTCGGTTTCCTGCGTGCCGTTACCGATTTTTCGATTTCGTTCCGGCTGAATGTAATTCCTGATAACCTTCTGCTCAATCCTCTCTCCATAGTATTTCTCCTGTCCGCCGCTGAATTCGATTGATATCGTAAAATTCAGGGTAATTGTTTCCGCGCTGCCTGTCTTGTCATGTGTATAAGGAACTCGTAAAAAACTGACAAAAACAAGACAAGAAAACAATAATAAAGCTTCTTGTCTCCATAGTATGCTCCCTTCATTCTTTTGCTATTCAAAAAAGAGCATTTTCATTATATCATACAGGAATTTTACCTGCAATAATATTTCAAAATTCGACAATGAATGACGAGAAACAGAAAGCTTAATTCCCCTTTTACTTCAAGTGAATAAATTATATCATCCCTTTATTATCAATTACAATATACCTATAATTCCTTATATATTGCCCTTTAATTCTTAAGTTCAAAAAGCAGGCCGGGAACAGAAAAAGTATTCCCCATATTGAACCACAAACATCTTTTATGATAAGATACAACTGTAGTCGAAAAGATACAATTCAATTGCTTATATAACAGTACACTGTGATACACCAGAAAAGGAGCCCCGCATGCATATCATCCTGCACCAGCCTGAAATCCCCGCCAACACCGGCAATATCGGCAGAACCTGTGTCGCCACCGGAACGAGCCTTCATTTGATAGAGCCTCTCGGCTTCCGCCTTACCGAAAAAGATTTAAAACGCGCCGGAATGGACTACTGGGAACATCTCGACGTGACCCGCTACATGAATTTTGAAGAATTTCAGACCACGCATCCTGGCGCAAAAATCTGGATGGCGACCACGAAAGCAAGGCGCCTTTTCACGGATGCAGTCTTTGGCCCTGACGATTTTATCATGTTCGGAAAAGAAAGCGCGGGAATCCCCGAAGAAATTCTTGTAGAATATGAAGAAACCTGTATCCGCATTCCTATGCTGCCGCAAATCCGTTCCTTAAATCTGTCCAATTCCGTGGCCGTCGTTCTCTATGAAGCTCTCCGCCAGCAAAATTTCGCACAGATGCAGCTTGCCGGGGAACTGCACAGGCTGCACTGGAAGCAGTAAATCCGTTCAAAGCCATATTGCAGCAGCGCCTTGCTTTTTTATCTGCAATATGCTTCCGCTCTACCGCATAATATTTTTGCTACTCCCATAAATTCCCCTGTCTTCCTCCGTATCTATAACAGAAGGAGGTTTTCAACCATGAAAAAACTATATCTCTTATTAGCCACCACTCTTTTAGCCGCCGGCCTTACCGGCTGCGGCAGTTCCCGCTCCGGCGCTCAGACCGCGCAGGATTTACCCGCTGCAAAGGATACCGGCAGCCAGCCGGCCCCGGAAATCCCCGCCAGCCCGGTGATGCCATCCCCGGCCGGAGGCTACGGTACAAACTCCATCACTGTAAACAGCAGCGAAAAGGTAACCGTGGTTCCCGACATTGCAGAAATCGTTTACGCTGTCCGCACGGAAGCAAAGGAGCCTTCCGACTGTCAGCAGCAAAACGCTGCGGCTGTCAGCCAGGTGACTGCGCTCTTAGCCTCTTTGGACATTGCGGAATCTTCCATACAGACATCAGATTTTCATATGAATCCGGTTTATGACTATAGCAATAACAGAAGCCGGGTTGTGGGATATGAGGCTGTTACCAGCCTTACCGTTTCAGACCTGCCAATTGACGGTCTGGCACAGATTCTTTCCCAGTCTGTTTCCACAGGCGTCAACACCGTCCAGTCCATCACCTATCAGGCCAGCAAATACGACGAAAGCTATCAGGCTGCTCTTGCCGCAGCCGTAAAGACCGCCAGAGCGAAAGCCCAGGTACTGGCAGACGCCGCCGGATGCCAGGTCGGTTCTGTTATCAATATCAGGGAAACCAGCGGTTACTCCGAAGCAAGGTATAACGACTCGGCCCTCACAAACCAGTACCGCTCCGCCGCTAAAATGATGGAACTTGAGGATACTGCCGGAAGCATCATGCCCGGTGAAATCCAGGTGGAGGCCGGCATTGTGGTGGAATATGCGCTGACTTCACCGTAACGATATAAAAATCCGGCCAGTATAAGGGTTGTTAAATATTCCTTATAACGATATACTTATGATACAGAAGAGACGTTCAGGAAGTTTAAAAAAGGAGGAACTGTAGAATGAGCAAAATAAATGGCCGGGTCACCATCCCCACGGACGTGGATGTTATCCCCGAAACTCTGGAGCTTTCCAGACGCTGGGGCGCGGACGCGGTCCGCGACTGCGACGGCACGGATTTTCCCGTTGAATTAAAAGACGCGGGTATGAAGGTATATTCCACCTATTACACCACAAGAAAAGACAACGCATGGGCAAATGCCAATCCCGAAGAAATTCAGCAAATGTATGTGATGACGCCTTTTTACACGGCAACAGAAGCGCTTTTGCGTATCCGGCTGATGAAGGGGCTCTATCCCGACATGCTGACGCCCAACAGCCGGGATGATATCAAACGTTGGTGGGAAGTGGTTGACAGAACCACAGGCGAAGTTGTTCCCGCCGGGGACTGGACCTATGACGAAGCAAACGGAGAGGTTGCCGTTAAGGCTACGCCTTTCCATGACTATACCGTAAGTTTCCTGGCTTATATTATGTGGGATCCTGTACATATGTATAATGCGGTGGTCAACGACTGGAAGGATGTGGAACATCAGATTACCTTTGATGTGAGACAGCCGAAAACCCACGCTTATACCATGGAGCGCCTGCGCAAATTTATAGAGGAGCATCCATATGTAAATGTACTGCGTTTTACCACATTTTTCCACCAGTTCACGCTGATGTTTGACGAACTGGCAAGGGAAAAATACGTGGACTGGTACGGTTATTCCGCTTCGGTAAGCCCTTATATTCTGAAACAGTTTGAGGAAGAAGCAGGATACCCTTTCCGCCCCGAATATATCATCGACCAGGGCTATTATAACAACCAGTACCGGATTCCCTCAAAGGAATTTCAGGACTTTCAGGCTTTCCAAAGGAGGGAAGTAAAAAAGATTGTAAAGGAAATGGTGGATATCACCCATGAATACGGCAAGGAAGCCATGATGTTCCTTGGCGACCACTGGATTGGCACAGAGCCCTTTATGGAAGAATTCAGGGAAATGGGACTGGACGCCATCGTGGGGAGCGTCGGAAACGGCTCCACCCTGCGGCTGATTAGCGACATCGAGGGCGTATCCTACCGGGAGGGAAGACTTCTGCCGTACTTTTTCCCCGATACCTTCCATGAGGGCGGAGAGCCGGTAAAGGAGGCAAAGGTCAACTGGGTGACTGCCCGGCGCGCAATCCTCCGCAAACCTATCGACCGCATCGGCTATGGCGGTTACTTAAAGCTTACGCTGAATTTCCCTGAATTTGTGGACTATGTGGAATCCGTCTGCAATGAGTTCCGGGAACTGTACGATAACATCAAAGGCTGCGTACCCTACTGCGTAAAAAAGGTGGCTGTGCTGAACTGCTGGGGAAAGATGCGCGCGTGGGGCTGCCATATGGTGCATCACGCCATTTACTTTAAGAAAAATTATTCCTATGCAGGAGTAATAGAGGCTCTTTCCGGAGCGCCCTTTGACGTTTTGTTTATCAGCTTTACGGATTTAAAGGAAAATCCCGATATTTTAAAGGAAATTGATGTGCTCATCAACGTAGGCGATGCCGATACCGCCCATACCGGCGGCGAGTGGTGGTGCGATACGGAGATTTCCTCCACAGTCAAAAAATTTGTGTATGAGGGCGGAGGAATTATCGGCGTGGGAGAGCCTTGCGCCCATCTGGCAAACGGCCGTTTCTTCCAGCTTTCCAATGTGTTCGGCGTGGAAAAAGAGCTTGGCTTTACCCTTGGTTACGATAAATATAATCTGGAAATCCACAGCCATTTTATCACGGAAGATGTGAAGGGTGAAATAGATTTCGGGGAAGGCCAGAAGAATATCTATGCCCTGGATGGCGCTGCCATCCTTGCAGCAGCAGGCGAGGACCCCAAAGCCAGGGATGTACAGCTCGCCGTAAACAGCTTTGGAAAAGGACGCGCCGTCTATATCAGCGGACTTCCCTACAGCTTTGAAAACAGCAGGCTTCTTCACCGTGCAATCCTCTGGAGCGCCGGCGATGAGGGGAATCTCCATCAGTGGTTTTCGAGCAACTACAATGTGGATGTTCATGCTTATCCCGAAAACGGCAAATATTGTGTGGTGAACAATACCTACGAGCCCCAGAACACCGTTGTCTACAAAGGAAACGGGGAGAGCTTTGAGCTGAATCTGGACGAAAACCAGATTATCTGGTATGAAATAGGATAATATTCAGGAAGCATTATGATAAGGCAGGCCTCTGTTGTGCGCAGATACCTGCCTTTCATTATTTTTCCCTGCTTCTCTTATCAGCCTTTGCACATTCGACCAATGGCCGGACATATTTCTTATCGGAAATATCATAAGACCTTGCAATCATCTCCTCAAACTGCCTGTCCTTTTCATCCTTGTCCCTTTTCTTCTTTATCTTCATTTTCATCACGCCCGCAAAGGCTTTCATCATCATTTTTTCCAGAAACGGCATTTTCTCATAGCGCAGACCGCCCTGCATATAAAAATGAGGGATTCGGGAAAGCTCCTCCTCTGAAAAATTATTGCTCCACATTTCGGCAATCGTTCCCTCCTCCGAATTCGGCATGGCGCCGGTGGCAAATACAATAAACCGCGGTTCCCGGCTATTTCCGAAAAGCTCTTTTGCCTTTTTAAGCCCGTCAACTGTACCGGCATGCATTCTGCCGCCAAAAATCACTGTGTCAAAACCGGAAATTCCTCTGGCAGCCGCATCCTTCAGCTCCATAAGCGTACAGTCGTTTTCCTTTTCCAGACTGCCCGCTATCCATTCCGCATATTCTCTGGTAAATCCCGTCACGCTTTTATACATCACCAATATCTTTTGGTTCATCCTTTTCCTCCTCCAATGCATCCTTCAAAAATATCCGATACGCTCTCTCCTGCTGTTCATAAATTTCGTCGGCCGGTATTCCGGGGCTCGTCACGGAAAAAAGCGTTCCGATGCCAATCGTATAAATAAGCATATTTAAATGCATATCCTTCGCCTGCTCCATACTGACGCCCAATCCCTCCGATATGGCCTGCGCCATCTGCGGATTTGTCTCCGATTGATATAATTCTTCCAGAGACGTAATATTTTTTCGCTCCCGGAAAAGAAACATCTTCAAAATATGAGGCTCCTCCTTTGCAAGCTGCACATACGCCCGCCCTGTACTGCGGAACAAGTCGTTTTTATCAATGCGGGAAGCTATATATTCCTGAACAAACCGGCTTGCGCATTCTGCCACATCGCTTCGAAGCCCCTCCATGTTTTTGCAGTAGCTGTATATGGGCTGCACGGAGCACCCCAGCCTTTCGGCAATAGCTTTCACCAGCACCTGTTCTATCCCCCCGACTTCAACAGACTATATTTTTAATATCTCATCCTGACCGGGCCGCCCCAGATACCTGATTTCCTCTCCGTTTCTGACAATCTTGTCATTTCCAAAATCCATACTTCCGATAACGACAGAGGAAATCCCGGCTTCTGCAAGCTCTCCCGTAAGCCCGGCCCCGTCTTCCGATACCATAAGCAACGCGCCGCCGGATAACAGCTCATAAGGATTTAAACCAAAAAACTCGCACACTTCAATAGTTTCCTGCTTCACCGGAATCCTTTTCAAATCCACACAAAATCCCATACCCGTCTTTTGGGATAATTCCCACAGCGCTCCGAAAACGCCGCCGTATCTTAAATCATGCATTGCATAAACGCCCTGCCCCAGGGCAATCTCCGCTTCCGAAGCCACGGACAGATATTTCTCCTGCGCCTTTGCCTCATTGACAAGCCTTATCGGATATCTCGTCAAAAGCTCTTTTTCTTTTTCTCCTGCAAGAATACAGGTTCCCTCCAGCCCAATCCACTTGCTCATGACGATATCCAGCTTGTGGTTTCCTGACATTTCCCGTGGAATCCCCGGCATTTGCTTTTCTGCCTCTTCAAAATCCGCTTTCCTGCTTTTTTGCGAAAGTCCTTCCGTCCCCTGCGGCTGCGCCGGAATTTCCCCCATGGCCGCAGCTCCAATCACCGTCGCCGTGATAACGGGACAATTTACATAGCTGCTGACCTCAGTATGCCCGCCTGCAATCTGTATCCCCAGCTCCCCACAGCAGCGCTCCGCTTCTCCCATCAGTTCTCTAAGCTGCGCCTCCTCCGTTTCCTCTGGCAAGGTGACGGACAGCATGACAGATACCGGACGCCCTCCTCCCACCGCAACATTATTGGCGGCAGCCATAACCGCCAGGTATGCCGCATTTTTGACTGGAAGAGCCACCGTCTCTGTTGAAACGGCCATTATCGCCTCCAGCTCTTTTCCTGACTTTACAGTTTTTTCTCCCTGCCCGGTTCCCTTCCCGTTCTCACTTTTCAACGCCAAAAAGGCGCAGTCTCCGCCAATGCCTGCGCCTTTTAATACTTCATTTCTACGCTTCTTAATCTTCCCCAACACGGAACGCTTTAAGATACTTTCCGGCAGCTTCCCCGTTTTCATAGTCATCCCTCCGGTACTGCTTCCGCCGGAGCATCCGGTGCCGGAGCCGCATCTGCAGGCGGAACTCCTTCTGCCGGCGGAGCCCCTTCTGCTGGTGTGCCCTCCCCGGGTGCGCCTTCCGCCGGAGGCGCCGGCAAAGGAGGTGCCGCTTCCCCGGCGCCGAGCGCAGCGACAACGCTCTTTACATAATCAATACTGTTCGTACCGATTGCCTCCATCATCTGATTATAGATATTAGGGTCTTCCGTCGCCACACCCACTGTCGCCGTCCTGGGAGTCATCTTGTAAGAGCTGGAATTAACCTGCTCCCGGCTGACCTCCTGCCCGTTCTCCTTCACAACCTTCCAGAGATTCGCCTTATAGCCGATATGGGCAGACTGAACCGATATGGAGCCCACAGGCAGAGACGCATTGGGATAAATCACCTCCGTATCAGGATAGGTCTGGCTGATAACCTCGCTCTCATATATCACCTGACGGCCGCTGTCTCTGGTTTCCATTCCATATATAGTGAACGTGATGTTCTTATCATCCGTGCTGATTCCTTCAATATAAATCGGTGCTTCCGTATTATTGATAAATTTGAAATCCTTTCCGGCGGACTCCGCAATGGCCGCGTCGGCGGAAGGGTTCACATAGGTAACTATCATGGAATGATTGTGTCTCTCCGTAACCTCAAGTTCCGACAAAAGCACCGCGTTATAAAGCGTTGTGGATACCTGGCAGATACCGCCTCCAAGGCTGTCCACCACCTGGCCGTTCAGGTAGGACGCCGCCATATAATAGCCGTTTGATTCCGTAAAAGGCGATACCGCCTCGTAGGTTGAAAACTCATCTCCGGGATAAATGGTCGCTCCGTTAATCAGCGCGCACCCATTGCGCACGTTAGCGCTTCTGGAAGGTCCGGAAGTCCGAAAGCTTGTGGTAAAGGTGCCAAGTACATCCTTCACCTTGGCAAGCTCCTCCTCCGACCCTCTTGGTTCGTCCACAATAACCTCCAATTGGAGGGAATCGTCTCCTCTGTTCCATTCACTGTCAAAGAAATCGCTGATGAGCGTCTCACTGGCCGCCTCGTCCACTATCAGCCCGGTCTGCCCCGGATTCACCACAAATCCGCCGCCCTCCCTGCTTAAAGTAGCGTCCGCCGCTTCCACATTAAATGCAGAGCACTGCTCGGCCAGAATGGTTTTAACCAATTCTTTATCCACCGACAGCTCCAAATCAAATACCTTATTTTCATATTGAAGGTCTTTAGCCGCTTTATACCTCTGTACGATATTGCCGCTCCGGCCGATTTGGGCCGCTTCCTCCACAACCGTCGGATTGTTCCAGCTAAGTCCCACATCAGCCGGAGTAATCTCCACGGAATTTCCATCCATAATCATCAGGGTAATCACTTTCTCCGACAGACCGTCCACGTAATTCTCCACCATGGCCTTTGCATCGCTGACGGTCATTCCCCCCAGGGACATATCCTCAATATAAATGCCGGGTAAGATGGAGTCCTCCTCCTGCGCTTTCACCTCTGTCCCCCAAAGCCCTGTCAAAACTGCCGCCGTTAAAAAGCAGGCTGCTCCCCTCAATAATTTCTTCATAGCCTTCCTCATTTCCACATTTCTGTTGCTTACCATTTGCCTTAATACATAAAAGATGCTATAGTTGGTATAATCATAGCAAGCACAAGCAAAATGATAATCACTCCTGAAACAACTTTTTTGCTTTTTTTATTATAAAAATTAAACATTTTGTTCCTCCGATAAATCTCTCTTCGAAAGGATATTATATATGAAATACCCATTTTTTGCAAGTTTTATCATGTTCTGTCTGTGGCTTCTGTACACTCTGCACAGACAGCGCAGCAAGGAAGCAAATTCCGACAAAGATTTCTGGAAAAGAGAGGCCGCTGCAAACAGCACCCGCCGCAAAAGCCTTGACAATCTCGACTATATCCGAATTCCCTTTGAGGCTCTCCCCATGGATACTCTTGCCGATGACCCGGCTGTTGCGGAATACCATGAGACTCTCCACGAGCTCTCCAAAGAGCCAATCGTAAATTTTACCGGCATCAGCAACACGGATTTAAAGCTTATGTACGGCGCCCCCAACATAGATATCCTCTCCCGCTATGACCAGCGTTATACTGTGCTCGTCCGCACGCTCCAGAATTTTGCCCAGACTCTTTATGACAAAGGCTATCTGGACGAAGCCTGCAGGATACTGGAATTTTCCGTCAGTACCCGTACGGATATAAGCGCCACTTACAAGCTGCTCGCCACAATTTACCGGGAAAAAGGCGAAACCGAAAAAATTGCCGGGCTGATTCCCGTCGCAAAAGAACTCAACAGCAGTCTGTCTAAGCACATTGTGGCAGCTCTTGAGGAGTTTCTCCCACAGTAACAGCCTCCCCGCTTTGATAAGCTCCGTTATTATTTTATGTATTGTCTGATAAATATATTCCGGTTTTCTTTCAGGTGTGTCCGAAATAACACCAGGTCTTTCAATATATAAAGGTCTTCGGATATAAATCAGGGAAGAGCCTGCGTTGCTCTTCCCTGATTTATATCCGAAGACAAAACAGCCTTCTTACAGCTCCTGTCCCCTACTTCCAGAATTTCTTTTTCTTTGTGTCCTTTGTCTCGCCTTTATCTGTCTGTACATTCTTTGCGGCATTTAAGCTGTCTCCTGTAAGGGCGTCAAACTGCTTAAGCAGCTCCTTTGCCTCGTGAGAAAGCCTCTCCGGCGTCTGCACCACCAACGTCACATAATGGTCGCCCCGCACATCCTTGTTGCGCAGAGTGGGAACGCCCTTACCCTTTAAGCGCACCTTGGTATCAGTCTGCGTGCCCGGCTTCACCTCGTAAAGCACTTTGCCGTCCACGGTATCCACAATCACATCCCCGCCGAGCGCCGCCACGGCATAAGAAATGGGAACGGTGGAATAAATATGGTAATCCTGTCTCTGGAAAATCGCATGGCGTCCTACAATCACTTCCACCAGCAAATCGCCTCTGGGGCCGCCGTTTACGCCAGGCTCTCCCTTTTCCCTGATGCGGACGCTCTGCCCGTTATCAATACCTGCCGGAATCGACACCTGAATCTTTTTCCGGCTTGCAATAAACCCTGAACCATGACAGTCCGTACATTTTTCCTTAATCACCTTGCCGGTTCCGTTACACTCCGGACAGGTCTGCACGTTTCTCACCGTGCCAAAGAAAGACTGCTGGGTAAATACCACCTGGCCCTTGCCCCCGCACTTATGGCAGGTTTCCGGTTTCGTCCCCGGCTTTGCTCCTGTACCCCTGCATGTTTTGCATTCATCCTTTAATGTAAGCTCAATCTCTTTCTCAACGCCGAATACAGCCTCCTCAAAGGTGATTCTCACGCTGGTTCTGATATTGGCGCCCTTCATAGGCCCGTTGCTGTTACGGCCTTTTCTCCCGCCGCCAAAGAAGTCGCCGAAAATATCGCCGAAAATATCACTGAAATCGGCACTGTTAAAATCAAAGCCGCCAAACCCGCCGGCTCCGCCCTCAAATGCGGCATGCCCGAATTGATCGTACTGCCTCTTTTTCTCCGGGTCACTCAAAATAGCATAAGCTTCAGAAGCTTCTTTAAACTTTTTCTCAGCCTCCGCATCTCCGGGATTCATATCAGGATGATACTTCTTGGCAAGAGCTCTGTATGCTTTTTTGATTGCGGCGTCGTCTGCATTCTTATCAATACCAAGCACTTCATAGTAGTCGCGTTTCTGTTCTGCCATTACAAATCCCTCCCCACGCCCGTCAGCGCATACTTACCTGAGGCGGTCGAACGGCCGCCTCAGATAAATTTTTATTTCTGATTTTATACTTCTCTGTAATCTCCGTCAACCACATCATCGGCCGGGCCTGCATCCGTGTTGCTCATATCAGGACCCGCGCCTGCTCCCATGTCAGGACCTGCCCCGCCTGCCTGCTGCATGTTCTCATACATCCTGGTAAAAAGTGCCTGCGCGCTTGTGGTAAGCTTTTCTCTGGCAGCCTTTAATGCGTCCAAATCAGAGTCGGACATTTCCTGGTCCCTGGTTCTCTCCAGAATATCCTTCACCGCCTGCATATCGGCCTCCACATTTGCTTTTTCGGAAGCGTCAATCTTGTCGCCCACCTCATTTAACGCCTTTTCTGTCTGGAATACGAAAGAGTCCGCTTCATTTCTTGTGTCAATAGCCTCTTTCCTCTTCTTATCCTGCGCTTCAAATTCGGCTGCTTCCTTCACTGCCTTATCAATTTCATCATCAGACATGTTGGAACTTGCTGTA
>ERZ779632.1129-NODE-1129-length-11814-cov-9.642061_pt1 | contig 11814 bp, 9 predicted proteins | sample MGYA00514194_ERZ779632 | MGnify/ENA primary metagenome ERZ779632 (study PRJEB29562, sample SAMEA4376704) | mouse gut metagenome | isolation source: Cecum | study: EMG produced TPA metagenomics assembly of the A DSS colitis mouse model was used to assess the...
GGCCGGACAGACGAGCGGTAGACGAACATCATGCGCAGGCGCGGGCATCGCTCTCCCCTGCGTGACATTTTCTGAATTGACCATGATTGCAAGAAAGCATGCGAAAGATTGAATTATGATAGAGATCAGCGTAAGCGGACTGAAAAAGTCCTTTGAAATAGGAAACAACATTCTCGACGGCGTCACCTTCCAGGTGGAGACCGGGGAGCGGGTGGGCCTGCTGGGCCGCAACGGCGCGGGCAAGTCCACCCTCTTCCGGATCCTCACCGGCGAGCTGGAGCCGGACGAGGGGGAGGTGGTCCTGTCCAGGGGGAGCCGGGTGGGCCTCATCTCCCAGATCCCCGTGTATCCGGCCGGGTACACGGTGGACGACGTGCTCCACACCGCCTTTGCCCGCCACCAGAAGCTGGCCCAGGAGATGGAGAAATTGGCCGGGGACATGGCCGCCGGGGACAACACCGAGGCCACCCTCCGCCGGTACGGGGAGCTGGCGGCCAAGTTCGAGGGCATCGGCGGCTACGATATGGACACCGCCGTGGGCAAGGTGGCCAACGGCCTGTCCATCCCCCCGGACATGCGCTCCCAGCTCTTCGACAGCCTCTCCGGCGGGGAGAAGACCCGGGTGAACCTGGGCCGTCTCATTCTGGAGGACACGGATATCCTCCTGCTGGACGAGCCCACCAATCACCTGGACCTCCACGCGGTGGAGTGGCTGGAGGACTACGTGCGCCGCTTCCGGGGCACGGTGGTGGCCATCAGCCATGACCGCTACTTCCTGGACCGCACCATCAGCCGGGTGGTGGAGATCTGCGACGGCAAGGCGGAGTTCTACTCCGGAAACTACACCTTCTACGCCATTGAGAAGGAGCGGCGCTACCAGGAGAAGCTCAAGCAGTATGAGAAGGAGCAGGCCAAGATCAAGCAGCTCCAGACGGCGGCGGATCAGCTCCACCTGTGGGCCTTCATGGGCAACGACAAGCTCCACAAGCGGGCCTTCTCCATGGAGCGGCGCATTGAGCGCATCCGCCAGACCGAGAAGCCCACCAGGGCCCGGGCCCTCACCAACCGCTTCGGGGAGAAGGAGTTTGTGGGGGACGAGGTCCTGCACATCAAGGACGTGGAGAAGTCCTTCGGGGACCGGCAGCTCTTTGGCGGCCTGGATCTGCGGGTGGAGGGGGGCGAGCGCATCGCCCTCATCGGAGACAACGGCACCGGCAAGTCCACCCTGCTGAAAATCCTCATGGGGGAGGAGACCCCGGACGGGGGCCGGGTGAAGTACGGTCCCACGGTGCGGGTGGCCTACCTGCCCCAGATCATCCGCTTTGAGAACCCCCAGCGGACCCTGGTGGACACCATGCTCTACGCCAAGCGGGGCATCACCACCCAGACCGCCCGGGACCGGCTGGCGGCCTTCAACTTCCGGGGGGAGGACGTGTTCAAATCCGTCTCCGTCCTCTCCGGCGGGGAGCAGAGCCGCCTGCGCCTGTGTATGCTCATGGACGAGGAGATCAACCTGCTCGTCCTGGACGAGCCCACCAACCATCTGGACATCGCCAGCCGGGAGTGGATCGAGGAGGCCGTGGAGGCCTACGAGGGGGCCCTCCTCTTTGTCAGCCATGACCGCTACTTCATCAACCGCTTTGCCACCCGGATCTGGGAGCTGGAGGGCGGGGTCATCACCGACTACCCCGTCCCCTTCGCCCGCTACCGGGAGATCAAGGAGCGGGACAAGGTCCTGGCGCAGTCTCAGTCCCGGCCCGACAGGAGCAAGCCCAAGCCCGCCCCCAAGGGGGGCCGGGCCCAGCAGAACGCCCGCAAGCAGCTGACCATCTGCGAGCGGGACATGGAGAAGCTGGAGGCGGAGATCAAGGCCCTGGAGGCGGACATGGAGGCCAGCGCCTGCGACTACGAGAAGTACAGCGCCCTCTACGCCCGGAAGGAGGAGCTGGACCAGCAGCTGATGGAGCTGATGGAGCGCTGGGAGGCCCTGGCGGAGGCGGCGGAGGGATGAGGCAGATTCCTGTCTGTAGAAAGGAATGGATATATTACGTTCTGGCGTCCCTCTGCCTGGCTGCGGGGGCCCTGGCGCTGACGGTGTACACCGCCGTGCGCTTTACGGGCTTCCTCCTGTGTGCGGCCGCCGGGGTGCTGACGGTCCTGGGGCTTCTCTCCCGCCTGAGCAAAACCCATCCCTGGGCCCGGTGGGCCAGGAGAATCGCGCTGGGGCTGCTGGCGGCGGGGTTCGCCCTGTTTGCCGCACTGGAGGTCCGGGTCCTGTCCTGGGCCCGGACGGACGCCGGAACGCCGGCCTCGGCCATTGTGGTGCTGGGGGCCGGGGTCAACGGCACAACCCCGTCCCTGAGCCTGGAGACCCGGCTGGACGCCGCCCTGGCCTACGCCCTGGACCACCCGGAAGTGCCCATCGTGGTCTCCGGCTCCCAGGGGCCCGGGGAGGAGATCAGCGAGGCGGCGTGCATGTACGGATGGCTGGCGGCGCGGGGCGTCCCGCCGGAGCGGATCCTCCTGGAGGACCGGGCCCGGGATACGGAGGAGAACATCCGCTATTCCCTGGCGCTCCTGGAGGAGCGGGGGATTGCGGGGAGCGTGGCTGTGGTCACCAGCGGCTACCACCTGTGCCGGGCGGCCCTCCACATGGATCGCATGGGCGGCTCCATGGTCCCGGTGGCGGCCCCCATGCCGGCCCAATACCTTCCGCTGTCTGTCAACTACTACATCCGGGAGGCCTTCGCCATGGCGGCGGAGCTGCTGCTTCCGAACCAATAGGGAAAGGAGACCCACCATGTACACCCTCTGTCTCTACTACAGCCGCACAGGCTCCACGGAGAAGCTCATCCGGGAGATCGCCCAGGAGCTGGGCTGCGAGATGTTCAAGCTGGACGACGGCGTGGACCGCACCGGCTGGCGGGGCTGGCTGCGCAGCGGCATGCAGGCCATGTCCCGCCGTCCGCCCCGGGTGACGCTGCCCAAGACCACCCTGCCTCTGAGCGTATACGATCTGGTCATCATCGGCACCCCCGTGTGGGCGGGCCGGTGCAGCGCGCCGGTGCGGAGCTTTCTGATGGAGTACGGCGAGGACATCCGCCGGGCGGCCTACGTCATCACCCGGGGCAGCGAGGTCCACTACGAGGAGGTCTTTGACCAGATGGACCTCTATGTCCGCTCCCCCCGGGTCCACGCGGTGAGCATCCGGCCCAACGCCGTGGGCGCGGACTTCTGGCGGGACGAATTTCTCGCCAGCATCCGGGGCGGAGGAAAGGAGAAGAGTGACCATGCTGGATAAGCTGAAAACCATAGATGACCGCTTTGAGGCCATCACCAGCCAGCTGGAGGACCCGGCCACCTACGCGGACCCGGACCTGCTGCGCCGGCTGACCCGGGAGCAGAAGGAGCTGGAGCCGGTGGTGGAGGCCTACCGGGCCTGCCGCCGGGCGGAGGAGAATCTGGCCTCCGCCCAGGAGCTGCTCGCGGACCCGGAGCTGCGGGAGATGGCCCAGGAGGAGATCCAGGAGGCGAGGCGGGAGATGGACCGGCTGCGGGAGGAGCTGAAGGTCCTCCTCCTGCCCCGGGATCCCAACGACAGCCGGAACGTGGTCATGGAGATCCGGGGCGGCGTGGGCGGCGAGGAGGCCATGCTCTTTGCCGCGGACCTGTTCCGGATGTACGTGATGTACGCGGAGGCCCGGGGCTGGAAGCTGGAGGTGGTCAGCCGCAGCGAGACGGAGCTGGGCGGGCTCAAGGAGATCAGCTTCCTGGTGGAGGGGGACGGGGCCTGGTCCCGGCTCAAGTATGAGAGCGGGGCCCACCGGGTCCAGCGGGTGCCGGTGACCGAGTCCTCGGGCCGCATCCAGACCTCCGCCGCCACGGTGGCCGTGCTGCCGGAGGCGGAGGAGGTGGAGTTCGCCATTGATCCCAATGACCTGAAAATCGACACCTTCCGCTCCTCCGGGGCCGGCGGCCAGCACATCAACAAGACCGAGAGCGCCATCCGCATCACCCACCTGCCCACAGGGGTGGTGGTGGAGTGCCAGGACGAGCGCAGCCAGTACAAGAACAAGGACCGGGCCATGAAGATTCTCCGCTCCAAGCTCTACGAGGCGGAGCAGGAGAAGCAGAACGCGGCCATTGCCGCCCAGCGGCGCAGTCAGGTGGGCTCCGGGGACCGGTCCGAACGGATTCGGACCTACAACTTCCCCCAGGGCCGGGTGACAGACCACCGCCTCACCGGGGATGTGAAGAACTTTGCCATTGACGCGGTCATCAACGGCGGCCTGGACCCCATTGTGGACGCGCTGACCACCGCCGATCAGGCGGCCAAGCTGGCCGAGGCGGGGGAGTCTTAAGGGGCTTCAGCAGCTTGCATACCACCACTCAAGTTTTTTCTTTTGCTTCTTTTCTTTTTTCCAAAAAAGAAAAGGAGAAGAAAGCTCAGGTTATACCATGATAAAGACGCAGCTTCTGACAGAAAAGGATATTGAAGCCGCCGCCGCCATTCTCCGGGCGGGGGGCCTTGTGGGCATCCCCACGGAGACGGTCTACGGCCTGGGGGCCAACGGCCTGGACCCGGCGGCGGTCCGCCGCATCTTCGAGGCCAAGGGCCGGCCCCAGGACAACCCCCTCATCCTCCACATCCCGGACCCCTCCTGGCTGGAGCGGTACTGCCGGGACGTGCCGGCGGCGGCCCGCCGGCTGGCGGAGCAGTTCTGGCCCGGCCCCCTGACCATGATCCTGCCCCGGCGGACGCTGGTCCCCGACGAGGTGACCTGCGGCCTGGAGACCGTGGGGGTCCGGTGCCCCGATCATCCGGTGACCCTGGCTATCATCCGGGCCGCCGGAGTCCCCGTGGCCGCCCCCAGCGGCAACCGCTCCGGCCGGCCCAGCCCCACCTGCGCCCGCCACATGCTGGAGGACATGGAGGGGCGGATCCAGGCCGTGGTGGACGGGGGCCCCTGCGGAGTGGGGGTGGAGTCCACCATCGTGGACCTGACGCTCCCGGTTCCCCGGCTGCTGCGGCCCGGCGGACTGCCCCTGGAGGCCCTGGAGGCGGTCCTGGGGCGGGTGGACGTGGACCGGGCGGTGACCGCCCCCCTGTCCCCCGGGGAGAAGCCCCGGGCCCCGGGGATGAAGTACCGCCACTACGCCCCCCAGGCCCCTGTCACGGTGGTCACCGGAGACGGGGCGGCCACGGCCGCCTATATCCGGCGGCAGGCGGGGGCGAATGCCGGGGTGATCTGCTTTACAGAGTACCAGGAACAGTTCCCCGGCTGCACGGTGCGCTCCATCGGACCCGCGGGGGACCGGGGGGAGCAGGCCCGGCGGGTGTTCGACGCCCTGCGGTCCTTCGACGGCACACCCGTGACCGCCATCTTCGCCCAGTGCCCCGGAGAGGAGGGGCTGGGCCTGGCGGTGGCCAACCGGCTGAAAAAGGCCGCCGGGTTCCAGATCGTGGCGGCGGAGGAGGGAGAGCCTTGATCGTCATCGGCCTTACCGGCCCCACCGGAGCGGGCAAGACCACCGCGTTGGCGGCGCTGGCGGGGCTGGGCTTTGAGATCGTGGACTGCGACAAGCTGTACTACCAGCTCCTGGCCCGGGACGGCGCTCTGCGAAACGCCCTGGAGGCTGCCTTCGGCCCCGTGTTTCTGCCGGACGGAAATCTGGACCGGCGGCGGCTGGCGGCCCGGGTCTTTGGGGACCCGGAGGAGCTGGCACGGCTCAACGCCCTGGTCTATCCCGCCATGTCCGCTGCTGTGGAACAAAAAATTCGAAATTGTTCACAAAAAAGACTTGCTATTGATGCGGTGAATCTGGTAGAATCCGGAATGGGGGAACTGTGCAGCGCAACGGTGGCTGTCACAGCGCCCCCGGCAGTCCGTCTGCGGCGGATTATGGTCCGGGACGGCCTCAGCGAGGAGCAGGCCCGGGCCCGGATTGCGGCCCAGAAGGCGGACGCGTGGTATCGGGAGCACTGCACTCTCCTGCTGGAGAACGAGGCGGAGGACACGGAGCGCTTCGCCCGGCTTGCGGGAGAATTTTTCCAGGTGCTTATACTATTATTCAATGGAGGAGAAGGCAAAATGGACATGAAAGAGTGGAAGGAAAAGCTGATGCCGGAGCGGAAGAACGGCTATGACCGTCTGCCCGCCGGGGAGCGGGAGGCCGTGAACGCCTACTGCCAGGACTACAAGGCATACCTGGACGCCGGCAAGACCGAGCGGGAGTGCGTCCAGGAGGGGATCCGGCTGGCCGAGGCCAAGGGCTTCCGGGCCTACCAGCGGGGCATGAGCCTCCAGGCGGGGGACAAGGTGTACGTGAACAACCGGGGCAAGATGCTGATGCTGGCTGTCATCGGCAAGGAGAGCCTGGCCCAGGGCGTCCACATCGCCGCCGCCCACGTGGACAGCCCCCGGCTGGACCTGAAGCCCACTCCCCTCTATGAGGAGAACGAGCTGGCCTACCTGAAGACCCACTACTACGGCGGCATCCGCAAGTACCAGTGGGTGACCATCCCCCTGGCCATCCACGGCGTGGTGGCCCTCAAGGACGGCAAGGTGATCCCCGTGGTCCTGGGCGAGGGGGACGAGCCCAAGCTGTTCATCAGCGATCTGCTGCCCCACCTGGGCGCGGAGCAGAACAAGAAGACCCTCAGCGAGGCCTTTGCCGGCGAGCAGCTGAACCTGCTGGTGGGCAGCGAGCCCATGGAGGGCGAGGGCAAGGACCGGGTCAAGCTGGCGGTGATGAAGCGTCTGTATGAGAAGTATGGCTTTGTGGAGGCGGACTTCATCTCTGCGGAGCTGGAGGTGGTCCCGGCGGCCAACGCCGCGGACGCGGGTCTGGACGGCAGCATGATCGCCTCCTACGGCCACGACGACCGGGTGTGCGGCTATGCGGCCCTGCGGGCTCTGCTGGATCTGGACAGTGCGCCGGCCAAGACCTCCGTGTGCATACTGGCGGACAAGGAGGAGGTTGGCTCCGCAGGCGTGGCCGGCATGGCCACCGCCGCCTTTGACACCTTCATGGAGGATCTGTGCGAGGGTCAGGGCGTGCCAGTGCGGGTCTGCATGGAGAAGAGCATGTGCCTATCCGCCGACGTGACGGCGGCCTTTGACCCCAATTTCCCGGATGTGTACGAGAAGAACAACTCCGCCTTCCTCAACTACGGCATCGGCCTGAGCAAGTATACCGGCAGCCGGGGCAAGAGCGGGTCCAACGACGCCTCCGCGGAGCTGGTGGCCCGGGTGCGCCGGATTCTGGACGACAAGGGCGTATTCTGGCAGATGGCGGAGCTGGGCAAGGTGGACGCCGGCGGCGGCGGCACTGTGGCCAAGTTCATGGGCGACAGGAACATTGACACCCTGGACGCGGGCGTGCCTGTGCTGGCTATGCACGCGCCCTGCGAGGTGGTGGCAAAGCTGGACTGCTACATGACCTACAAGGCCTGCAAGGCCATCTATGAGAGCGCGGACTGATCGGAGAAATGAAAAACGCGGGGCGGCGCCAGACGGCGCCGCCCTGTGCATATTGCCTGCGGCAGAAAAAGACCATGTCCGATAGAGCTCGGACATGGTCTCTTTTGCATCAATAGTATCTCTTGTTACGGTTCTTGCGAGCGGCCTCAGACTTCTTGCGGCGCTTGACACTGGGGCTCTCATAATGCTCTCTGCGGCGGACCTCCGCCAGAACGCCGGCCTTGGCACAGCTGCGCTTGAAACGCTTGAGCGCGCTGTCCAGAGATTCATTTTCCTTTACATGGACTTCAGACATCTATTTTCCCTCCCTCCGATACACCCGGCTCTATCCTGGATGCTCTTTCGGGCCATTTTCGTGGCTTAACGAAGTAGATTATACCCAATTTTTCGCCGCTTGTCAAGGAAAATTTTAAGGGAGGGAGCGCCGGCAAACCGGGGCCATTTCTGCTCACGCCTTCTCCACCCGAATTTGCTCCAAAAGGGCCAGGGTATTCTCCCGGGTGCCCAGCCAGTCGTCGAAGGCGGTGGCACAGCCGGCGGCAACGCCCATCTGGAGGGCCCGGCCGAAGTCCCCCGACTGGCGCAGGCCGGTCAGGAAGCCGGCCACCAGGGAGTCTCCCGCGCCTACCGTGTTGCGCACCTGGCCGATACAGGCGTTGGCGAAGTAGAGCTCCTGCTCCTCCGTGAGCAGAAAGGCCCCCTGCCGCCCCATGGAGACCAGCACGTTCCGGGCCCCCTCGTGCTGGAGCTGACGCGCCAGCTCAACCCCCTCGGTCTCGTCCAAGTCCTCTACGCCGAACAGGGCTCCCAGCTCCATCAGATTGGGTTTGACCAGGAAGGGACGGCACCCCAGACACTGCCACAGCGACTCCCCGGTGCAGTCCAGGACCGTCATGCAGCCGGTAGCCACCACCTGCTGGAGGATGGATACATAGAAGGGGATGCTCTGGGCCCAGCCGGAGAGCACTACGGCATCCCCTGACCTCACCTCACGAAGGAGCTCCAGGAGCTTGGCCATATCCGCCTCCCCCAGATCCGGGCCCCGGCCATTGACCGCCGTTTCTACTGCGCCCCGGAACTTGACATTGATGCGGCTCTGTCCTCCGCCGCTGAGCTCCAGCAGCGTGTGAGAACAGCCCAGATCGTCCAGCAGGTCACGGATGGTCTGACCAATGCGCCCGGCGGCGAACCCCAGCACCCTGGTCTCCTGCCCCAGCCGCTGCAGGGAGATGGATACATTGATGCCTTTTCCGCCGGGATAGATGACCTCGCTTCTTGTACGGTTGACCTGCCCCGGGATCAGCTCCGTTTCCACGGTGTAATCCAACGATGGATTGGTAGTAATGGTATAGATCATAAAACACACCTCCCTCCAAGAATAGCCCTAGAATATCACAAAGCGCCAAATATTGCAAGGCTGGGCGGCAATCAAGGGGCATCCAAGCGCGCAGTTCATGGACGTCAAACAAGAACACGTGTGAAGCGCTGAATGACAGGAAGGGGCCGTGGGCACAGGGGCGCTGAAAACACTACCGGGCCAGGATCTCGGAGATCATGGTATCCACCAGGATCATGCTGCGGGGCATGTGGAAGGGTCCCTTGAAGGTGCTGCCCTTGGTGGAGGGCTGTGTGGGCAGGCCGTCCCGGCGGAGATAGCCGTACCACTCGCCGTACTCCGGGTCCGCGAAGTGGGCCTTGCAGTAGTCCATGGTCTTATAGAACCAGTCCAGATACTTCTCCTCCCCGGTGTCCCGGTAGAGCATCATGGAGGCGATGAGGATCTCGTTGTGGGGCCACCACAGCTTCATGTCGTGCTCATAGGCCTCCGGCGGCTTGCCCAGGGCGTCGATGAAGTAGAGCAGTCCGCCGTACTCCTTGTCCCAGCCGGCCTCAATGGCCCAATCGAACATCTGGGCCGCCCGCTCCACCAGCTCCTTGTCCCCGGTCCGCTTGGCGTGCTCCAGCAGGAACCAGACGCCCTCAATGTCGTGGCCCGGGTTCACCGTGCGGCCCTCGGTGTAGAAGAGCCGGGGCTCCCCGTCCTCAGCCACGTTCTCCAGCACGCATTTGAGCTCCGGCTTCACGTGGTAGCGGAAGATGTCCTCCACGCACTGCCGCGCCCGCTCCTCATAGAGCGCCTGGCGCTCGGGGTCCGTGCGCAGCAGGATGCCTGTGACGTTGAGAATAATCATGGGGATGCCGAAGGCACGGCCCGTGCGGGTCTCGGGGATGGTCTTGGGGCCCATGGCCACCGGGTCCGCCTTGCCCTGGCTCAGATCCCAGTAGAGGTCATAGCACTGCCGCGCCCGCTCCAGCCGCTTCTGCTCCCCGGTTACCCCGTAGTACTCCGCGTTGGCCGCGGCGCAGAAGGCCTCGGAGAAGTAGTAGCGCCGCTGGCGCAGGGGCTTGCCCTCCGCCGTGACGGTGAAGTACATCCGGTCTCCGGCGGCATGGTTGAAGCAGTGGGCCTCCATGAAGTCCAGGCAGCTGCGGCTGGCCTCCAGCCACTCCGGCCTCGTGCCGTAGGTACGGCATAGGAAAGCGTAGATCCAGCCGCACCGGCCCTGCATCCACACGCTCTTGTCTGTGGAGTAGATCTCCCCCCTCCGGTCAAGGCAGGTGTACACGCCGCCGTGCTCCTGATCCATGCCGTTTTTCAGCCAGAAGTCCGCAGAGCTCTTCAGCTCCTCCCGCACCCACGCCTGGGCATCCGCCAGTTTCTGTCGATCCATGGTTGTTCCTCCCTTATAAATGTTGTCACTGCGGTTTTTCCTATTGTACCATCTTCAAAATCATTTTTCAATCAGGGGAACTCAATCGAAAAAGATTTTTATTTTGGGGTGACAGGTGCTGCAAATTATGGTAAAATAGGAGGCGGCCGGATGGAAAATATGGGATCCGGCAAGAGAGAAGCGCCCCCGCCGGCAGAGGACGGCCGGCTCAAATTGACGCGTTTGGAGGAGAACGATATGAACAGATACGGTATCTCGGTACAGCTCAAGCATGTCCCGCCCCTGGACCCGGACTTTATCCCCCTGCTGCGCTACAACCAGGCCTTCCTGGCGGACGCCAAGAAGCCCGTGGGCATCGCCGTGGAGCGGGCGGACGGCCAGATGGCCTCCTGCCGCACCTTCATCCACGGCACGCCGGAGATGGAGCAGGCGGACCACTACTATATCAACCGCCTGGTGAAAACAATCCTGTGGATGAAGGGCGGCTTCAAGATCTACGTCAGCGGGGACGAGGGCGTGTTCAACTACCTGAAAGAGGCATACGGCGCCGGTGGGGAGCAGGCTTTTGACTGGGACTACATGGCCAACATCTTTGAGCACCCCTTTGAGGTGGTGCTGGTGGACGACATCCCCGCGGCCAAGGACGCGCCCAAGGCCATGGGCGGCCACCTGGAGGGCTGCCGCATCGGCTTCGACGCCGGCGGAAGCGACCGGAAGGTCTCTGCGGTCATCGACGGCGAGACCGTCTACTCCGAGGAGGTGGTCTGGTTCCCCAAGATCACCGCGGACCCGGACTACCACTATGAGGGCATCGTGGCGGGCCTGAAGTCCGCAGCCGAGCACATGCCCCGGGTGGACGCGGTGGGCGTCAGCTCCGCCGGCGTATTCATCAACAACCGGACCATGAACGCCTCCCTGTTCCTCCAGGTCCCCAAGGACATCTATGACGTCAAGGTGAAGGACATCTACATCCGGGCCATCCGGGACACCTTTGGCGACGTGCCCTACTCCGTCATCAACGACGGCGACGTGTCCGCCCTGGCCGGGGCCATGAGCCTGGACGACAGCAGCGTGCTGGGCATCGCCATGGGCACCAGCGAGGCGGTGGGCTACGTGGACGAGGAGGGCCGGATCACCGGCTGGCTCAACGAGCTGGCCTTCGTCCCCGTGGACGCCCAGCCGGACGCCATGCGGGACGAGTGGAGCGGCGACATCGGCTGCGGGGTGAAGTACTTCTCCCAGGACGGCGTCATCAAGCTGGCTCCCCGGGCGGGCATCGAGCTGGAGGAGAGCCTGAGCCCGGCGGAGAAGCTGAAGGTGGTGCAGAAGCTGATGGAGGAGGGCAGCGAGGCTGCCGCCAAGGTCTATGAGTCCATCGGCGTATACCTGGGCCACACCCTGGCATACTATTATGAGCTGTACGGCTGCCGCCATGTGCTGCTGCTGGGCCGGGTCATGAGCGGAAAGGGCGGGGACCTCATCCTGGCTACCGCCCAGAAGGTCCTGGAGGACGAGTATCCGGAGACCGCCAAGGCCCTCAAGGCGGAGCTGCCCGACGAGAAGTTCCGCCGGGTGGGCCAGTCCATGGCCGCCGCCAG
>ERZ779632.1130-NODE-1130-length-11814-cov-6.032656_pt1 | contig 11814 bp, 8 predicted proteins | sample MGYA00514194_ERZ779632 | MGnify/ENA primary metagenome ERZ779632 (study PRJEB29562, sample SAMEA4376704) | mouse gut metagenome | isolation source: Cecum | study: EMG produced TPA metagenomics assembly of the A DSS colitis mouse model was used to assess the...
TGCTTTGCGGCCTGCCTGGATTTTTCCCAGGCAGGCCGCTTTTCGACAGGCTGATCGAAGCCCCGGAGGCGCACGCCTCCGGGGCTTCGATGTGCTTGATTTGATTGGTATGCGGATCATGTCCGCCAGCAGAGGATCCCCGTCCGGCGTGCGGTCCAGCATCCGGCTAACCCTGGCAATCGCCCCGGCACGGGTGATGGGCTGGTCGGGACGGAAAGAACCCTTCGTTCGGGCTGCGTTCACCAAGCGCACCGGAATTGAGGTCAGCCACACCATTCCGCTCCTAAGCTTGGACAAGACCAATGCGCTCACGCGAACACAAAATGAACACAGAGCAACCCATCAGCGGATAATAAAATCAAAATTCTCCCCATAGCCGATTTGCTCACAAATGTGGAGCAACTCCCCATCATCGCAGTAGATCGTCCCGTTCATGCGAAGCACAGGCTCCCTACGGGTGATTTCCAGAAGCCGTGCCTCCTTACTGGTAGGACGGGAAATCCGCAGGCGAAGACTGCCGGGGAGGATATTGATCATCTTCTCCTCTCGCAGATAGCGATAGATCGAATCGTCGTTGAAGTCCTCTGTGAGCAGATAGGAGAACTTCAGCGGAAAGTAGTTATCCTCTAATACTAATGGCATGCCATCCGCGTAACGCAGACGGTAAATACGGACGACACGCTCCTCCGGAGGCAGCTCCATCTGCTCCAGAATGCCAGCAGAAGGAACAACGATCCCAGCCTCCAAGACCTTGGCGCTGGCCCGTTTCCCGTTCAACCAGCACATGTCGGTAAAGCTGGTAGCGGGACGCTTAAAATCCTTCAGCATTTTAGGCTCCCGGATAAAAGTCCCTTTCCCCTGCTTCTTCTCTACCAGTTCCATCTCCACCAGCTCACTGACAGCCCGCCGGATAGTGATCCTGCTTACATGGTAGGTATCCGCCAAAACGCCTTCCGTGGGCAGGCGCTTATTTTCCGCAAACATCCCTGCCCGGATATCATTCTGAATCTGATTGGAAATCTGCTTGTAAAGCGGCACAATACTATTATGGTCCAGCATGACAGTTTCTCCCACATCCATGATATATGTAGCATAAGTTGTCATGCTACATATGCTTTTATCTTATATCTATTGTATCATCACACCAGAGGGACCGTCAACGCTTTTTCTGGAAAAGTTTTCATTTTAGGCCAATTTTGTACGCCCTTTGCGCACTGTCCAGCCAGCGGGAATCAATACGCAAACTTCCACATATATCTTCGGTAGCTCATGGGATGCATGCGGATGTCCGCCATAGCTGCGATCAGTTGCTTTGTGACAGGGTGCAGCAGCAGTGCATTGAAGTACTCCGCCACAGCAGGGCTGAGACGTCCCAATCCCAGCAGTTGCGCATCGAGAACAAAATGATGGCCACCGAACTGGTCTAAAAAGCGCTCCGCCCGTTCGTCCAAAGCACGTGTCCGCCCCACGCCCTTGAGCAACAAAACAGCCAGTTTGTCATCCGTTGTTTCAAAAGCGCCATGGAAATACTCGCCCGCATGGCAAGGTACGCAATGGACGGTCTGCATCTCCTGGAAAAAACAGAACGCATCCGAATAGGCGCACTCCCACAGCGTTCCGCTGCCCAGCACATTCCACACGGTATCGTCCCGGTACTTCATGGCAAACCGGGCGGCCACAGGCTTCATTTCCTCATAAGCGGCGGCATAGATTTCCGGCAGCGCCTCGAAAGCCTCCATCGCCTCGTCAAAGTGTGGATAATCTTCCAGATTTTTCAAAAGCTGGAACGCCACCTTCAGCGCAGTTCCCTGGCTGTTGCAATGGACCAGGGAAGCATCCTGATACCAATCGTCCTTATGATAATAGGTCAAAGCAAACTGGGCGGTCTGGGCAGTCTGGGAGTCCGCGTAACCAGACAGGCCCAGGGTCACCGCGCCCAGCCGCCGGGCAACCTCCAAGGCCTCCACGGTCTCCCGGGTGGCTTTGGTGGAGGTAGCAATTACCAGCGTGTCCTCCCCCACAAATTTGGGAGTGGCGTGGACAAATTCACTGCTGTTGTACCCGGTCACCCGGAGCGTGCGGCTCTCTGCGTTCAACAAGTAGCGTGCTGGGTAAGAGGAGCTCAACGAACCTCCGCAGGCGACAAATACGATGTTTTTCAGTCCTCCGCGCTCGCGAAAGACCTGCTCGATCTGGGAAACAGTGGAGGCGGCCTCCTGCATTCCTTTAATCATGATGTCTATCCTTTCTATGTCAGTTTTCACAGCGTAGCTTGACGGTCTCTGCCTCATCTACGTGGTACGAGCCGTCCTCTCCGGGAACAATGACGCAGCCATACAACTCCCGCGCTTGAACCAGGGAGACTTTATCCTCCATCACATCCTGCAAGATCTGACTGACGGGCCGCTGCTTTGGATCGCCAAAACCGCCGCCGCCCGGTGTCACAACCCGGATCACATCGCCTTTCTTTAACGGGAGACTGGTTGTCTTGTGACCCATCTGTACGGCAGCGTCCTCAACCACGCGGTAGAATGCGCCGGTTCCGCCCTCCATACCGCCCTCCAAGCCCCAAGGTGCGATCTTATGACGGTCTCCTAAACCGGTATACAGCACACCGTCCTCCAAGATTTCCAATTCACGCCGGATCCCCAGTCCGCCGCGGTGCAGTCCCGGGCCGCCGGAGTCCCGCTCCAGCTCGTAGCGGCGGGCTAAGATTTTCGGGAACTCCATCTCTGTGGCCTCGATGGGCATATTGGATGTGTTGGTCATGTTGACCTGGATGCCGCTCAGCCCGTCGAAGTCCGCACAGGCACCGCCGCCGCCGGCAATCACCTCGTGGAAGATAAAGACGTTGTCCGTGCCCGCTCTGCCGCTGCCGGCCAGGATCGTGGTCGTGCAGGCGCCGTTGCCGGCAGCTGGGATACGCTGGGGAAGAATCTGCGCCAGCGCACCGAAGATCGCATCCGGCACCCTCTGGGAGCAGTCGATCTGTGCGCCAATGGGGGCTGGAGCGGTGGGGTTGAGGATGCAGCCCGGGGGCGCGATGATCCTGATAGCGCGGTTGATTCCTTCGTTGGCAGGGATATCCGGGCCGATTGCCGCCTTGACGGCAAAGAACACGTCCGCCTTCGTACAGGGCCAGGGAACATTGATTGGCGCGGCGATTTGATCCGCTGTCCCCGTAAAGTCGATGGTCAGCTGGTCCCCCTCCACTGTGACCTTCACACAGATGGGCAGCGGATCAGGATACTTCTCCCCGCAGCCATCCACATAGTCGGTATAGCTGTACTCGCCGTCTGGCAGCTCAGCCACAACCGCTCGCACCCGGCGGGTAGAGTACTCGATGAGTTCCCGCATACAATCGGTTAGGACATCCCGATAGCGGGCATAGGCCTCCTCCAGGCGCTGGATGCCAATCAGGTTGGCGGACATCTGAGCGGTCAGGTCTCCCTGGCGCTCCTGGGGGACACGGGTGTTGTCGAGGAGAATATCCATGACGCTCTCGTTAAGACGCCCACCTTCCCGGATGCGCACAACCGGGATGCGGATCCCCTCCTGGAAGAGGCTGTCGGCATCGCCGCTGGTGGAGCCGGGCACCTTGCCGCCAATGTCGGAGTGGTGTGCAATATTGGCGATCCAGCCAATCAGCCTATCCCCACAGAAGGCGGGAGCGGCCAGGACAATATCCGGCAGATGGTTTCCGCCGCCATGGTAGGGATCGTTGGCAATGAACATGTCGCCTGGCCGAATGCTTTCCCGGCCGAATTTCTCATAAATATTCGGTACAACGCTCAACATGGAGCCCAGCAAAGCCGCCAGGCTTTCCACCTGGGCAACGCTGTTTCCATCTGGATCGATGACGGCCGTGCACACATCCCGCCGCTCCTTCATGTTGCTGGAATAGGCGCTGCGGACGATGATGCCGTAGGTCTCCTCCGCGATGGACATGAGCAGGTTGCGTACCACCTCCACCGTTACGGTATCCACTTTGTTCTGTGTCATATTACCCCTCCTCCCTGTATGTGATCAGCAGGTTACCGTATCCGTCCACATGGACCCTCCACCCCCGGGGTACTACCAGTGTGGTATCCATCTGCTCACAGATGCACGGGCCCTCCATCGTCTGTCCGGGGATAAAGGCCTCCCGCTGGTAAACCGGTACCGGCAGATAGTCCCGCTCTCCTTGAAACAAAACGCTGCGCACCTCAAAGGCCTGCGGCGGCGGAGCGTCTGTCCGCACAGGGACAGGCTGCATCCGGGGTTTATCAATGATTCCTATGGCAGAGACGCGGTAATTGACGAACTGTACCGGCGCCCGCTCATTGCAGTAACCATAGCTGCGCTTGTGCTCGGCGTGGAAAGCGGCAATGGCTTGGACAAGCTCCCGCTCCGTCAGGACGCCGCCGGCGACGGGAATACAAATCTCAAAGTTCTGGCGCTGGTAGCGCATGTCAATCGAATACGCAAAACGCCGCCTGTCCTCCGCCACGCCCTCCCGCTCCAGGGCCTCTGTCCCCTGGGCGGTCATAGCGGCAAACTGCTCGTTGAAGTGCGGCAGATTTTCGGGCGTGCCGTCCAGAATGAGCGTGCGGCTCATGTCAAACTTCGTGTCCGCCAGGAGCAGACCCAGACTGCACAGGGTTCCCGGGTGAGGCGGGATAATAACTTGCCGGATACCCAGCTCCTTGGCCACTTCACAAGCATGGAGCGGCCCCGCACCGCCAAAAGCCATCAGGCTGAACTCGCGAATATCGTAGCCTCTCTCCACCGACACGCTGCGCACCGCCCGCGCCATGTTGGAGTTGACCACTGTAATAATGCCGTTGGCAGCCTGCTCTCTGGTCAGGCCGCTCTTTGCGCAGATGTGCTCATCTAAGGCCTTGTATGCTTTATCCAGGTATACCTCCATACGCCCGCCGAGGATACGCTTTTGGTTGAGCTTGCCAAGAACTATGTTTGCGTCGGTGACCACCGGTTGGACCCCGCCTCTGCCATAGCAGGCCGGACCGGGCACGGCACCGGCACTCTCCGGTCCTACTTTCAGCGCTCCGCCGCTGTCAATACGGGCGATGGAACCGCCGCCCGCGCCAATGGTGATGATGTTGATCATGGGGATCCGCGCGGGATAGCCTTCCACACTGCGCTCACTGGAGACCTGGGGCGTGAAATTTTCAATCAGGCTGATGTCCGCGCTGGTGCCGCCCATGTCGAAGGTGATGATCTTATCCGCCTGGCATTGCCGCCCGATATAGGTTGCCGCCACAACGCCTGCAGAGGGACCGGAAACCGCGCATTTGATGGGACAGTCGACCGTCTCTTTGATGGTGATGATGGAACCGTTGGACTGGGTGATATAGGGCTCCGCCGTAACGCCCAAGTCCCGGATGGAATCCCGGAAATTGTTGACATACTCCTTCATCACCGGCCCCAAGTAGCTGTTGAGGACGGTGGTGCTCATGCGGCTGTATTCCCGAAATTCCGGCACAAGCTCGCTGGAGATAGTGATGTACGCTTCGGGATACTCCTCGTGAACGATCTGTTTGATTCGTTTCTCATGGGCAGGCTCAATAAAGGAAAACAAGGTGCAGACGGCAACCGCCTGGACGCCTTTTTGCTTGAGTGCGCATATCGCGCGCCGTACGTCCTCCTCATTCAACGGCGTCTCTATTTCCCCGTTGAAGCGGATACGCTCACGCACCGTCTGACTGCAGCCGGAGGGAATCAGCGGCTCCGGCTTCTGCGCACGCAGGTCATACAGGCTGGGCCGCTTCTGGTTGCCGATTTCCATAAGATCCCTAAAGCCTTCTGTGGTAATGAGGCCCACACGGGCCCCCTTCTTCTCAATAAGGGCGTTCGTTCCCACCGTGGTGCCGTGGGCCAGATAGTCTACCTCGCCGGCGACGGCATGCTGGAGCTCCAGCACATCCTGTACGCCCTTGACGATCGCCCTGGAAGGATCTCCTGGTGTGGAGCTGTCCTTAAAGTGGAAAAGTTCGCCGGTATCCCTGTTGAATATGGAGAAATCCGTAAAGGTCCCCCCCACATCTACGCCAATCATATATTTCATGATGCATCCCCTCACATGTCGTTTACCGCTTCATCGCGGCATAACGCGGCCTTTAATGGTTTCCGGAATAACTATACCATGTCCAAAGGCGCCTTCAAGCAGGCAGATCCGTGCGGAAAACGCAGCTGCCTGCTCCAGCGCCCCTGGAAGGACCGCCTCCCGCCAGGCCGGATCCTGCCAGCACATCCGGCCGTCGTGCTCCGCCGCCCTGCCCAGCTCCACCATCACGGCGGCGGCAAAAGAGTCCCCGGCGCCCATGGTGTCCACCGCCTGAACGAGCTTTGCGGGCTGCCAGATCATCCGCCTCCCGGCGCAGGCGGCCGCGCCCTGGCTCCCGCAGGTGGCGCAGACTGTCCCTATCCCCCGGCTTACCAGGTCACGGCAGACCGCCTCAATCTCCTCTGCGGTCAGGCCGCCGCAGGAGAGAAAGGCGACGTCGATATAGGGGGCGGTCCGTTCAACTCGGTCCCGCTCTGTCCAGCGGGTAGAGAAGTCGTAGGAAACCAGTGCGCCTGTCCCGCGCAGGGTGGGCAATCCATGATCAAAAAACGCGTTGTTTGTGGTATGGATAACGGAAAACCGGGAGAGATAGACCCAATCATCCTCATTCAGCTCCAGATAGTGTCCCTGTAAAACGCCGCCCCGGTTGCTGCCGAGGAATACCCGGTCTCCGTCCGTCAGGGTGACTAATGCATAGCCGTTTTCCCCCGGGTAGGTGCGGCATCTTGGAAACGGTATATTCAGTCCGGTCAAAGTCCTCTGGACGTGGGCGGCCACCTCGTCCGTGCCGAACACCCCCAGATAGGCGCTCTCCACACCCAACATATGGGCGTAGACAGCAACATTCAACGCCTGCCCGCCAGGATACATCATCCCCTTATGAATATACATGTCACAGACGTTGTCACCAATTCCAAGTACTCTCATCCTGTCAGCCATCCTCCCGGGTGTAAGGCAGGAGCGGTACATAGTCCCTCCCAGCCCGCTTTTGCGAAAACTCCTCCCGCACAGCGCACAGGGCCTCCGGGTTGGTGCACAGCTCGATCCCTGTCAGCGCCATCACTTTGGCCGCTACAAGCATCCCTTTCATGCAGATGCTGCTGCACCCTTGACTGACTTCCTGCCAGGAATGACCTGGGGTGTCCTTGAGGTAACAGGCCACCACGCATTGTACGGTGGGCGTATACCAGCTGACATCACAGATGTCCGTCCCGCCGGGTTTGTGCTTGTGGATCTCCCGGAAGGGACAGAGGCGCGTATTATAACTTTTGCCCCGGATCTGCTCGATCACAGTCTCCGCCTGCTCCTCATAGAGAAACCGGATAAGGCGGAAGGTGGCCTCCTCCTGGCCCTCCGGCAGAGCGGTGTGCATCTGGTCAGCGTAAGCCCAGTCTTCCTCCGTCATGGGCACGGTTCCCACCGCCCGGTATTGCTCGTGCATGATCCGTTCCAGCGTGTGGTTCGGGAGCATCTCACTATAGCCCACATCATAGCTGGCTTTGACCCGGCAGCCCGTCATCAGCGCGGCGCCCCGGGCGGTCTGGTAAATCCGCTCCATGGCGTCACGCATGATGGCTTGCGTATTGCCGTAAACCCGCAGGTGGATGGCCGTATGCCGGGGGACCCGGATCATGTCTTCGTCACCGGTTTCCACAATCCTTGTGCGGTAGTATACGGAGGGATGCAGGTACTTTTTAGTAAACTCCAGTCCCAGACAGAAGGACTCCAGCGCCTCCCGGGCGTTTCCGCCGATTCCGGCAGCCTTTCCGGTCTGCCGGGCGGCCAGTCCGTCGTCCTCGCTGCCAAAAAACGCAATATCCACCGATTGGATGGAGAAAAAATTGATGGACCAGATGCCGTTGTCATCCGTGGCATGCCAGCTGATGGCTGCGTCGCAGCCTTCAAAAGCCCCCGCATCGGCCATGAGCACTTTCCCGCCGCCCCCCTCTTCTGCGGGACAGCCATAGAAGCGCACAGTACCCGCCATACGGTTCTTCTCCAGGTACTCTTTGTGGGCCAGAGCCGCCGCCATGGCCGCCGTCCCCAGTACGTGGTGACCGCAGCCGTGGCCGTTGTCCGTTCCTTCCCGCTCCCTGCGCTCAAGGACATCCGCCTGCTGACTCAGCCCGGGGAGGGCATCGTACTCGCCCATATAGCCGACTACCGGACCGCCGCTTCCCCAGGAGGCCACGAAAGCTGTCTCGCAGCCCCCGGTCCCCATCTCCACGGAAAAGCCGTTCTCCCGCAGGATATTAGCAAGGCATGCAGCAGAGCGCCGCTCCTCAAAAGCCAGCTCAGCATAGCCCCAGATCTCCTTCGCGGCGCGGATATACGTCTCCCGGTTTTCTTCAATGAACGCGATGACATCCTGCTTGTTCATAGAAACGCCCCCCTATTTGTTCTCAAAAACTGTTTTGGCGTTGAGCGGGATATAGGTCTTTCCTGCCCGTTCCCGCGTAAACTCCTCCCTCACGGCGCGCAGGGCATCCGGGTTGGCAAACAGCTCAATGCCGGTCAGTCCCATCACCTTGGCCGCCACCAGCATCCCTTTCATGGCAATGTCGCTGCGGCCCTGGCTGACCTCCTGCCAGGAGTGGCCCAGAGTATCTTTCATGTAGCAGGCCACTACGCACTGAGCGGTGGGCGTCGTCCAGCTGACATCGCAGATGTCCGTGGAACCGGGCTTGTGGACATTGATCTCCCGGAAGGGGTAGAGCAGGTCATTGTAGCTTCTGCCCCGGACCTGCTCAATGATGGGGTCCGCCTGCTCCTCGTAGAGCAAGTGCATCAGATCGAAGGTGGGCTGTTCACAACCCTCCGGCAGGGCGGTATGCATCCGGTCAGCATAGGCCCAGTCCGACTCCGTCATGGGCACGGTCCCCACCTTCTCAAACTTACTGTACATGATCCGCTCCAAGGCACGGTTGGGCAGCATCTCGCTGTAACCGGTGTGGTACTCCGCCTTGAGCGTACAGCCGGTCATAACGGCTGCTCCTTTGGCCACTTGGTGCAGTGCGGAAATGGCCTCGCGAATCTGTTCGCCGGTATGGGCCCGGTAGGCATAAAGGACCTTCGAGCAGGTGGACAACTCAGTCATCACCTCATCGCCGCAGTCCTTGATAGACGAGCGCACCACAAAAGCGGCAGGGAGATGGGTGCGCAACACCTGAGCCCCCTGGAGAAACAGCTTCAGCGCGTCCAGAGAACTGGCGCCCGGATCCTCCAGGATGTCATTGTACCTGTCCGCGCCGGCGTTCACCGCTTTGCGGCCTATAAAAGTGTATTCGACTTTCTGCTGGGCGTGGAAATTGATGGACCAGATCCCGTTATCGTCCGTGGCGTGCCAGCTGATGGCTGCGGCACAGTCATCAAAAAGGCCCGCATTGTTCATCAGCACCTTCCCGCCGCCGCCCTCCTCGGCGGGACAACCGTAGTACTTGACGGTCCCGGGCAGGCCGCTGTCCTGCAGGAAGTCCTTGTTGGCGATGGCGGCAGCCATGGCCGCCGTCCCCAGCAGGTGATGGCCGCAGCCGTGCCCGCAGGTATTTCCAGGCAGGGGCCTTCTCTCCACGCAGTCGGCCTGCTGACTCAGATCGGGGAGGGCATCGTACTCGCCCATATAGCCCACGACCGGTTCGCCCTGGCCCCAGACAGCCACGAAAGCGGTGGGCATGTCCGCCACCCCGAAGGTAACTTGGAAGCCCTCCTTCTTCAGAATATCCGCCAAACGTCTGGAGGACTTGCGCTCCTGGAAAATCGGCTCGGCGTAATCCCAGATATCCAGTGCCGCGTCAATATAGGTCTGCCGCTTCTCTTCAATGCTGCGGATGATATCGTCCTGGGTTTTCATCCCCGCACCTCCTCGTTTTTGCAATTTTCACATAAATGGCATGCCGCCAAGTGTCCCTTTCCCACCTCTGTCATCATCGGCTGCTGCACATGACACCGCTCGGTTGCATAGGCGCACCGGGGGCTGAAGCGGCATCCAGCAGGAGGATTCGCGGGGCTGGGAACGTCCCCCTCCAGAATGATGCGTTCCCGCTGGGCCGCAGGGTCCGGAATGGGAATGGCCGAGAGCAGCGCCTTTGTGTAGGGATGCTTCGGATCGCGATAGAGCTCGTCCTTCCCGGCGACCTCCACCAGCTGTCCCAGATACATCACGGCCACCCGGTCGCTGATATGCTTGACCACGCTGAGATCGTGGGAAATAAAGAGGAAGGTCAGTCCCATCTCCTTCCGCAGCGTACTCATGAGATTGAGCACCTGGGAGCGCACGGACACATCCAGTGCGCTGACCGGCTCGTCGCAGACCACCAGCTCCGGGTTCAGCGCCAAGGCCCTGGCGATGCCGATGCGCTGCCGCTGGCCGCCGGAGAACTCGTGGGGATAGCGGTTCATAGCCGCCTCCTGTAATCCGACCAGGCGCAGAAGCTCCCGCGTCCGCTCTCGGATCTCCTCTTTTGTTCCTTTGTGGTGGATGATCAAAGGCTCGCCGACAATATCTCCCACCACCATTTTCGGATTGAGGGAAGCATAGGGGTCCTGGAAGATGATCTGCAGCTTTTCGCGTTGTTCTCGCATCTGCGCGGAATCAAGCTCCAGCAGATTTTCACCGCGATACAGGATCTCGCCGCTGGTCGGCTCGATCAAACGCAGGATACACCGGCCCAGCGTGGACTTCCCGCAGCCGGACTCTCCCACCAGGCCCAGCGTCTCACCGCGGTAAATGGTAAAGGAAACGCCGTCCACCGCTTTGACATATCCCACCGTCCGCTTGAGCAGTCCGCCGGATATGGGGAAATATTTCTTTACATCCTTCAGCTCTATCAAAACCTGCTCGTTCATTTTGCGGCCTCCTGACGGTCTGCCTGCTCATATAACCAGCAGCGTACCTTTCTGTCTCCATGTTGCAGCAGCGGGGGCTCCTCCTGCCGGCAGCGCTCCGTGGCCTTTTCGCAGCGCGGGCAAAAGTGGCAGCCTTTGGGCATCTCCTCCAGACTGGGGACCATGCCCTCGATCACGTGCAACTCCTCCACTGTCCTGTCCAGACGGGGAATGGAGCGAAGGAGTCCAATGGTGTAGGGGTGCAGCGGTTCCCGGAAAATGTCTCCGGTTGCGCCATATTCCGCCACCTTCCCCGCGTACATGACCAGAACGTTCTCCGCCATGTCGGCTACTACGCCCAAGTCATGGGTGATCAGCATGATGGCCGTCCCGGTCTCCTTTTGAAGGCGTTTCAGCTCATCAATGATCTGCGCCTGGATGGTGACATCCAGGGCGGTGGTCGGCTCATCCGCGATCAGCAGCTCCGGCTGACAGGAGAGCGCGATGGCAATCATGATCCGTTGGCGCATGCCGCCGCTGAGCTGGTGGGGATACTCCTTCATGCGCTGCTCCGGCGCGGGGATGCCGACCATTTTCAGAATCTCTACAGCCTTGCTCCAGCAGTCTCTCCGGTTCAGTGTCTGATGGAGCTTGATGGCCTCCGTCAGCTGGTTCCCCACCGTGTAGACCGGATTGAGCGAGGTCATGGGCTCCTGGAAGATCATGGATATTTTATTGCCGCGGATCGAGCGCAGCACCGGCCTGCTCATTTTCAGCAGATCCCTGTCGCCGTATATGATCTCGCCGCCGGTGATATAGACAGGAGGGCTGGAGACCAGGCGCAGAATCGAGAGGGCCGTCATGCTTTTTCCACAGCCCGATTCCCCTACGATGCCCAGTATCTCACCCTTTTCAATGGAGAA
>ERZ779632.1134-NODE-1134-length-11799-cov-6.443716_pt1 | contig 11799 bp, 7 predicted proteins | sample MGYA00514194_ERZ779632 | MGnify/ENA primary metagenome ERZ779632 (study PRJEB29562, sample SAMEA4376704) | mouse gut metagenome | isolation source: Cecum | study: EMG produced TPA metagenomics assembly of the A DSS colitis mouse model was used to assess the...
TCGTCGGCTTCTGTGGAATGAGCCTAGCTTTACGGTTACGTCACACTGCCTTGACGAGATTCTTCACCCTGTATTGAATAGAGCTATTACACCTAGAGAAGCTGCCAGATTACAGAGTTTTCCTGATTGGTATCAGTTTGCTGGTCCGTATGTGCAGTTTCATGGTGACAAGGAACAAGATAAATATGAGCAAATTGGTGATGCGATTCCGCCGTTACTTGCAAACGCGATAGCACGGGAACTGGTCAGGGCATTAGTAGGAGATGATGACAATGAGTGATAACACAGAAAAATCAAACAGAGGAGTAAGTGGGCAAGAAAACTTAAAGGATATCATTGAATCATTACAGGCAAGGGATTATATTGTTTCGTACCAAATGGATTATCGAGACGGATATAAGGGCTTTGATAGGAAACAGTTTTTCTATCAATTTCTAATTGAGTTCGCAAATCATGACTGCTGGATTGTACATTCTACAACTTCGATACGAAGTGATAGGATGAATATCCAGCAGTGGAATGCGGAGCACTTGAAGAGGCTAAACGGGTATATTAAAAAGGCGTATGTTGTTTACCCTAACGGGCTATCTGATAAGGAATTTAAGAATGCGAAGAATTATCAAGATAAAATAGAAGATGGTAAGCAGTACACGGCTGTTGATGGCGTGGTGAGTCAAAGTGAGATGTATTCGATCGTAGAGAGATATGCGCTTGAATTGCTTGGAAACAAAGGAAAGGCATTGGCTAAACGAGGGAACAATTTTGAAAGCTGGGTTACTGAAATTCTTAACAGTACAGAGAACTTTTTGAAATGGAAAAATGATGATTCCATCAAGACAGGATATGTATATGATATTTATATGCGACTAGTAGAGAACATGGCACTGAAGAAGAAAGATGTTGTTTCAATTAACGCCACGAATGATATACCTAAACTACCGACAGGAGGAAAAGCAAAAACAGACATTCTTGTCACGGTGGATACATTTGATAGTGAGTACACTTTTACATACAGCTGTAAAAAGAGCGGAGGAGATTGGGTAAGTGCGCATGAGTATACGGCGGATCAATTCGTGGAAACCTTGGGAATTGAGGAACCCGAACTCGCAGATGCTCTAATCGACTTTCAAACGGTGGGGAGTATAGAGAAGCTTTCTCCACCATCATTCGAGGCATTGAGTCGTAGATTATCGGCTTACAATGAAAGACTCAATAAGTGGGTGCTTGGTGGTATTGGTGGACAGGGAGATCCTAATACTCAATGGGCACACAATATTATAACCTATAATGACAATACATCTAATTTTAAAATTGAAAGCATTCAAGATTATGTTGAATCACTGGTAGGAAAGGGGATGACTGGTAATTTTGGAACGCTCTTTAGATGGACTTATCCTTCGGGCGGCCTTGGAAAACGGATTCAACTTAAAATGAAAGTGGAATAGGAGGGAAGGGTATGTCAGATATTATCGAGACTTCAACAATGAATGTCACGCCGATGACAAATATCCTTGTTGTCATCACGGACAATCCTATGAAGCCGCTTCAAACCCTTTATGAATTAATTGACAACTGTATAGATTCATTCAATCGATCCAAGCTGTTGGGCGTGGAGATCAAGAATCCACTCATAGATATACGGCTTCCGTCGATGTCTGATATTAAAAAGAATAAAGGTGTTCTTATGGTAAGGGACAACGCAGTTGGACTTTCTTACGAAGAAACGAATGGAGCAGTTACTGCTGGATACTCAGGGAAGAATAAATATGACACTCTGGGGTTATTTGGTATGGGTTTTAATATTGCGACAGGAAAACTGGGTGTTGAGACGCATTTTATTACAACCAAAGCAGAGGATGACTATGCGATTGATGTAAGAATCAATCTTAAGGAGATGACTCGGCGAAACAGTTATGATATACCGTGCGAGAAAATAAAAAAGGATGAGAGCTTTGTTACGGGAACTATAGTTGAAATATCGCAATGGTGGGAAAAAGGAAATCCTAAGAGGACACATATCGAAAAACTTGCAAATATGTCCGATAGAGCTGTTTGCGAAGCGATAGGCAGAGTATATGCTACGGTTTTACGTGAGAACAAAATAAAGATATTTGTAAATGGAAAGAAATGCGAAGCATACGAGCCTTGCGTCTGGTCAGAAAACAGGTATGTAGAAACAAAAAAATATGGGAAAATATATGCCAAATACTCTGTTGATCAGGTGCTTCATTCAGAACGTAGATGTATAAGTTGTGGGGCGCTGTTAAATGAAATCGATACAGTATGTCCTGAATGTGAGAGTAATAAAATCAGAACTATAGAAGAAAGAGTTTATGGATGGGTAGGCATTCAGCGATATCTTGACAGACAGGAGTTTGGAATAGATCTGATACGTAACGGCAGGGCAATATGCATTGGTGAGAAAGATGCATTTTTTACATGGGAAGATGAAACGGGAAGAAAAACTCCTGAGTATCCTCAGGAAAATGAGGGACGTGGAAGAATAATCGGAGAACTTCATTTTGATCATGTTCCCGTAGATTATACAAAGAGCGATTTTGTAAGAACCACTCCGCAATGGTTTCGTGCAATCTCATATATAAGAGGAGACGCTTCCCTGCTTCCACGGAAACAGGGGGATGTTCCGAATGACTCGATCATGTTCAAACTATACCAGGGCTATCATCAAATGAGTGTGCCTGGAAAGAAAAGCCTATATATTGGTTATTGGTCAGAAAGCCAGAACAAACCTGTGACTTTTGATAAGGCCAAGATGGATGAATATATCCAGGGATTCAAAGAAAAGAGACCTGGGTATTATAAGGAAGAAGATTGGTGGGATCTTGTTGAGCAGGCAGATGCTAAGCCGGTGGATGAATTGGATACATGTCCACAGTGCGGAACCCAGATTTTTAATGATTCTGAGGTGTGCGATATCTGTGGATATATCCTAAGAGGTAAAACATGTATCAACCCTGAGTGTGGCATGACTATACGTGCGAGCCAGACTGTTTGTGAATACTGCGGAAAAAGTCAGATCATAGAAATTGAAAAAGAATGGAGATGTGAAATCTGCGGCACCAAGAATTCTCCGATGGTTGATGTGTGCAAAAACTGTGGAGAAAAAATAGGAGCTAAATTACATCTGTCAGAGGATTACCTTCAGGATATTTCGGAGGAAAGATCTGATTATTCAATCGATAATTGTTCCGTTCAGCTGGCTGATGGGAAATATACTGAAAACTATAAGGTTATAGCATATTTTACCCAAGGGCATATTGTGCCTAATAAGAGTAAGACCACGCTACCCTATTATACTGTGTCGAACATGCAGGGTAAAAAGATATTCATCGATCCCAAGCATCCTTTGTTCGTAATGTATGGTGGAAAGCCTGAGTATGTTATTGCATATGAAGCGGCAATGTCCATATATGATAATTATCCAAGCCTGTCGGTTGGATTTAAGGAGCACAGTGTTTCCAACCTTATGTGGAACATTATTAATACATATTTTGCGGATGCACTTCAGAATGATGAGAGCGCAATAAAGGACAATATCACAAGTCTTATCAGCGATATATACGAGAGACTTGCCTTGACCGTAAAAGAGAACATACAGGATGAGATTGGAAATGAGCTTGTACAGAATGTTGTAAAGAACATACTTGCCAATAATATGGGCGATGAATTAGGAACTATATTCGCTGATGGAGCCTTTATTAGGTATATGGACGCAAATCAGATAGGAAAACTATTTGAGGTAAAACCAGATTTATTCTTTGATGGCAATGTGTTTAGGGAAGCATACGAAAGTATTGAGGGGGTTTCTCCCGAGATAAAATATGATATGCAGAAGAAACTTTGCAGGAAATATGGAAACTATATCGACAGTATGGTTGATTTTCTTGATTCAAAGAATATGATTTCCGAAGAAATAGAGAGGGCAAAGCTTGCCTATGAAATTATTAAAAAGAAGGTAGTACAGGATGTTTATTGATTATGGGGAAGCGAGTTCTAGTTCCTGGCAGGCCTTCGAGAGACTTGTTAAGCGTACTCTTCTTGTTGCGGAATATGAGGATGTACGTATAGTTGGCCAGTCAGGGGATAAAGGTGCTGATTTAATTGCACACAAATATGGCAAGAGATGGCTTTTCCAGGTAAAGTGCTGGGGAATTGCTGTTGGTACAAAGGTTATAGATAGAACCCTGGAAGCATGTGCAACTTATGATGCGGATGTTCCTGTTATAGTGTCGTTGAATGGATTTGAATCCACGGCAAAAGAGCATCAACGCAAGTTGATGTCCAGGGGGATTAACCTGCAGTTATGGGATGTCGCGCAACTTAAGAAAATTGCGTCAATTGGTGAAAAAGAGGTTCCAAATATCCATAAGCCCAGGTCGTATCAGGAAGAAGCTATAAAGGAAATATGTTATGCATATTTTAGCGAAAAGAAGTCCGCAATGACTGTTTTGGCAACGGGCTTGGGAAAGACCTTTGTGGCGGGAGAAGCTTCTCGCAGAATAATGAAAAACGGTAGAAGACGTTTTTTGGTTCTGGCTCATACAAATGAACTGGTATACCAGCTTGAACGGGAATTCTGGAAGTTCATGACTAAGGATGACCGTTCTATTGTTTGGAATGGAAAAGAAAAACCAACAGACCGTCAGCTTGAAGAATATGAGTTTGTATTTGCATGTATAGACTCTGTATTTAACTATGTAAGTAGCGGGAAAGAATTGCCGCTATTTAATATCTGTATAACTGACGAGTGTCATCACTGCGGTTCAATGATGTATAGGGAAGTATTTGAGCATCTTGAATGCGGAACAGTAAACGGTCCGTTTCTTTTGGGGATGACCGCTACGCCGTGGCGCAACGATGAAGTGGAATTGGAATCATATTTTGGGAAGCCGCTGATCACTGTAGATATGGTTTATGGCATGAAACATGGATATCTTGCCAATGTTGATTACAGAATATATACAGACAATATAGATTGGGATGGTCTTAATAATCTGAGCGGTAATAAGTTTTCGCCGAAGCAAATTAACAGGACATTGTTTATCAATCAATGGGATGATTCAGTTGTTTTCGAACTTCAGAAAACATGGAAAGAGCAGTATCAGCCCAGAGCCATTGTTTTCTGTGGAGCCATCGAGCATGCGGACACTATGAAAAGGAAGCTTAATCAGTTAGGCTTCTGCAAAGCTGAGGCATTATATTCACAAAATGACAAAGGCTTTTCAATGACCCAGTTTGATAGGAATCTGATATTGAGTAATTTCTCTGAGGGTAAGGTTAATGTTTTGTGTGTGGTTGATATCTTTAATGAGGGGATAGATGTTCCTGATGTAAATATAATCGTATTTCAGAGAGTAACGCATTCCAGAAGGATTTTTATTCAGCAGCTTGGTAGGGGATTGCGTCTTGCGGATGACAAGGAAAATGTAATTGTATTAGATTTTGTATCAGATATTAGAAGATTTGCTGCGGGTCTCGAATTGAAAGATGAGCTTGAAGGAGAGAAGATCGAAACAGTAAGAATAAATCTTCCTGGTGAAAATAAGGTTACATTCAGGAAAGTTGCTGGTGAAGATGAGGGAACTGAAAGGTTTCTACGAGAATGGCTTGAAGATATTGCGAGGATTGAAACATTAGGTGAAAATGATGTTGCTCTCAGATTCCCGCCGACACAAATCTATTCCGGAAGATAGAGGTGATATTAATGAAAAACAGTAGCTTGATAGAATTTCTTAACTATTTTAAGGATAACATGAAGGCCAAGAACATTAACTACATAGAGCATATTATATCAACAGATGATAGGCTGGAATCCTCTGTCTTACGTTTGGCAGATTTATTCGAAACCGCCTCTGATTCTATTGAAGAGGCAAAAAGCTTGGTTAATGTAGATCCTTCAGATAAGAGACAATTGAATAAGATTGCAAAAACCGACAAGAAGTCTGCTGCAACTGTATCTAAAATATTAAACACGGATAGTAATATTAAATCTGTTAAGAAAAAAATTCCCAACATAGATGAGAGTGATACATTAATGCTAAAAAGAGTCTTGGCATATTATTTATCTCTTCAAAAAGGTATTTCGCCATCAGTGAGTATAATTTTTAGGAATGGTGATATCTGGAACTTGGAAAACACAAGCAGTTTGAGGTCTGATAGAAATATTGGACTGGAGGCACGCTTATCACAGTTCAGATCTGAAAGAAATTATTTGATTATTGATGAATTCGGAAGGGCAGGAACGAAAGAGAAAAGACCATATACAGACCCACGGAATAATGTAAGGGTTGTATCTAGGGAAGAATTTGTAGATGATATTATGTGGCAAATTTATAGATACAATAATAATAAACTCTGGGGGAAAAACGGGGTATTACTTGAAGAGAAAAACCTTAAAAGTGTTGTAAATTCTCATAGAGGTAATGAATGGGAAAAACTATTAGAAGCAACGCTTTTGAATGAAGGATTTTTGAAGAATATTTATGAAATAGTTATACAGAAAATTGCTGATGATGAAGGTGTTGCAGAGTCTGATATTAGAATAATTGATGCTAAACAAATACCAGGGAAGGCAAAATCGGATTTCTGGATTGAGTATGAGGTTAAAGGTGTCAGAAAACCTAAAGTGGGTGTGAGCCTAAAGGCTTCAGGAGAAGATAAGGTAAGTGTTCATCAAACGAAAGCTGCGGATCTTATAGCGGGATTAGGAATTACCGATCCGGATGTAAAGAAAGCAATTAATGATTTTGAGAAAGCGGGAAGCGGTAAGACATTAACAGCAAAGCAGATTGCTGACCTGGAAAAGTATTTTTCAAACCCTACGCATTATAGTAGTTTTATTTCGTGGGCATTTACCCGTGGAGGCGGAATACCAGTAAAGTATATTCTTCTGCATTCTTACAATTCAGACGAAACCTACGCTAAATGTCTTATGAGAATGGAAAAAATAGATGATTACATGGCTATGATAAAGAGTAGGGTCACACCTGTTAAAAAATCAAAAAAGGGAGAAGCCTCCTTTGGAACAGGAATTTCATGGACATGTCCTTCTGGGACGAAAGAAATTCAGTTCAAGACACCGTTTATTTTTGAATGAGCGCAGTAAGCGAATGAGTATGTGAAATGGGAAAAATGACAGATGCTCAACGAAGACGAAATATGCAGAGTATTCGTGCAAAGGATACCAAAATAGAGGTTCTGCTGAGAAAGGCTTTGTGGGCTAAGGGATACCGTTATAGAAAGAACTATAAGTTATTACCAGGCACGCCTGATATTGTACTTACAAAGCAAAAGATAGCGATTTTCTGTGATGGAGAATTCTTTCACGGAAAAGAGTGGGATGTGCTGGAGGGAAGATTAAAAAAGGGTAAGAATGCAGAATTCTGGATTGGCAAAATTAAAAGGAATATGGCGCGTGATGACGAAGTAAATAAAAGTCTGGTCTTTCTTGGCTGGACGGTGATTCGTTTTTGGGGCGATGATATTAAGAATAATATTGATGAATGCGTGAATACAATAGAAGAGACGATTTTTGACAATAAGTTAGCGGTTACTGATGATTGTACAGAATTATATGATCGATGAGATGGCTTGAGTAGGGATCCATCTGCAGCATAAGCCGCAGATGGATTTTGCTTAATTAAATGTGGCTTACTGAGTTCATGTATTCGTCGAAGATGGGGCGAAGAGTTCTGATCCAACCGTACAGGGTTCTGTAGGGAATATCGAGAATCGATGCAGCTTCCTTCAGCGTATATTCATGACCGAGCAGTTCCACAAGATCGGTATACTCAATGTATCTTGGATGATGAACCTTGATATAGCTAATGTATCCATATAACAGACCACGGTATTCCTCGGCCTGGCTAATTGGATACGGGGAAGCGGGTTCAAACGGATCCTCGTTTCCTTGATCGTTGGTGACAGTGAGAGTGGAAAAGATAACTTTGCCCTTGAATGATTTGAACATCCCATAATACTGGCAATGGCTACAATCGTTGGCAATGCTTTTTGGGGCAGATTTCCCTTCCTTGTAGTCGGGATTAGGAATTCTACAAGGACAGAATCTGGACTTTCCATTGGCGCCGCCAATTATGCAGCGGTTTTCCTGACGATAGCGATATTCTTCCATCCACTGATCGCGCTTGAAACTATCATAGGTGGCTTTATCGACTTTCATCTTGATCGCGGGAACAATTTTGCCTTCGACACGCATTTCGGATAGGGATGTACCGATTCGATCCTTTTCAGGAGCTGTTTTGTACTGACGAACACCTTCATCATCAGTTTCGAAAAGTACAAAATACTGCTTGTCGCTGGTTGACTCTGAAATAGCTTTGTTCATAATGAACCTCCTTTTGTGTGGCGATTGCTAGATCAGGGAAGATTCATCCGAGCCTTAGCCTTTGAAGAGTGCATAAAGAAAGCGCACCAAAACAAAGAGGTAAAACATTCGAGATTGGAGCGGCCTTATGACCTGCTCAGATATCCGGATGTAATCCTCCTGCCTTAGCGCGCTAAAGATCTTCAGCAATCGAATTATTTTGTTGTAGATAGGATTGAGTTTATCGAGTCCTGAGTCAATCCGAGTTTTGGGTTTATTCAGTTGATTCAGTTGATGGCGGATAAAACATAAAAGAAGGTGATGAAAATGGAGAATGAAACCTCGCTTCGCTTTTGCGGAGGCATATTTTTCGCATTGATATTAAAGGCCAGAAAAAAGCCGGCAAGGAATCAGGATGAATGCTTTAAGGATCTGTTGGTGATTTTTGACCGTGGTGTAAAGGGGCTCTACGGGAATACTTTGTCCACATATGCATCGAGATTTAGAAACTGTGATCCGCGGCTTGAAACAGAATATGTAAAATTTGGTGATGAAGTAGTGCTGTCATCCTTCAATGAACGAATAAAAAAGGACTACGAAGCTGTACTGGAAGAGATTGAAAGTTTTGTCTTGAAGTCGTTAGATGTCGAAACGAATGGAAAGTGGCTTGTAAGTGCCATCCTTGAGATGATTGAAGCTGATAATCAGATAAGGGATAATGCTAAATTCTTCATCATGCCAAACAATTATCCTGTGTATAAGAGTGATCTTAAAGACATAAAGAAAGTGTATTTTTACAATTTCCTTCTCGGGGTTTGGCATTTTATTTGCACGTACTGCTCGGATAACTCGGTAGGGGCGGACACATATATTGCAATAACCGAGGACGCTGGAAAGAATAAAGGGCGTAAAGTAAAAAATGAAATAGGGATGCTGGGATTCGAGCAAATTGAAGTTTCCTTCAACAAGGAACAGGATATGCCTCAAAATGCGGAAGAACTGAAAGCACTTATGGAAGGCGGACCTTTTGATACTTTTGAGATGTCACCAGCCACATATGAAATGCTGGAACCTTCCGCGGGGGAAAAGGGACCCGTTGACTATATTGTTGAGACATCGGATCATAAGTCGTCTTTAGTGGGCATGAGAAAGTATAATAATTATCTGAATCATGCTGAGGATAAGCACAATAAACAAAGAACTTTTCTTTATGAAACAAGAAGACCTTTTTATGAGTTTTTTGTCTGCAATGACATCAAAAGAAGAGTTGTTGTGCCAATAACGGGATCTAAGCACTATGGAAGCAATAGGGAAAATCCGCCAATAACAGACGCATGTATTGAAAAGTTCCCGATGGATCATCGGTTTATTATTCTCTCAGGAACCGGTGGGCTTGGTAAATCCATGATGATGGTCCATTTTATGTTAGACACAATTGGAAAAAGTACTAAGTCAGGAATGATTCCTATATTTGTAAATATTAGAGATTATAATCCGTCAGATGGAGACGTAATAGATTTTATATATGTGGCATTTAGGCGACACGACCCGAATCTAAGACTATCTGATTTAATGTTTCTTCTATCAAAGGGGAAAGCTGTTTTATTAATGGATGGCTTGGATGAGCTTAAGGGTGAAAACAGAGAGAAGTTCTGTAAAGAGATTAATTACTTGGTTGATAGTTATCCTGAGTCTGTCTATGTAATATCATCCAGGCCTACAATAAATTTTCGTGCATTTGATAGGTTTACTGTTTATGATTTACAACCATTCAGCCAGAAACAGGCGATATCCATGATAGAGAAATTAGATGAGAGCGTCGTGGATCCTGAGACCCAAAAGAATTTTATATGTGATATTGAGAATAATCGTTTCAGATTCAAATATGATGAAAAAGTTGAGTTCCTTGGAAATCCGTTGCTTTTAACAATTATGCTAATAGCATATGCGGAGACACATGATATACCGAAGCAAAGATATAAGTTCTATGAAGAAGCATATGCTGCTATGGCAAAAAAGCATGATGCAACGAAAAATCTAACCCGAGAGTTCGCCACAGGACTCGATGAGGATAAGTTTAAGTATTATTTCGGGGAATTCTGCGCTATAACATATGAGCAGGAAAAGTATAATTTCGCTCCGTCTGAATTAGACAACTGTTTTCAGATGGTGATTGATATGAATGCTCTGGATACATCCTCTGATCGCTTTGTTGACGATATAACGGGGAAAATTTGTTTGTTATACCAGGACGGAAGTGATTACTTTTTTGTACATAGATCTTTCCAGGAATACTTTACTGCATACTTCTTTTCCAAACAGTTGGAACAAAATTTTGATGCTGTGATGGATATGCTTACAGCAAGAGATGATGTTAATGAAGATAGCATGGTTCTTCCAATGCTGTATGCAATGGATAAAAAGAAAACAGAACTGTGTATTTTTCTACCGTTCTTAAAGACAATTTTTGAAGTTGGTAAAGGGAAAAATGCGTATAGGGAGTTTTTGAAAAGATTCTATCCAACCATTTTGATAGGACAAGGTGTAACTGACGATTACTATGAAAGCGAATCTGAATCAGCAATCTACAGATTTATTTTGGAAGAGTACAACTTACATGAAAGCATAGATGGAGATAAACTGCCTTGGTTTGACACACATGTAACATGGGAATTCACATACTATAACAGCAATTGGAAGGATAGAAGTAAGCCAGAAAGGATGACGGTAATAAAGGAATGTGATATTCCTGATGCCTATAAAGAGATATACGGAAGTGATTTTGAGATTGTTGGACATGTAAATCAGATTGATGTTTTACATTTGTTTGATTCAAATTATTCATTCCTTAGGGAAACCATCAGTATGTTGGAAGAAGAAGATTTCCCTCTAAAAAAGGAGTTTTATTCTGTAAAGAGGAAATACGAAGAATTAAAAGTTTCATATGAAAAAAAGAAGGAAAAAAAGGATTGGATATCTAGATTTCACTAACAAGGATAACACCGCTGGGGGATGATGCTCCTGCGGTGTTAGTTTTTTAGGTATCTTTCTGATAAAATTCGCATTGATATCCATCCCCGCGTATCAGGATGTCCGGCATCCATTTCGGAGAGAGGCTCATGATGTTGCAAAGTTCATTCACAGATACATCGGGACTGCATTCGATGATCACTTCGTCGTGGACATGACCGACAATCCTGCAGAAGGACAGATTTTTCATGGCATAGCAGAGAAGGTCGCGGGATATTGCTTGGACAATGTTCTCCACAAATTTCGGCCCGTAAGATTCGATACGTTCCCACTTTTTGGTAGATCCAATACCCTCGTAGGTAACAGATTCACCACCAAAACGGTTTTCGCCGATTTTAGGCTTAACATAGCAGAGCTTTCTTCCAGAAGGTAAGGAACTGTTAATAAATTAATCCTTACAATTGGGTTTGATTTTATAATTCCAT
>ERZ779632.1138-NODE-1138-length-11765-cov-4.503330_pt1 | contig 11765 bp, 11 predicted proteins | sample MGYA00514194_ERZ779632 | MGnify/ENA primary metagenome ERZ779632 (study PRJEB29562, sample SAMEA4376704) | mouse gut metagenome | isolation source: Cecum | study: EMG produced TPA metagenomics assembly of the A DSS colitis mouse model was used to assess the...
ACGGAGATAGTCCTCCTCGATGAAAAACCGATCCTTCTGGACCCGCGTCATGTAGAGGATGTCCAGCCTGGGCATGACCGTTTCCAAATTCTCTGTCTGCTCATAGGGAATGCCCCGCTTTTTCAAGGCTTCCTCCTTCACGTAGCGGGGAAGCTTCAGCTCCATAGGGGAGATCAGGACAAAGCGGATGTTTTCATAGCGGCTGAGGGCGTTTACCAGGGAATGGACGGTCCGGCCGAATTTTAGGTCGCCGCAAAAGCCGATGGTGAAATTGTCCAGCCGGCCCTTTTCCCGGCGGATAGTCAAAAGGTCGGTGAGTGTTTGGGTGGGATGGTTGTGCCCGCCGTCCCCGGCGTTGATAATGGGAACCTCGCTGAACTGAGCGGCGGCAAAGGGAGCGCCTTCCTTGGGGTGGCGCATAGCGATGATGTCGGCGTAGCAGCTGACGGTGTGGACAGTGTCCCCTACCGTCTCCCCCTTGGCGGTGGAGCTGGAGGCGGCCTCCGAAAAGCCAAGTACACTGCCGCCCAGGGCCAGCATGGCGGATTCAAAGGATAGGCGGGTTCGTGTGGAGGGCTCGAAGAAAAGGGTGGCCAGCTGCTTGTGGGCACAGGCGTCCTGATATTTGGCGGGGTGGGCGAGGATATCCTCCGCGGTGGCGATCAGCTGGTTGATTTCCTCAATAGTGAGGTCGGTGACATCGATGATGTTTCTGGGCATAAGGTCTCCTTTCCGAGGTTCCGAATGAGTGGGGTGTAAGGCGGTGGGCGCCGGCCCCAGAGGGCGGCTGTGTGTGGGGAGATTGAACCGGCTATCAAGATAGCTGAAATTTTCCCCGCCTGTCAGGGCGCAATCCAGCTTTCGTCCGCAGGATCCTCCCGGAATTTTTTCAGGCGCTCAATATCCTCAGGCTTAATCTTTCCTTCTGCCGCCGCAATTTCGCACACGGCGTCAAAGTTGGACAAGCTGTGATTGACGATATTGGCGGCCGCAAGCCGGTCCAAGCCCTTTTGAAGTCCATAGGTGAAGATGGACGCAATGCCAAGCACCTCCGCGCCCGCTTCCCGCAGAGCCTCCACGACATCAATACAGCTCCCGGCGGTGGAAATTAAATCCTCGACTACTACGACCCGCTGTCCGGGCTCCAGCTTCCCTTCAATGCGGTTTTGCCGCCCATGGTCCTTGCCGCTGGAACGGACGTAGCCCATGGGCAGGCCCATGAGATGGCCCACAATGGCGGCGTGAGCAATGCCGGCAGTGGAGGTGCCCATCAGTACTTCTGCCGTCGGGTAATATTTGCAGATGAGGTCCACCAGCCCTTCCTCCACATGTGTGCGGACAGCCGGAGCGGTGAGGGTCAGGCGGTTGTCGCAGTAGATGGGGCTTTTGATGCCGGAAGCCCAGGTAAAGGGCTGGTCCGGACGGAGAAAAACCGCCTCAATGGACAAAAGGTCATGAGCGATGGTCTGTTCACGGGTCATATGCAGAACTCCTTTCTCTCCTTCAGGCCGGGGAAGCTGACAGCAGTGCGCGGCGAGCTTCTCCCATGCAAATTCACAGCTCTCTTGTGTCAGGGGTCTCAGATTTTCGAGGGTCTCCGTCGGCGGGCTCAGCAGGGCGGCCCAGCCCGCCCAGGCATAAATTGGGTGAGGAAGCAGGCGGTCCAGGCCGGGGAAGTCCGGGCCTGGAAGCGTGGCGCCCCCTTTAGGCGGATGTGTGGACGGGAGGCGGAGAACCGGGGATAGGTTTCCCTGTGCCGGCCCAGGTTGAACCGGTATACCCCGGTCCGGCTGGGAAGTCCTGTCGTTGGCTCCGTCCTTTTTTGACGGTGAGAATGTAGACGCCTCGTTTCGTTATGCCGCCGGAGTTGTAGAAAAAATGCCGCGCTCTCCCCGGCTCTCTATACGGACCGTGCCCTCCGGGTTCCATGGGCAATATCGGAGAATGTCCTCCGGCCTCATCCCAGAAATTCCTTCACAGCCCGGCGATAGGCCGCCACGGGGTCAGGCACCTTTGTGATGGGGCGGCCTACAACGATGTAGTCGCAGCCGTTTTTCGCCGCCTGCTCCGGGGTCATCACCCGTTTTTGGTCTCCGGCGTCCCCTCCGGCGAAACGCACGCCGGGGGTGACGGTGCAGAAGCCCTCTCCGCAGCGCTCCTTTACCAGCGCCGCCTCCAGAGGGGAACAGACCACGCCGTCCAGACCGCTGGCGGCGGCGTTTTTCGCATAGGCGAGGACCGTCTCCGCCATGGGGCTCTCAATCAGCAGCTCGTCCTTCAAGGCCGCTGCGTCGGTGCTGGTCAGCTGGGTAACAGCGATCAGAAGGGGCCTTGTGCCGTCGGGCCGGGTCAGACCCTTCAAGGCCGCCTGCATCATGGCGGAGGCCCCGGCGGCGTGGAGATTTACCATGTCGATATCCAGCCGGGAGAGAACCGCCATGGCCCGCTCCACGGTGTTGGGAATGTCATGGAGCTTCAGGTCCAGGAAAATCCTGTGCCCCCGGGCCTTGATTTCCCGAACGATGGACGGTCCCTCAGCATAATAGAGCTCCATGCCGATTTTCACGAAAGGCTTTGCCTCTCCGGCGGGAAAGTGGTCCAGAAACCTTAGGGTCTCCTCCCGGGTGGGAAAGTCCAGGGCGATAATCACGTCTTTCTTGCTCATATGCTTCGTCCTTTCCAATTTGATTTTGTGAGTCAAAGTTCCAGAAAGCGCCGCGGAGCTTCACCATGGGCACCGTTCCTGTCAAAGCCCATCTCCGGGTCACAGGGCCAGGCACCGGAATTCTGCTTCAGAAGGACTTGGTTAAGAAGCCCTCCGTCCTCCGCCGCCGGTTCGAAGGGGTGCGGAGCAGCCGCACGGCGCCAGGCAGAGGAGAGGCGGCAGCCGCCTCACCGGCGCGGTCTCTTTTCATCATGGGCCGCGCCGGTGAGATCAGAGATTCTGTCCGCGCCCAGCCGCTCACATACAGCAGGCAGGCTTTCGATGATCTTCTTGCAGGCCCAGGGGTCCCGCAGGTTTGCGGCACCTACTTCCACGGCGGAGGCTCCCGCCAGCATCATTTCTGCCGCCGTCTCGGCGCTGTCTACACCTCCGCAGCCGATGATGGGCAGCTTAACCGCCTCGTAAACGTCCCACACCATCCGCACCGCCACAGGGAATACAGACGGGCCGGAGAGGCCGCCGGTGCGGTTAGCCAGGAGGGGACGCTTCGCATTCAGGTCGATGCGCATGCCCAGCAGGGTGTTAATCAGGCACAGGCCGTCGGCTCCTTCCGCCTCACAGGCCCGAGCAATCTCCGAAATATCGGTCACGTTGGGACTGAGCTTCAGGAAGACAGGCTTTTCTGTGACTGCTCGGACGGCCCTGGTCACCGCGGCGGCGCTCCGGGGGTCGGAGCCGAAGTTTTTCCCTCCGGCATGAACATTTGGGCAGGAGATGTTGACCTCCAGAATTTGGACCTGCTTCGCTTCGTTGAGCCGGGCGCTGCTTTCCGCGTACTCCTCCAGGGAGAAACCGCAGACGTTGGCGATGACAGGGCCGTGAAAGAGCCTGGCAATGTTGGGAACCTCCTCATGGAGGACTGCGTCCATGCCGGGATTCTGGAGGCCCACGGCGTTCAGCATGCCGGAGGCAGTTTCAGCGATGCGGGGCTGGGGGTTGCCCGGGCGGGGCTGGGCGGTGGTGCCCTTCCAGGAAAAGGAGCCCAGAATGTCCAGGTCATAGAGCTCCGCAAACTCCCGCCCGTAGCCGAAGGTTCCCGAGGCGGGAATGATGGGGTTTTTCAATGTAACCCCAGCCAGAGTGACGGACAGGTCTACCATAAAATGTCCTCCTTTTGGAATATGGGTCCATCCTTACACACCCGGCAGAGGCCCTTTTTCGTCTGAATTGTGCAGCCCACGCAGGCTCCGAAGCCGCAGGCCATCCGGGCCTCGAAGCTGAACTGCCCTCTGGTAATCTGAGGCAAGCCGTGGACGGCTCTCAGCATGGCAGCGGGACCGCAGGCGCAGACATAGGCGCAGCCCTGGATACCCCGCAGCACGTCCGTGACAAAGCCCTTCGCTCCCAGGCTTCCGTCCTCCGTGACGGTCCGGACATCCAGGCCCAGAGCGGCGAATTTCTCCAGGTAAAAAGCGTCTTCCTTTGAGCGGAAGCCCAGCACCGCCGTGGACCGGCAGCCTTGCTCTGCCATGCGTGTTGCAAGGCCGTACAGCGGCGCGATTCCGATGCCGCCGCCTACCAGGACCGTGTGTTCGTCCGTTTTGGAGATGTCAAATCCGTTTCCCAGGCCTGTCAGCATGTCGAGTTTCTCCCCCGCAGACAGATGGACCAGCCGGCGGGTTCCCTCTCCGGCCTCCTTCACCAAGAGAATCAGGCGGTGCTTGTCCCAATCACAGACGGAGATGGGGCGGCGCAGGTATTTTCCCGGCAGGGCAATGTTGACAAACTGTCCCGGCGCGGTGACGGCGGAGGTATCCCCCGCAAGGATCAGCTCCCAAACGTCTCCAGCTAATTGTTGGGTGCGTTCCAAGGTAAATACAGATTTTTTCATGCTCTCCCTCCTTCCGGACAATCAAAGCCCTGAATAATTCCGATAGTCCCGGAAGAACTGGGCTCCAGCCTCTCCGGGAAAGCGATTTTCCCGCCCACCAGCGTCATACAGACGGCGGCGTCCACGTGCCGCCCGGCGAAGGGCGTGGCCCGTCCCAGGGAGCGGAAGGTCCTGGGGTCCACCACACCGCTGTGGTCCAGGGACAGGACTGTCAGGTCGGCGGGCTGGCCTGCCTCAATGTGTCCCCCCGGCAGGCGAAAAATCCGGCGGGGATTCACGCACAGAGCGTTCAAAATGATTTCCAAAGGAATATTCCCGGGTTTCACAAGCTCCGTGTACAGCACGGGAAAGGCGCACTCCAGGCCTACCACGCCATTGAGGCTTCCCCGGAGGCCCTGGGCCTTCTCCTCTGCCGAGTGGGGGGCGTGATCCGTTGCGATGCAGTCTATCGTTCCGTCCAGCAGGCCTGCTACCAACGCGTCCCGGTCTGCGGCGGAGCGTATGGGGGGATTCATCTTAAACCGCCCATCGTCCTGCAGCTCTTCGTCGCAAAGAACAAGGTAATGAGGACCGGTTTCGCAGGTGACGGGGAGACCCTCCGCTTTGGCGGAGCGGACCAGAGCTACGCTTTCTTTAGTGGAAATATGGCAGATATGGTAGAGGCAGCCCGTCTCACGGACCAGTTGAATGTCCCGCTCTACCTGTTTCCACTCGCTGGCGGGGTTGTTGCCGGGAAGGCCGTGCCTTCTGGCGAATTCTCCGTCGTGGACACACCAGCCCTTGGACAGCAGAGACTCGTCCTCGCAGTGAGCCACGATGGGCCGGTCCAGTTCCCTTGCCAGCAGCATGGCCCGCCGCATCATTTCCTGGGACTGGACGCCCCGGCCGTCATCGGAGAAGCCGGGAACGTAAGGAGCAAGGGCGGCTAAATCTGCCAGCTCCTCCCCTTTTTCTCCCTGGCTAATGGCCCCGTAAGGGTGGACGTGGACCCGGGCATCCCGCCCAATGATATCAAGTTCCGGCTGAAGGCATTCCAGGCTGTCGGGAACCGGATTCAGGTTCGGCATGGCACACAGGCTGGTGTAGCCTCCTGCCGCCGCCGCTGCTGTGCCGGAGGCCACGGTTTCCTTATAAGAAAAACCAGGCTGTCGAAGATGAACGTGAACATCAACGAAACCTGGAACTACCAAAGCGTTATGCAGTTCAATGACGGAAGCGCCGCCTCTGGGAAGATTGGGGGAAACGGAAACAATACGCCCCTCGGAAACGGCAACATCCAGAGGCTGAAAGCCTCCGTTGAGAAAGACAGCTCCTCCGGTCAGCAGCAGATGCATAGATGTTCTCCTCTCGGATTTTTTCGAAAAGATATGATACCGGAAAACAGAGGGTTTGTCAACCAGCCTTGAGAAAAAGAAATGTCCTACATTGCGGGAGCGCAAGGAAAGAGCGGATACAGAAGTGTTCCCTTGCCGCTGCGTCCGGACGCGGGAAGCTGGAATGCTCCCGCAGTGCTGCTGTGCCAAAAGAATGGATTTAAAGCTCTTGCAGGCGCGCCGGAAAAATGGGAAATGCAATTGCGCATGAAAATCATCTTTACCTAAAAAATGGCTGCAAGCAAATGGTTTTCAGCTTGTTGGAGGAGTCTGCGCAAAAGCGGGGTCCCGCTTTAGATATCAGGACAAGCGGTTTTGAGAAGGGTGTGTCAATCTGATAGGGGAGCGAAAAAAACCCCCGCCCCGGGACAGGGGAGGGGGAGCCGCTTATTTGTAAAGTTCCTCGTCGGCATAGTCGTCGTATTCGGAGCTGAATTTTTTCCCCAAGCGCTTCTTCATGCCACAATAACCGACGCTGATATCGTGCCATCCGCCAATCAGCAGACAGACAAAGGCGGCGAAGGCCAGGCTGGCGCCGATAATCTTCATGACCATGCTTGCGGTTTTGCTCATAACGGCTTCCTCCTAATTTTTTAAAATTGATAATATCATACACTATCTCTGCTGCTTTTACAAGGGGGATTTTTGCGTGTCCCTTTTGAAAAAAGTGTTGCCGAGGTATCACTTTGGCAGTTTCTACAAAACCAGGTTGATGCAATAATGACTGTGTGTTATAATCAGCTCAACAAATCGGAAGTTATGGAGGGAGGTATGGAAAAACTTTCTGCATTGTTAATGACAGTTGCCATTGTCTGTGCTTTATTTTCAGATAAGTCCCTTTTCTCTTTTCGGTGGATAGTTTTGCCCACCGGCAATTTTACCGATGCCAGTTTGAAGTTGAATATTGGCTTTGATATAATTTAATTCCAAAAATCAGAATTTGGAGAAAAAGAAGCTATGAATAAAATGACTATCATAATGGGTGAATATCCGCAAACTTGTGAGCTGAAAAAAGAGCCGGTTGAATGGATTGTTTTGAAAAAAGAACAGCAGCGCTGTCTCTGTATCAGCAAGTATTTGTTGGACTGTAAACCCTATCACGATTCTTCAAAAAATGTAACATGGCAGGACTGCACTTTAAGACATTGGCTGAATCATGATTTTCTAATGCTGGCTTTTTCAGTTGAAGAGCGCGAAAAAATTCTTCTTTCTACCGTAGAAAACCCAGCCGGAAATACCCGGGATTATATTTTTTTGTTAAGCACCGACGAAGTAGAAGCATTATTTGATGATGAAACGGAAGATTATGCTGATTATGAAGAGCGCGGGGCAATCACAACTGCTTATGCACGATCACAGGGAGCATGGTTTCTTGATGAGAATTGCGAAGAAGAGAATAAGGGCACTTGGTGGCTGCGATATTATGGAGACTTTCGGGACAAGGAAGAGGGGAAATACGACTTTATAAGCTGTGTTAATTTTGATGGATACATCGAACGGGCGGCGCAAGGTGTAGAAGAAACGGACAGCTGCATTCGTCCCGCATTCTGGTTAAGAACAGATTGAGCAATTCCAGATTATCTGGTGCTGTCCAGGATGGACGGCTGCCTGTTTCGTCATTTCGCTGGCTGAAAAAGTTTGCAGGCATTCAGCAACACGAATGAGAAAAGGGATTCAGATAAAATAGATATGGCAGTAAAAGGGGATAAAAAGGTTAAAAAAGTGATTGTCGTATTCAGCGCGGGAGTATTATTCGTTTGCACGATTGCTATGATTGCAAGTATCTTATCGTGAATATCCAAATCGAAAAATTTTTATTTATCGAGCAGTTACATGTCTGTATAGGGTAACTGCTCGCTTTAAATATTTTGACGAATCATTTTGTCAAACGGTGCTGAGCAACACCCATCTGAAAAGGGATTTTTGCGCCCTGTTGTCTGCGGCTGAGAGTTGGTAGAGATGACAGGGTGGACAGTTCCTCTGACTGCGCGGACTGTGGCCAGAGTATTTGATTAAAATATGGGAAAAGCGGCAGACGGCTGTCCGGGAAAGCATCTTCGGGCCGGTTTCCGCCTCGCACATAATTTTCCTGAAGGGCTCGAAAGCGGTCGTGCTGCTGGCGGCCCAAAATAAAGCGCTCGCTGCACCGGCGCAGGCACGCATCCAAGGTTTCCTGGTTCTGCAAAAAAATATCTTTACATCGCGTAACCCTTTTGGTAGACTATACGTTATGTATAAGATTAAAACCAAAGGAGCTTTCGGCTATGAGTTCAGAGTTTTCCCGTACCCTGTCCCTGCTGAGGCAGGAAAAAGGTGTGAGCCAGCGGATTGCCGCCGGAGCGCTCGGCATCTCCCAGGCGCTGCTCTCCCACTATGAAAACGGCATTCGTGAACCGGGCCTTGCTTTTGTTGTTCGGGCATGTGACTATTACGGTGTCTCTGCGGATTTTATTCTTGGCCGCACCCTCTCCCCTGAGGGCAATATGCTTACCGAGCAGGATATTCTGGATGCGGCCGAACCCAAAAACAACCTTCGGGGCAGCGTTTTGGCTACCCTGCAGAGCAAGCTGCTTTCCGGGGCGGTGGGCGTTCTTTTTGAGCTTTTGGGCAAGCTGGGGGACAAGGCTGCCATCAATGCTGCCGCGTCTTATCTCGGCAGCGCGGTTTATCAGATCTATCGCCATCTCTACCGCTCTTCCGGCGCAAATGAGGCTTATTTTGCTCTGGATTCCACCCTCTGTTCCATGGGGCTGCCCGACGCGGATATGAAGTTGTCCGAGTCCCGTCTTGCTGCCGCCCTGCGGAGCCTCAGGGCACAAAAGGCAGAATTCCCCGATTTATCTTCCGCGGCCATCAACGCTGCGTATCCCGGCCGCTGCCAGAGCCTGACCCAGGTTCTCAGCACTGCTGACGCACGGCTTACTGCTCTTTCCAGGCAGCCGTGAGGCTTAGGGGTTTGCGATTAATATGGGAGCTCTTGACGGCCCGGCCTCTTGGAGCTCCTAACCGGGAGGGTATAGATATCCGGAAGGGGGCCTGCTTGCCGTGAAATTTGGCGGGCGCCGCCTCCGCAGCGGCACAGATGGATTTTGGGTGAAGGAATTTTATGAGTTTTCAATCACTTGACTTTTTGGCGTTTCTCGCCATTACAGCCGGGCTGTGCTATGCTGCGGCCGGCCTGGACCGGCATCTTGCCGCTGTGTGCCTGACCATTGCCAGTCTGCTCTTTTATATAGTGGGCGGCGGCTGGGGCGCGTTTTTGGTTTTGATAGTTGGATTGGCCGTGTCTGCGGCGGCGGCTCGCTATTTGACGGCAGAGATTCCTGCTGGCGGACGCGGCGCAGGGAAACCGGCCAAAAGCCCTGCCTGCCGGCGGTGCTGCCTGGCATGCGCGTCGGCATGGCATATCGGTATTTTGGCGGTGTTTAAATACGCCTCTTTTTTTACAGGCGGACGGATATCTCTGTCTTCGCCGCCCTTGGGACTGAGTTTTTTCACGTTTCAGCAGCTTTGGCTGATGAAGGAGGTTTATACCGGCGATTTCCGGCTGGGCCGGAGAGACAGCCTGCCCCTTTATGCGTTTTTCTTTCCCACGGCGGTCTCCGGCCCGATCCTGAAGCCACAGGCATTCTTTCCCCAGCTCCACAATGAAAAATTCCTTCAGCCTGACAGCAGGGATGTTGCGGCGGGGCTTTGTGCGATCACCGGGGGCATGGCAAAAAAGGTGCTTTTGTCGGATAACCTGGGGGTGGTTGTGAACACCGGCTGGGAGCATCTTGCGGAGCTCTCGGCTCCTGACGCATGGCTGGTGATTCTGGGCTACACGCTGCAATTATATCTGGACTTCTCCGGCTACTGCGATATTGCCGCCGGATCGGCGCGGCTGCTGGGTCTTCGTCTGCCGGTGAATTTCAATTCCCCCTATCGGAGCCTTTCCGCAGGTGAGTTCTGGCGGCGCTGGCACATAACCCTCACCGGTTTTCTTCGGGAGTGCGTGTATGTTCCGCTGGGGGGCAGCCGGAGGGGGATGAACCGCACCTGTATAAACATTTTAACGGTCTTTCTTATCAGCGGCCTTTGGCATGGGGCTGGCTGGACATTTATCGTTTGGGGAGGCCTCCATGGCCTGGCCCAGGTTGCTGAACGGCTCTGGGGGAAAAGGCGGGACCGGCTGCCTGCTTCAATACGCTGGCTGCTGACATTTTTCTTTGTCAATATGGCGTGGGTGTTTTTCCGTGCCCCCAGTCTTTCCGGCGCCTTGGCGCTGTTGAAGGCGGCTTTTGCCGGAGGCCTGTGCTTTCCGAGCAGCCGGCTGCTGAACGGCGTCCTGCCCAATGAGGCGGCGGCGCTGGGGATACTTCTGCCAGCACTGGAGCCCTGGGCCGGTTTGCTGCTGACACTTCTAATTTTCGGCGCGGCACTGACGGTGGTTTTTTGGCCCCGCAATATGACGGAGATCATGGAGCGCTTTGAGCCTGTTTCCTGGCGCTGTGCGGTTTTGGCAGCGCTGGCCGCTTGGTCCATCCTTTCCTTTACTGGTGTGGAAACATTTATTTATTCCAATTTTTGAGGGAATTATGAATAAGGTCTACCAACGATGGGTCCTCAGCTTTTTAGCGGCCCTGCTGATTTTACTGATGCTCTGCGCCTCAACGGTGTATATTGTGGATCCCTGTCTTTACTTCCGAATGCCGAAGCACTGGAAGCCCGTCTTTTTTAATGAACGCTATCAGGCCGCTGGCATAATCAAGCATGTTCCGGCGGACACCGTACTCATGGGCACCTCTATGGTGGCGAATACCCGTGCCAGTGCGGCGGCGGAGGCCTTTGAGGGCACAGCCATTCGCATTACCATTCCTGACGGCCGTTTCTCCGAATTTGACCAGGCGGTAAACCTGCTGTTCCGTGAACAGGCGCCGGAGCGGCTGGTGTTTGGCATAGACCTAAATATTCTGGTCCGGGATGACGGTGGAAAGACGGCGGCAATGCCCGGCTACCTCTATAACCGCAATCCCTTGGACGACCTGAAATATCTTTTGAACAAGGACGCGCTGTACTACAGCGCCTATGTTCTTCTAAGCAACGCCCAGGGAAATGCTCAGCCTATAGATGACGCGTTTATTTGGACGGATGGCACTGTTTGGGAGCGTTATGAGGCTCTCAGGATGTATGAGCGGCCAAGGGCGTCTTCGAATATTCTGCCCCAGGATACTTATCTCTCTGCTGTTGACAGGAATCTGGCGATTATGGAAAGCTGGTTCCAAGCCCATCCCAGCGTGGAATTTGATCTGTTTTTTTCTCCATACAGCATCCTTTTTTGGGACAAATCCATTCGCCAGGGAGATTTGGATGCTCGCTTTGCGGCCTTGAAACGAAGCTGTGAAGTATTGACTGCCTATGAGAATGTAGGGCTTTACGGGCTTTTGTTTGACCGGGAGTTCATCACGGATTTGGATAATTACTGTGACTATGTTCACCACTCCTGCGAGGCGGGACGGCAGGTTCTGGAGAAGATTGCATTTGGGAACCACCGGCTGACAGCGGAAAATATGAACGAAGCTCTGGCGGACTGGCGGGAGTTTGTGGTAAACTACGATTACGAAAGCCTGTGGGATCAGGCATTTTGGGAGCGGTGGTATAAGGGGCACGATGAGCCGCCGGACTGGTACGAGGGATGAGGCCCCCACGCCCATGGAGAAAGGAGAGCCCCATGCGCAAGAAAGAATTGATCCCCGTACTTTTCGCTTTCCTGATCGGCGCGGCCGCCGGGATATTGTTTGTGCTGCCAGGCTTTCAGAAGAGGACGGACGTCTATTTGCGGGGCTTCTCCGTCTCC
>ERZ779632.1139-NODE-1139-length-11741-cov-5.433596_pt1 | contig 11741 bp, 9 predicted proteins | sample MGYA00514194_ERZ779632 | MGnify/ENA primary metagenome ERZ779632 (study PRJEB29562, sample SAMEA4376704) | mouse gut metagenome | isolation source: Cecum | study: EMG produced TPA metagenomics assembly of the A DSS colitis mouse model was used to assess the...
GATAACTGAACACATCGAGAGGCTCCTTCGTGCCTTCCATCAAGTCCGCACATCCACAGCTGTTTACAAGCTGCTCCACGCCGCCGGATTTTCCATCGCCCCCTTTTCCAAAGGTAACATTATCTCCTCCTGTGGTGCTCGGCCCCACACAGAGGCAGTCGGGATAGTTCGCGCGAAGCCAGCCAAAGAACAAATCCTGGTCTCTGCGGTAATGCTCGGGCGTATAGCCTTTCGGGAATCCGGTATCCTCCATCATGTTAGGCTCGTTGGCAAATTCCGCCGCATTGATGGGAACTCCGTACTCTTTGCTTAAGGAAAAGAGCTTTTCGGCCTCCGCCGGATGCCAGGGTTCCTCCGCGCTGTGCAGTCCGGGGCAGTTTGCCACGGAAACAATCAGCTTCGCGCCGATTGCCTTCACAAAGTCCAGAACGCCAATCCACTGTTCTTTTGTCAGTACATTCAAATAGCCTTCCGGCGCCTTGCCGCCGGTAGTACCGTCAAAATCATAGTAAGTCTTAGTCGCCCATGTTCCTGAAACGCGCACCCATACCGGGCCAAATTCTTTCGCTAACGAACGGAGCTTCTCGTTGTACAGGTCAATGGGCGCATAAACCTGCATTAAATCCTTGTACATTGCCGCAATTCCTTCGGAAGTGGGCGTCACGTTAAATTCCTCTGTTCCGGCAATCTGTCCGGGCGTGTAAGCCTTCCAGAATGTGCCTCCCGTTACCTCGGCAAATTCCACATTATAGGACATCATCATCGGATTCATTTCCCGGAGCTTTTTTAGCTGCTCAGGATTCAGTTTTACAAATTGGGACATAATTATCTCCTTTCACGGCATCCCCCAATGCCATTGCACAATTTCTTTGATTCAGTATAACAAATCCCATAAAAAATGCATAGAATTTTCAACCAAAATACGATTTTTCCCAAATATTGTCTGCAAAATTTGTTGTTGACATTTCAGGAAAGTTATAGTAGACTTATCAAAAATTAAAAAGGACAAAGGCTTTGACGAGGAGGAGTACATATCTTTTCCGATGCACAGAGAGAAAGCGGTTGGTGTAAGCTTTTCTGAAGAAAGTATGGAAGTGGCCTCTGAGCTGTGAACAAACGCTGCACACTTCATAAGTCAGCTTATTGTAGCGAAAGGAAATCTTATAAATTTCCAAGTAGCCTTCACCGGATTTCCACCGTAACAGGGAAACAATATCGGATATGTGGCAGTATCGCGCCTGCGATCCCGTATTGATTAAGCGCGGAAGGCTCATGCTTTCCGAATTTGGGTGGTACCACGGACTTTGTTCGCCCCGGAGTAATTTGACGTTGCTCCGGGGCTTTTTTTGTAGTGACGGCAAATGCAGGACATTGCAGGGAAAGAATGGAGGTTATTTTATGGAAAAGCACTATCACTTTGAAACTATTGAAAAACAAATGCAGGAATTCTGGGAGAAGAATCAGATTTACAAATTTGATTCCGGGAAAAAGGGGCCCGTCTACTCCATCGACACACCGCCTCCCACAGTCAGCGGCAGTCTGCACATCGGCCACGTTTTTTCCTATGCACAGGCAGAAATGAACGCAAGGTTCCGCAGAATGCAGGGCTGTAATGTATTTTATCCCTTTGGATTTGACGACAACGGGCTTCCCACCGAGCGTCTTGTGGAAAAGGAGGAACACATTCAGGCCGGTTCCATGCCTCGCAGTTCTTTTACGAAAAAATGTATGGCCGTCACCCGAAAATATGAAGAGGAATTTAGGGATATGTGGAAGTCCCTGGGTTTTTCCGTTGACTGGTCGCTGCAATATGCCACCATAAGCCCCGAGGTTTCAAAGCTTTCACAGACGCTGTTCTTAAATCTTGTAAAGCAGGGAAAGGCCTACGACAAGCTCTCCCCCGTTCTCTGGTGCAAAAGCTGCAAAACCTCCATTGCCCAGGCGGAGCTTGACACCCGGGATGTTGAATCCTCTTTTCACTACCTCCCCTTCAGGGTCGGAATGGAAACCATTGAGGTTGCCACCACACGCCCCGAGCTGCTCTGCGGCTGTGTCTGCCTTTTTGTCAATCCGGCGGATGAAAGATACCGGAAATATATCGGCAAGGCTGCACTCGTACCCCTTTATGATTATGAAATTCCCGTTATGGCGGATGAAAAAGTCGGCATGGATAAGGGCACGGGAGCCGTTATGTGCGCCACCTTTGGGGACAGCACCGACGCAGAATGGGTGGAAAAATATCATCTGCCTTACCGCAAAGTCATTTTGCCCGACGGTACACTGGATAAGGATGTTCCCTTTCTCGGCGGCATGACCGTCCCCTGCGCAAGAGCCAGGATTGTCGAACTCCTTTCCGAAAAAGGGCTGCTTTTAAAATCGGAAAAAATTACTCATACCATAGCCGTCCACGAACGCTGCGGCACAGAAACGGAGATTATTCCCTCCCGCCAGTGGTACATTGATATTTTATCGGAAAAGGAACGGTTCCTCAAAGCTGCCGACGAGATTAACTGGTATCCCGCCCACATGAAAAGCCGCTATCTGGCGTGGGTATCCAATTTGAAATGGGACTGGTGCATTTCACGCCAGCGTTACTTTGGCGTTCCTTTCCCCGTCTGGTACTGTAAGGCATGCGGCAAAGCCGTCTTTGCCGAACCGGAGCAGCTTCCGGTAAATCCCCTTGAAACGCCTTTTGCGGGAAGCTGTGAATGCGGCTGCCGGGATTTTGTGCCGGAAAGCGCCGTTTTTGACACCTGGGCAACCTCATCGGTGACGCCTCAGATTAACGAGCGGTTGGGCATTCCCCTTGTGCCCATGAGCGTGCGATGCCAGGCCTCCGAAATCATCCGCACCTGGACCTTTTATACCATAGTAAGAAGCCTGTATCACACCGGGAAGCTGCCGTGGAAGGATATTATGATCAGCGGTTTTGTTCTCGCCAGAAAAGGAGAAAAAATCAGCAAATCCAAAAACAACAGATCCCTTACGCCAACCGGTCTGATTGAAACTTATTCCGCCGACGCTGTCAGGTACTGGGCAGCCGGCGCCAGACTTGGCACCGACACCTTTTTTTCCCCGGATGACCTTGCCGCCGCCAGGCGTTTTCTCACAAAGCTGTGGAATGCCTGCAAGTTCTCCCTGTCCCACTTAAAGGACTTTACCCCCACAAACGCGCCGGAGCTTTTACCTGTCGATGCATGGATAATGGCACGTACCCGGGAAGTAATCCGCAAGGCCCGAAAACTTTTAAACGAATATGAAATTGGCTCCGCCAGAAGCGAAATTGACGATTTCTTCTGGAGGGACTTTTGTGATAATTACATTGAAATCGTTAAGGAACGCCTTTACCGTCCCGATATTCATGGTGAAGGAAATCGGCAAAGCGGCCAGTATGCCCTTTACTTTGCCCTGCTTAATATCCTGAAGCTGTATGCAATTTATGTTCCCCATATCACGGAATATATTTATCAGGAATTTTTCAGACAGTATGAAAAGGAGATATCCCTCCATCTGCTGCTCTGGGAAGAGGTGCCGGATGAATCCGCTCATTCTCAAAAAGAAACAGCAACGGACGGGCTTGTGTTGGAATTCGGCGAGGCCGCAATTCGAATCCTGTCCAAAATCCGCAGGTGGAAATCAGAAAATAATCTGTCCATGCGCGATGAGACTGACTGCCTTGTCATTGACGCGCCCGAAAAGCTCCATCCCCTTTTCAGGCAGACGGAAAAAGACCTGCTTGCCTGCACCAAAGCAAAAACAATTCTGTACACAACGCCAGTTTCAGATACAAGAGAGGAATTTTTATGACCGGAAATTCATACTTCTGCAGGCCCCGCAAGCCTCCAAAGCCGGAAAAAGCCCGGGAGCTGCCGGAGAAATGGCTGGGAAAGCCCTATTACTCCCTTGACGCCTACTGCAAAAACACCTTTCAGTGCAAATGCTTTAAGATAGCCTTAAATGCCCATATGACCTGTCCCAACCGGGACGGGACGCTGGGCAGCCGGGGCTGTATCTTCTGCAGCGAAGGGGGAAGCGGCGAATTTGCCATGGAAACTACCGGAAACGGAGATATTACCGCCCAGCTACAGGCGGGATTTGGCCTGATTGCAAAAAAGCTTCCGCCTGCCGGGGCCGCCCCGGCAGAACCTGAGTTATCCGCCCCCGGTTCTTTGCAAGCTCTGCCCTGTATCATCGCATACTTTCAGGCCTACACCAATACCTACGCTCCTCTTCCCCGTCTGGAACAGATTTATTCCGAAGCGCTGGAAACTCCTTTTGTCCTGGGTATTTCCATTGCCACCCGCCCGGACTGCCTGCCCCCGCAAGTGCTCGGGCTGCTTGCCGGCCTGAAAAACAGATACCCGGATAAATTTATCTGGATAGAGCTGGGGCTTCAAACCATCCATGATAAAACGGCAGCTTACATCCGAAGAGGATATCCCCTGTCCTGTTTCGACGAGGCGGTAAAAAATCTGCAGGCCATTAACCTTCCTGTGATTGTTCACATGATTCTGGGCCTTCCGGGCGAACGCCCCTCCCAGATGCTGGAAACCATAAGCTATTTAAACGCCGTAAATCCTTTCGGCGTCAAGCTCCAGCTTCTCCACGTCCTGGAGGGAACAGACCTTGCCGCCGCCTACAGAAACGGGGAATTTTCCGTCCTGACGCTGGAGGGATATCTGGATATCCTGATTTCCTGCCTTGAGCATCTTTCTCCTGACATCGTTATCCACCGGGTCACCGGAGACGGCCCCAAAAAAATCCTGCTTGCCCCGAATTGGAGCGGCAACAAGAAAAAAGTGCTCAATACTCTTCATCATCTGATGCGTGAGAAGGACAGCTTTCAGGGGCGCTGCCTGAAAACCTGTTGACGGCATAATCCTTTCCAACATATAATATGTAACAGATAAGCCATGCAGAATTACCAGTACAGCAGCCTGCGGACAGCATGGCAAGGCTGCTGTAAAACACAGGAAAATCAGGGGGGATTACTTTGTACGAATGCCAAAATTGCGGCGGTAATCTGAAATTTGATATTGATTCCCAACAGCTTAAATGCGATTACTGCCTTACTGTCTATGACCCGTATCAGGTGATAAAAGAAAATGACGCTGTAGAAAGCGAGATGTTTGACGCTACAATATTTACCTGCCCGCAATGCGGCGGCGAAATATTGAGCACTGACAACTCCGCCGCTGAATTCTGCAGCTTTTGCGGCGCATCCACAATTCTTTCAAGCCGCATCAGCCGACAGATGCGCCCGGCTCACATTATTCCTTTTAAACAAAACAAAAATGCATGCAAAAAAGCATATTTGAACCGGATAAAACGCGCTCCCTTTGCACCCAGGGAGCTGAAAGACGAAAAATGTATTGACAGCTTCCGCGGAATCTATATGCCTTATTGGAGCTATACCGTCACCCAGCAGGGGCCTGTTTCTGTCAGGGGGCAGAAATCCTACACCAAAGGTAATTACCGCTACACAGATTATTATGATTTGACCGGCGATATTGACGCCGCCTATAACCATCTCTCATACGACGCATCTTCCTCCTTTTCCGACAATATCAGCGAGCAGATTGCGCCTTTTCATACCGGGGAGATGAAAGAATTTACGCCCTCCTTCTTAAGCGGTTTTTATGCGGATACTGCCGACGTGTCCGGCGATTTGTATAAAAATGACGCCGTTGCCCTTGCCAATTCCACCAGTTGCCAGAAGATTAAAAAATCTCCGGCATTTTCCGGCATCAGTATTCCCGGCAGCAAAAATAATTTTGAGATGACCAATACACTCCATACCTGGTGCGAACCTCCAAAACGCGTCATGTATCCGGTATGGTTCATGTCCTACCGGAAAGACGACCGCGTTGCCTATGCCACTGTAAACGGACAGACCGGAAAGGTTTCCGCCGATATCCCCGTGGACCTCAGAAAATATACCCTTTGTTCCGTCCTTCTTGCCCTGCCCATATTTGTCTTCCTGAACCTGTTTTTTACTATCAGGCCAAAAATAGTTTTAAGCTGCGCCATGTTCCTGGCCGCGGCTGCTTTCTTTATTTATATAATGGAAATCCTGAAAATTTATCACAGAGAAAAACGAAGCGATGACAGGGGATACCTTGCCCGTCAGGCGGGCGGTATTCCTCCGCATAAAATCTGTAAAGAACCCTCCGGCTCCGTTCCTTTAAAAGAACTTTTGCCTTTCTGTCTGACAAGCGGCCGCCTTCGGGTATACGGCTTTACCGGTTCTCTGGCTGCCATGGCGGCAGCCATCCCTATCTGGATTTTCAATCCGGTATCCGACCTGTGGTATTACGCGGGGACAATTGCCGCTTTTATCGGTATTTTATTTACCATTACAGACCTTATCCGAAAATATAACATACTTGCCACACGAAAACTCCCTCAGTTTGACAGGCGCGGAGGTGACGACAATGCTTAAGAAAAAATGCGTAAAACTTGTCTTGCTGACGGCTTCTTTCCTCCTTCTATGTTCCCTTACGGCAGTTACTGTAAGGGCGGAATATGCCGGAAGAATGCCCGACGCTTCCTCCTCCTGCCGCCTGCAAAATCCTGACACCGGCTTTCAGATAATTCTTGAAGACGACGCCGGTCTCCTCAGCGAGGATGAACTCACACAGCTCTCCCTGGAAATGCAGAATATTACTGCCTACGGAAACGCTGCATTTAAATCCGTTTCCTGCAATTACCTGAGCGCCTCCCGATTTGCAGAGAACTATTATCATGAATTATTTGGACAGCAGAGCGGGACTCTTTTCCTCATAGATATGGACAACAGAGAAATTTATATTTTCAGTGACGGCGCCGTTTACAGAACCATTACCGGTTCCTACGCCGACACCATCACCGACAATGTTTACCGCTATGCTTCAGAGGGGGAATATTTTCTATGCGCCTCCAAAGCCTTTGAGCAGATTAGCAGCCTTCTGGCCGGAAGAAAAATCGCCCAGCCCATGAAATACATCAGTAATGCGCTTCTGGCATTAATTTTAGCCGCACTTATAAATTATTTTATCATCAGAGCGCTGTCCAGTGGGAAAAAGCCTTCCACGGGCGAAATTTTAAATGCCTCCTCCGCCAGCTTTGCTTTCCGCAACCCTCAAAAATACCTGACCAACCAGACGAAAGTCTACTCTCCCCCCAGCGGCGGCGGCGGACGTAGCGGCGGGGGCGGTGGTGGTGGCGGACGCAGCGGCGGGGGCGGCGGACACCGGTTCTGACCGGCGGCTTCAGCTAATGATACTCACCGGTAATTTCAACCGGCGTCTTCGCCGGCGTCCTCCGTCACCGGATGCCCCTGCCGGAGACAGCACCTACATTCCGTGCTCCTTCAGATATCCCAGAAGCTCGTCTACCGTTGTGAAAGCCATGCCAGTCACGGTATCCGCGCATCCGTAATAAACGGTTATTCTTCCTGTGGCGGCGTCTGAAAGCGCTGCACAGGGAAATACCACGTTAGGCACGTCGCCTACGCACTCATAATACTCCTGAGGCCCTAAAATATAATCTCTGGTCCGGCGCAGCACCTTCCACGGCTTTTCCAAATCAAGCAGCGCCGCTCCCATCCGATAGTTGAATCCGTTACAGGTGGTGATTACCCCGTGGTAAATCAAAAGCCACCCCTCGTCCGTTTCAATGGGAACCGGCCCCGGTCCCACCTTCGTAGACTGCCATGCGGAATAATCTCCTCTCTCGGGACTCATCACATGGCGATGCCTTCCCCAGAACTCCAAATCAGGACTCTGGCTGATAAAAATGTCCCCGAAAGGCGTATGCCCGTTGTCACTGGGTCTGCTGAGCATGGTATACATCCCGTCAATTTTTCTGGGGAAAAGCACGCCGTTGCGGTTGCAGGGAAGAAATGCGTTTTCAAGCTGCACAAATTTCCTGAAATCAAACGTGTACGCAATGCCAATCGTAGGGCCATGATATCCGTTGCACCATGTAATATAATACCTGTCCTCAATAAAGCACACCCGTGGGTCATAACGGTATTCCCTCACAAGCACTTCCTCGTCTGCTCCCTCAAAGCAGATTGGCTTATCCTCAATTTCCCAGTTGATGCCGTCCCTGCTTCTGCCTACAAAGATATCCATACTGATGGATTTGCTGTCGCAGCGGAACACACCCGCATACCCGCCCTCAAAAGGTACTACTGCACTGTTAAATACACTGTTGGAAATCCGGTTTCCATCCCGCCCGATAATGGGATTTTTGCTGTAGCGCCACAAAGGCATCTGATACCCCTCGGGCTTTTCCTCCCAGGGAATGCCCGGCAACGCCTGTCCGATAATTTTGCTCATAGTATTGTCCTCCGTTTCTTTTTTATATTTATTAATTCATATTGCTTTATCCAATGACGAAAGTATCTGTGTCACCTGCTTACATTCCCTGTCCCTTCGGCAACATAACCTGACTGCCGGACAACCTCGTCCAATATCTGCGCCGTCCGCCCCCTCATACTAAAGTTCTCCATAACCTTCCGATACCCGTTTCGGGCAATCTCCGTTCTTTCGTCCTCATGCGCAAGATAATACTCCGCTTTCCGCACCAAATCTTCCATATCCGTATATATCACAAGCTCTTCCCCATCCGCAAAGCAATCCGCAATTTCAGGCTGATAATTTGTCAGGCAAAATCCCTGACAGCTTAAAATATCGAAAATCCTTTGCGGAATCCCTGATTCAATAGTTTTTGACGTGATATTCAAATTAATCCTGCTGTTATGGTATATCAGAGGGACCTCCTTCTGATAATCCGCATACCCCATTTTCTGTAAATTATTATTGCGCAAAGACTCCGGGAGCCTGGAAGCCGTATACAGCTTTACAGGCAAACGCCCGCTAAGCCTGCCAAGCGCTTCTTCCCTTTCTCTTGCGCTTACCTCCATTCCAAGCGCATCCGCCGCCATTTGCCGCAAGTCCTGATAATACTCCTCCCCCAGCGAAAGCCCGCAGCCTTCTGCAATTTCTTCCGCCATCTCCTCCGGCAGCGAATCCCTCAGAAGATTATACCCATACACCTGCAACTGGGAGCTGATAAGCCCCTCCACATACCCTGACGTATAATCTGACAGCTTCCTCTTTCCTTTCCGGCCAAACATCTGACGCAGACGGTTTTTCTCTTCATTATAAAGATTTCCCACAAAGGAAATATCGCACCGGTATTTTGCTTTCAGCGTCCCGTTTCCCCTCTCGAGCCTTTGCACCTTTTCCAAAAGTTCAGACTCCCCGGCTAACGGAAAATGATAGCAATGAACCGCCCCCAGAGCCGCCAGCCGTCCGGCGTAAATCCCGTCAAAACAAAAAATATAATTACATTTATTGGTAATTGTTTTGGACTGTAAAGTATAGAGCGGGCAGTCATAAATCCATGATATATAAGGGATATGGTTAATTTCACATATCATGGAAATCAGAGGAAAATAGTCATAGCTTATGACAGCCCCTACGCTATTGGCATGAAGCATCCCTATCAGCTTCTCCGCAAAGGGGGCATTTGCATGATAATTCTGCCATTTTCTATCATCCCGCAGCTCAATATGTCCCCCCAACTCCTCATCCAATGCCTTACAGAGCATCGGCTCATTCAAAGAGCCCCATCTGTAGACCAGTATTTCTTTTCCCATGCCACACCCTTTCATTACTGGAAAACTTTTATTTCTGCGGGCAGAGCCAGGCGGGCATGCTTGCATGCACATCTGGCGACTGCCGCAGGAGTCAATACCTCGCAGCTCTGTTGCGTTGCAAGTTTGATGCCCCGTCAGCTTGCTGCGGGGTTTTTGACTTGCTGATTTTCCCGCTAAAATCCGCCCTTTACAGGCAGCCCGCAAAGACAGACAAAACACGTTCCGGCAATTGTGATTATCCGGCATTTATGTTATTATGATTTTATCATATATTACAGGAAAAGGAAACATTGACACCATCTTCTGAAAGGGAATTGACTTATGAATAATAAAAAGAACCCTTAAGGATGCACTGTAAAATATATCCACATACATTATTGTATACAAATTTATACTTAACTTCCACTAAATTTCAGATAAATGAAAGGACAAACCATGACTCCCATATCCATCTGCATCATTGCCAAAAACGAAGAAAAACATATGGAGACCTTCCTTTCCTCCATCAAAAAGCAAATGGGAAATTATCCTTACGAAATTGTTCTTGTAGATACCGGTTCCACTGACCGCACTGTCGCCATTGCTAAAAAATATACGGACAAAATTTTCTCCTTTAAATGGGTACAGGATTTCAGCGCCGCAAGAAATTATTCTCTTGACTGTGCGTCCTATGACTGGATTCTGGTTTTAGATTGTGACGAATATGTAACATCTTTTGATACCAGAGATATTTCCAGAATGATTTCTGATTTTCCTGATACCGTGGGAATGATTTCCCGCCGAAATCATTATGAAATGAACGGTACGGACAGCGTATATACCGACCAGGTGGAACGCTTTTTTAACAGAAGGCTCTACCATTACGACTTTCCCATCCACGAACAGGTAAGAGCGCGAAGCGGACAGCCCTATGAGCGTGTCGAGCTCTCACTTACCGCAGAGCACCAGGGCTACAGCGGTTCTTCGGAAGAAATGAAGAAAAAGGCTGACCGAAATAACGAGCTTCTCTTAAAAATGCTTGAAAAAACTCCCGACGACCCTTACCTGTATTTTCAGATAGGTCAGTCTTACAACATGCTGCATGATGATGAAAATGCCTGCTATTATTATGGAAAGGGATTGGAATATCCTGTCGAACCCCAGTTTGAATATGTACAGATGATGGTAATCGGCTACGGCTATGCCTTGCTCCACTTAGAACGCTATGATGAAGCTCTGCAATTTCAGAATATTTATGATGAATTTTCTTTTTCCGCTGATTTTGTCTGCCTGATGGGACTGATTTATCTAAGGAATGGCCTGGTAGTACAGGCTATGAAAGAATTTTTGAATGCAACCACAATAAGTCATGTCCACGTAGAAGGCGCCAACTCCTTTATTCCCACCTTTAACATGGGATGTATCAATGAAGTTTTGGGGGATATTGATACTGCCGTTACCCTCTACCGCAAATGCGGCAATTTTAAACCTGCACTGGACAGACTTGCAGAGTTAAAGCGTTAATCCTCCTGCCCGGGCGCGCGAATAGGAATCTCTTTCTCTTACGCGCCCGCACATTTTCTTTGAAACTCATCAAAACGTACGCTTAATTCTGCTATTTTATGGCTTTCTCCAACCATATAGCGTTTTCCTTCTTCAAAATGGTCCGACAATATTTCTATGCCTTTTTTGTTCTCAAGCGCAGTCTGATAAGTCACCTGAATTTCCTTGCTTAGATGGTATTCCACCATATCAATCTTTTCATCCATGGTGTCAAGGCGTTTCTCCACAGCATCCATGCGTTTTTCCAAGGCATCCATGCGTTTTTCCAAGGCATCCACGCGTTTCTCCAAGGCATCCATGCGGGCTTCCAGTGCATCTATGCGTCTTCCCAGTGCATCTATGCGTCTTCCCAGTTCCTCTATTGCGTTGCTCAGAATCTTAATACCACCGGCTATTGATTCAAGCCCGGTATTTAATCCCTGAATTTGTTTACTCATACTGTTCAGGTATACTATGACCTTCTTCACCCCAAACATATAGTTTCCTCCTTCCTTCTATAATAACTTCTCGGAATCTTCAACCCTTATTTCATGGGGCTTTCAGAACCTAT
>ERZ779632.1147-NODE-1147-length-11637-cov-13.042307_pt1 | contig 11637 bp, 17 predicted proteins | sample MGYA00514194_ERZ779632 | MGnify/ENA primary metagenome ERZ779632 (study PRJEB29562, sample SAMEA4376704) | mouse gut metagenome | isolation source: Cecum | study: EMG produced TPA metagenomics assembly of the A DSS colitis mouse model was used to assess the...
CCGCGTAGAGATTACCCATCAGCCCCGCCGCGCCGCAGGCGTTCAGGCCCGCCGCTGTCAGGTAGTTCCAGATTTTTTCCTCGTTGGTTTTTCCGGTCAGCATTTGTAAACGCTCCTTCCGCTATCCCGCCGTCTCGTCCCCGCTGTCCTCTTCGGCCTCCGGCGGCGCTCCCTTGTCCGGCCAGCGGTTGTTTTTGCTTAGATTCTCCAGCACGGACTTACCGGCGTATACCGCCACCGGCGCAATGATTTCCACCAAGGCAACCTTCGACAGCTCTTCCGCTATCTGCACCTTGTCCAGCGCGGCCAGGATGTAGCTGCACCATACCCAGGCAAATCCGTTTAGGATGCAGGCCCACACAAACCGCTTCATTGTCTCCGGCTTCTCCGGCGGCAGTCCCTCCTTGATGATTTCCCGCAGCTCCTTCACCCGTCGGCGCAGGTGCCGGATGGTCGCCGCGCAGAACACGATACCCAGGGCGATACCCACCACCAGAGCGCAGGCGGCGGCAATCAGGATTTTCACGTCTCCCGCTCCTCCCTTGCCGCGCTGCTCTCCTGGAGGAAGTCTCGCTTTTTCAGGCGTTCCTTATAGACCTCCCGGATATTCTCTATGGCGAGAACAGCCCGGTTGTTTGGGTAGTCCGGGTGTTCGTCGCAATACGCCTCGTAGTCGTCTATCTCCGACAGCACTTCCCGGAACTCTTCGTGCGTGTGGTCGATGTCCCGCAGCAGCTCATTGTTGAAGTGCAGGATTCTTGCCCGGTGGCTTTCCGCCATGCGCCGGTCGTCCATCGTGATATGCCCGTCCAGCTTCTTTTCGATTTCGTCCAGCCGCTTAGACACATCCGCGTTGATGGCTCTGCCAATCATCCGGCCCAGCCAGGACCACGGATTCACCTTGACGGGGGCGAATTGTACCAGCGTCATAACGACCACCAGCACCCCGCCCCCGCCTGTAAGAATTTCCTGGATGCTCATGTTATCAGTCCTCCAGTCTCCCAATGTAGAAGTTCACCAGACCGTTCACTTCCCCGATTTCTTCCTCCATGCAGACGCCGCCGAGCTGGGCCAGCGCGTCAGCCTGGCACCGGATGATGTTGTTCTGCTTTTCCACAATCTCGCTCAACGTCTGAATGATTTCCAAATGGCTCATTGTCCGTCCCCTCTCTGCGTACTGCCGCCTTGTCCATTTCCTCCAAGTAGATTTCGTTCAGCCTCCACCGCAGGCTCTCGCTCTCCGTGTGGTTCAGCAGGCCCCGGATGCTGGCGGCGTGCCGCTCAAACTCCGCCCGGCTCATTTCCCCGGCGGCGTACCGGGCGCTGATCGCCCGGACCTCCCGCTTCATGCGGCCCACGGTGCTTTTGCGCAGTTTCATGTGGGTGGGCCATATCCGCACGCCCACAAACTCCACGCCCTGACGGACGGGCCGGATGCTGGTCTTATCATTCAGGTCAAGGGCCAGCTCACGGAGCAGGAAGATTTCAATGTCCGCTTTCCAGCGGTGCAGCGCCTCCTTGTCCGGCCCCAGGATGATAACGTCGTCCATGTACCGGATGTAGAAGTGGATTTTCAGGGAGTGCTTGCAGTATTGGTCCAGCTCATTGAGATAGATATTGGCGAATAGCTGTGACGTAAGATTTCCGATTGGCATTCCCACGTCGTAAAGCCATTCCTCCGGCGGCGTGTTCTGCGGCGTGCGGCCCCTCGGCAGTCCGAACGGCTCCGCCCTGCTGTTGACCACGCCCCGGATAAACGCCATCATTTCCGGGTCCTTGATACGCCGCTCCAAGATGGCGAGCAGTTTTTCATGGTGTACCCGGTAAAAATACTTGGAGATGTCCAGTTCCAGGTAGTACCATCCCGGCCCCGGCTTCCTGCTCACCTGCTGCATCCAGTATTGCAGGCGCGCCGCCGCCCTATGGCTTCCCTTTCCCTTCCGGCAGGCGTAGGAATCCTCGATAAACAGCCTGTCGTAAACCGGCATCAGGTATTGGTAAAGGCTCCACTGCACAATCCGGTCTGGATAGTCCAGCGCCATCACCAGGCGCTTTTTCGGCACATACACCCACAGCTTCCGATACGGACCGAGGGTATATGTGCCGTCCATCATTCCCTGCTGAATGACAATCAAGTTGTCCTCCAGCTTTGCGGCAAACGCCATCACCTCCAGTCGGTAGCGCTTACCCTTGCGGGCGTTCATGTTCGCGTACAAAAGCCATTCAAAACTGCACACCGCCTGCCATGCGTTTTGAATGACCGTCATTTCATTCCGCCCAGTATTCATAAATCATGGTCCCTGGCCGTGTGTGACGTTCCCGCCTCCACGGCATTTCAAATTTTTTCCCGCGTTGTCTCGCGGGAACGGAAGAAGGCCCCTTTTAGTCCGCGCACCCGACCGCGCCCCGTAGAGCGCGGCCCACATATCCGGCGCGGCACTGCCGCGCATTCAGCGCTTAGGACGAAAAGCGGAGCGGCCCCCGACATTGACGTTGGAGTTCGACCGGGGGTTGTTCAGGTTCGAGTTGAACACCCCGGCGTTGGCCCCATTGTTCCAGTTGCCGCCGCGAATCAGGCACCGCAAATACGGCCCGCTCCCGCGTCGGCGCAAAGTCCGCTTTACTCGGAACGGCCTCGGCCATTCCTCGCGCCGCTCCCTTGCGCCTCCTTTCCCCACAAAATCAAATGATTTTGTGGGGACCCAGAAATAAGCTATCTGTTGAGCGATTTTATATACCCGCCCAGCATACAGCCGATTTCATTGTTAAAACGCGCCCACACCTCATACTGATGTGTGGACAGCGGAGGCGCAAACTTCGGCCCGCAGCATTCCTTGTCTGCCGCCATCCGTACCAGGTGACGCAGCCACTCCAGTTCCACGTCCAGCTCTTGCGTCGTGGTCTTGCGGTAATATTTCTTTTCCAGTTCTACCGCCAGATGGTACATATGCGTCATGGTCCGGCGTATCTCGTCGGCCAAGTCCCGGTTGCGCCGGGAGAATTGCATGGTCAGCGGCCTGCCGTACTTTATCATGTCGCCAATCTTTTCTTTGATGTGGAAAGGCTCATAGCTGCTTACCGGCGGCTTTTCTGTCTGCATGGCGTCGTCTGCCTCCTTGCGAATATTCCCCTATCCCGCCCGCGCGGCCCTGCGGAAGCAGGGCCGCGCATACCATTTCACCCGAAAAATTTCGCCGCGCAGAGCGCGGCCCCATGTTCCGCGCGCTGCGCGGTTCCGGCTTTTCTTCCCGCCTCGCTATCGCTCGGCGGTCAGTGTTTCCGGGTGCAGTGTGCAGTTAATCCTGAAAAGCGGAGCGGCCCCCGACATCGACGTAGGAGACCGACCGGGGGTGGTTCAGGAGCGAGCTGAACACCCCGGCGTTGGCCCCAGAGCTCCAGGCGCCGCCGCGAACCAGGCACCGCTCCGCCTCGGCGTTGTTAATCCAGAAGTGGTCCATGTTGTAGTCGGCGGCAATGCCGTCCCCGGTCAGCTCCGGGTCCGGCAGCATAGCGAGGGCCTGGAGCAGCAACTTGGCCTGCGCCCCGATGCTGGCATCACAGGCCACGTCCTTAAAGCTGCATCCGCTGGCCGTGGTAGCGTGGGCAATGGTGGTGCTGTAGGTCCACTTGCCGCTGATGAAGTCCAGCTTCACGGTCCCCTGGGTGGTCCCGTTGCCGTCCGGCGTCACAAAGAGGTCGTCCCAGGAGGTCGCCGCCGCCTTGATGGCTTTCCACGCCGGGCTTGTGGCGGCAAGGTTGCAGGTGGGGTCCGCCGCGTCGTTGTAGGGGATTACCTGCAACTCGCCGTGGACCAGCCGCAGGCCGGTACACCACTCCCACACGTTCCCGTTCAGGTCCCACACACCCTCCAGGGTCCCGTCGTGGCTCCAGGTGACGGGTCCGGTGCCAGTCGCAACAGGACCCGTCTTGCCGCTGCCGTCCCAATGCGTACCCGTAGGCACGGCCTTGTAAAGCGTCTCGCTCACGTCCTTGCCGTAGTTGTTGTTGCCTCTCGGCTCGCAGCCGTTCTTGTGGCACCACAGGGCGATAGCGGCCCACTCGGCGGCGGTCACTTCATGGAACTTGCTTCCCTTGGCCCGGTTGTAGCCCACCACCATGTCCAGGGTGACATTGGCGCTGGGGTTCTCGCGGGGCAGGCTGTAGGCCCGCCCGCCGTAGTCGTGGCTCTGGAACTTGCCGATGTAGAACCCGTCCACCTCCAGACCGCCCTTGCGGAAAGCGGGGTGTACGCTGGTGTCGGTTGTGGAAAGCACGTCGCACAGCCGGAACTTGGGGATGTAGACCATGATGGACGGCATTTCCTTGTCGTCGTACAGGATGGTGTTGCTGGGGCAGATGCTCTTCAAGGCCAGCTCCGCAATATCAAAGTTTGCCATATTCGTTTCCTCCTGAAATTTTTTAGTAGATTACGATGCCGTCAACGGCAAAGAGGGACAGAACCACGCCGTCCGTGTCCAGGGGGCGCGGCGTGCGCTCCACCCGCTCCCGCTGGCCGTCCATGCCGCCGGTGTCCTCGCCCTCGTCGGCCTCCCCGCTCTCCGACACAGGCGCGGGGATGATTTCCTCGTCGTACTCCCTGGGCGGGATTTCCACCTGGGCCGCGTAGTACAGGCCCCTTCCCGTGGTCAGGCTTCCTTCGCTGTCCACCATAATGTCCAGCGTTACCGCGTTGTCCCGCTGGCGGCGGGCCAGGTCCAGCGTCAGCGCTCCGTCCGCGAAAGACAGCTTCGTGCCGTTCAGCTCATAGTCGATTTTCTGCCCGGCGTTCTTCTCGATGATTTTCATTGTCGCTTCCTCCTTGTTGATTTATCAGTACACCGGCCCGGTCATGCCGCCGGACACCCGGATACCAACCTTGACGTTGGTTGCGCTCCCGTCATGCACCAGCTTGAAGCCGTTGAGGGCGCGGCCCATTACCGTGATATTCCCCAGCCTGCCGCCGCTGTAGGAAATCACGTTGACTTCCACGCCGTAGTTGACGTTCTCCCGCAGGTTTTTCAGCGCAACGGTTGTCTGCTTGTTGTTGAAGGGCCAGGGCAGATTGTCCATGGCGAGGTCCACGATATGCACCTCGTCCTCGAACTGATGGCCGTCCTGGGCCTGCTTGAACTGGGTCAGCGCCAAGGCCAGCCCCGCGTCGGAAAGCCCTTCCTCCAGGTTGTTGAAGTGTTCCTGGTCCATCAGCGTTCCGTACTGGAGGACTTCGCCGTTCTGGTCCGTTACATGGTCCACCCAAAATGTGCGTCTGTAGGCCATTGCCTTTTACTCCTTTCCTTCGGTTTCCTCAATCAGCGGGAACGTGAAACGCAGCAGCGCCGTGTTCAGGCTGCTCCGCTGGAGCTTGATTGCCTGCTGTCCGGCCAGCGCCCCGTTGTTGTCGAACACGCGCACGCCGGTGATGGTGTCCGCCTGGCCGGAACTGGGTACGTTCACGAACGCCACCACGTCCGTCCCCTTGATTTCCTTTCTGTTGATGGTCCCGTCCTTCCATTCCCCGCCGTTAAGCTGGTACTGGAAACGGCACACGCTCCGCAGCAGGTCGCCCCGCCGTTCGTTCAGAAAGTTTTCGGTGAAAAAAGCCATGCTGAACTACTCCTTTCTATCGTTTTGCAGCATCCCGCAGCGGCTCATGCCGCTTTTGGATGGTTCTGCCATGGTTGTCAGCGCCTCCGGCTTCTGCTCTGCGTCCGCTTTCAGCGCCGCCCGGATGGAGCGGCCCGCCGTTCCCTGATACATAAACAGCGGATTTCGCTTCCCGTATTGCCCGTTAATCCTCATGCTCTCCATGTTGGGCCTCCTTCGGCAATGTCCCGGTAAACTCCGGTTTGATTTTCCGGCCCTCCGTGGCCGCCCCCGTAAAGAGCCGTCCCGTGACCGCGTACCCATCCGCCGCCGCTTCCGGCAGCGTTCCGGCCAGCTCCGGCGCGGCCTCGAATGTCTCCACGCCGCCAACGGCGCAAATCGCACCTGCGGTCATGGAGTGGCCCGCCGTGGCCGTCTCCGGCCATGTCCCGGTCTGCTCCTGCGCTCCGGCCTCCCTGGGCCGGTCCCTGAAACCGTCTATCACGCCGCCGGACCGGATTCCCCCGCATACGGCGGTATGCCCCAGCCTCGACGGCTCCGGCAGGGTGCCGGTGAACTCCGGCGCGATACCGTGGGCCTCCGCCCACCCAGCCGTCTCCAGCGCCCCGGCCTGTTCGCTCCATCCCAGTGTGCGCCGCAGCCACTCCGTCCCGCTCCGAATCACGCCGGTAAACTGCGGCCTGGCCGCGTGTGCGGAAGTCTGCCCATTGACCCGCAGAGCCGTCCGCACGGAATATCCCGGTGTCTTGATAACCGGCAGCGTTCCAGCCAGCTCCGGGGAAACCTCCAGCGGCTCCGCTCTTCCGCCGACGGCCAGCCGGTGCCGTTCGCTCCAGCCCAGGGTATGGCGCGTCCACCATGTCCCGCAGCGCAGCGTGTTACACTCCGGCACCCGGTATTGCCAGCACTCCATCCGGTGTCCCACTACGATAGCGTTTCGCACCATGTAGCTCACGCCCTCCAGGTGGGCGGACAGCCGTTTCACCGTGGCGATTCTCCGCAGGATTTCCGCTGTGGAATAGATTTCAACCGCCCCCGTGTTCGCGCTGTCCGACACATTGACGTTCAGCCGGAAGCATCCCGGCGTCCCGTCATAGGAAAACCATTCCTCCAGCTCGGAGGCCGGATACAGACTGTTCAGGACCGATTTCACCGCGTACACCGTCCCCAGCCTCTTGTGCGCAAGGACGCTGTTCTTGATTAGCTCCCGCTTTGTTTTGACCGGATAGTCGTAGTCGTACCAGTCCACCTTCAAATCGTAGGCCAGTATGTCCAGTACCGCTTCCTCCAGCCGGTCAATTTCCGGGAATATACGCGGTATATCCGCTTCATCCCTTCTCTTTACCAAAAGCTGTGCCGCCGCGCCCGCGAGTGCGCAGATTGATTTATCCCCTGCGATTGCTTTTGGGAATATGCGCAGAAGATTTTCCAGCGTAATGCCGTGTTCCTCATTCATTTTCATATCCACCGTTTATGATGTTGACCTTTCGCACAACGGCTACCTGCGGCGTGTTCTGTTCGTCTCCATCGTTCAGCGGCGTAAACACAGGGGAGGACGGCACCACCCGCTTGATACCCGTCTGCATCAGCAGGCCGACCAGGTAAGACGGGTTGATGTCCCGTCCCAGCTTTGCGCATTGCCAGGCGTTGTATTGGTCCACCGCTTCCTGTACCTTCTCCGCGATTTCTGCCTCGCTTGCGCCGGTTCCCGCCTGTTCCGGTGTGAAGTAAGTGAACTCCACATCATACGGAACGGTTTCCGGGTCCTCTACGCTCACCCGGTCCGCAAGCGGCCTCACGGTATCCGCGCTGCAAGCGGCCATGATTTCGGCCTTTATCGTCTCGCTGGCTGGCTTTCCGCCCTTCATCAGCGCGTAGAGCTTCACCACGCACGGCTCCGGCGATGTTGCCGCCACGTCTGCGATTTCCGTACTGACCTGTTTGGCAAAGTAGATGTATGCGCCTCTCGCTCCGGCGTCGCTGTATCCATCCATTGACAGCCGCAAGAGATTGTAAAACTCTTCGTCGGTTGCCTCGTCTGTCCCCCCGTCCGATTCGGTCAAGTTTTTGCAGGAGAGGAAATAGGCGAACGGGTCCACAATGGAATTTATCTGTCCGGTCACAAACCCGTTTCCGCACTTCCCCTTTTTCTGGCACAGAACCTTTACATCTGCATAGGTTTCTCCGGGGGCTACATATACGTCCTCCTGTGTGTCCCACACAAGTGTATTACTGGCGTCGGTTACGCGGGTCCCCTTCTGTATCAGTACAGCGAACGTCTGCGGCTCGGAAATGGTAAAGCGCATGGTGCAGGTCGCCGCCGTTGCGCCGGGCCGCTCCTTTGTGTAGAACAGCTCCGCCAGTTCATCCAGATTTTTCCCCACCGCCCTGCTTGGGATATTTTGATTGGCGGCATAGTTGGTCAACACCCGTTCCAGGACAATCGCTTCCGCCATCCATCGGATAAGAAGCTGCTCCGGGCTTGCTGGCTGCACGGTCACGCCGAATATCTCTTCATAGGCAGATGTTAGCCAGATGATAACATCCTCCGGTTCTGTGGGGATAAACCTGTGTTCCGATGCTCTGCTCATGCTGCGACACCTTCCTTGCTTCTGATTGGTACGCTGAATACCCGCCCCTTGATTTCGATTTGCACGGTGAAGGTCAGCTTCCCCGGATTGGACGGGTCCGTGGACAGCATAATATCTTTGTAGGTCGCCCTCGGCTCCCATTCCTCGATTGCCTCCCGCACGGGAATGACCGCCATGTTCTTTGCCACGTTCGCCGGTTTATCCAGAAAACTCATGTCCAGTCCAAATCTCCGGTACATTGGGATGCTCCCCTTTGGCGTCGCCAGAATGACGGCCACATTGCGCAGGATTTCCTTTACCTCGTCCTCTTCTATCAGTTGGATATTGGTAAGGTCCGTCGCGGAAACAGTGTGTTCCATCGTCTCGCCCCCTTATCCCGGAATGGTGAACGTCTGCCCCGGATAGATAAGGCTTGGATTTCCCCCTATCACGCTCCGGTTCGCTTCATAGATTTTGGTGTAGTCCGCGCCGCTCCCGTAGAACTTCTTGGCAAGGGTCCAGAGGTTGTCCCCCTTCTTGACGGTGTAGGTCGTCCCGCCGCCCCCTTCGCTACCCCCGGTCGCCGCCGGTGCTTGCGCCGGTGCCGGTGCAGGGGCGGGGGCAGGGCTGGCCTTGCTGGTGTTGTGGCTCTCGCCTTTCAGGTATTCCAGCAGCTCCACTGTCACCTCCACAGCGTACAGGTCCCCGTTCGCATCCGTGTACTCCATCTTGGTCTTGTGGTCTTTGATGTTCCAGCGGTATTTCCCGTATCCCTTCCCGCCTATGACCAGGCCCACGGCCTCGGCGTCCCGTTCGTAGCCCCAAATCTTGACCACATCTTTCAGCGGGTCCACGCCCAGCTCCGCCGTCAGCAGTATGTCAAATGAAAATCTGTCCGGGTCCAGTCCGGTAAACTCTGTCAGCGCGTGGGTGTTGTGCCGCTCATGGATGGCGTATCGTGCCGAACCGCTCCACTCCATGTTTTTAGGCGTTCGGAACACCTCGCGGGAGACGATAAAGGAAATCCCGTCGTCCGGGCTTTTCCCCAGGTATCCAATCAGCGCCACGGCTTCACACCTCCCAAAATCACCCCATCCCCGTTGAACACAGGGAAATACAGCACCAGCACCAAGTCATTGACCTTTGGCATATATGGCTTAATAATCAAATCGTGCTTGTGCTTTTCAAAGGCCGCGTCGCCGGAGCCGCCCGCTTCAAACTCCGTCCGCTGCGGTACGTCGTAGTCCGGTATGAAATCCCTGTTTATAAGCACCGGCATCCAGTCCGATTCAATTTCCAGTGCGTCAAACCACACCTTCGCAATGCGTTTGTCTTTGTCCACGGCGGTTACTTTTCCTTCCCGCACAATGTCCTCAATCTGCATCAGTAGTCCAACACCTTCCGTATGCTGATTTGCGTGGTGTAGCCGCCGCTCCCCACGGTATGGACCGCCCTTGTGACGATGTATTTCCCGTCCCAGCCGCCAAAGCCTTTGAGCTGGACCGTTACCCCGGCCACCAGCCCCACGTCCCCCGGCATGGTGAACGTGGCTGTTTTCGCCAGTTTGTTGTGCAGGCGCAGATGCTTCTTTGCCAGCGCTTGCGCCTCGCCCACGCTCCCGACTTTCGCCTTGATTTCAAGGCATTGGTCCCCGGAAACGTCGCCGTCCTCCGCCGTTCCTTCGATGCACTTCCCCGTGTTCGGGTCCATGTACCGGACGCGGCACTTCGCGTACTGGGTATCCGCCGAACCGGAATGAAGTTTGTACTTGATGTACCCGCCCTTCGCTCCTTCCTCAATGGTGAGGACCGGCGCTTTTGCTTCGTACTCCGCCTGGTCATACAGCACAAGTTTCCCGTCCGTGACCTTGATGGAGATACCGGCGTTCTGGCACAGCTTCCGCAGAAACTCAATGTCGCTTTGCCTGGTCTGCTCCACCCGGTCATAGGACGGGTTTGTGCTGGCTTCATACTGGCAGCTCAATCCGCCGTTGCCCGCGATTTCCGACGCAATGCCGGACAGGTTGTAATTTTTCCACGCCTTGCTTTTCTTCGTCTGGCGCAGATCATTGGAAAACGCAAGGCTGGTGGAATTGATTGTCACCGTGGCGGGCGGGCCGGAGGCGTCCACGCTGTCCAGCTCAAACGCCCCCGTTTTCAGTTTTCCTTTCTTCTTCCAGTGTTCCGGCCTGATAACCGCGCTGATCGACAGCTTGCCCCCGGCGGCGGCTTCCACCGCCTCTGTCAGCCACTTTTGCAGCCACACCTTGTCCCGGTCCTGGATTTGGATTTTCAGGTCGTCGGCCAGATCGTCCGCATCATCGGTGTAGACAATGCTGGTAAGGTAGGGCTTGATGTCGTTTGTAATATCCGTCCCGCCGAACATAACGTCAACCGATGTCCGCCGGGCCAGCACCTTTTCTGCCATACCGCCACCCCGCTACCGTTTCCACGGCGGGAGGTTTGCGTTGGGCTTGTCCTCGATTTCCGGCAGGCGCAGCGTGACCCCCGCCGGAAACAGGAGCTTCCCGACGTGTTCCAGGTTCGCGCTGATAAGCTGGTCGGTATAGTCGGTGCTTCCCAGCTTCCGGTACGCGATAAGGTCCCAGGTATCCCCCTGAACCGTCCTGTACTCGCTCACGCCATCACCCGCCTTTTCATATCCGCGTCCGCTTCCTCCATCACTTCCAGGATAGTTGCTTTCAGCTCGCCCCGGCTGGCGTAGTCCTGCCAGGCGTTCACCGTCTCCGGCGACGCCCCGGCTTCGATGTGGAAGTGCATTTCCATCTTGGCCCCGCTGGAGGTCTGGCCCCCGCTGACAACCTCCAGCGCCGGGCGCGCGCTGCTCTGGATTCCCTGAATGGCCCTTGCCGCCGCGTATTCCCCGCTGTATTTGCTGTAGGCCCGGTAGGTCTGTGCCACCTCCTGCGAAACGTGGTTTGGCAGAATCTGTTCCCCGCCGTGCATCCGCATCAGCTCCGGTCCATCTTCCCCTACCCAGGCCCAGCCCGGCGGTGCGTTCTCCGTTCCGCTGGCAAAGCCGCGATTGCCGTTTGCGTACCACGCGCTGTTGGTATATGGCGCTGGCCCCAGGGCGGCGGAAGCGGCCCGCGCAACTCTCGCGTATGCCGCTTGTACCTGCGGAAGCATACCTGCCGCCTGGTCAATGTAGGCTTGTACGGTGGCCCGTCCGCTTTCTGCGGCTTCCTCCGACATATCCAGTGCGGCAATATCTTCCTCCATATCCTGAATAGGCTGGTTCATCTGCTCGTTGAGGCCGGTTGTCCACTCCGCCACATCCCCGGCGGCTTCCTCCTGGCTTGCGCTGATTTCCCCCAGCGTATTTGCAAGGTCCGTCAGCGCTTGGGTGTTCCCATCGTTTACGGCCTTGACCATATCGGCGGCAAGCCCCGCCGCCTCCGGCGTCCCGCTCCTGACGTACTCCATCAGTGCGTTATAGTTTT
>ERZ779632.1150-NODE-1150-length-11603-cov-4.587807_pt1 | contig 11603 bp, 8 predicted proteins | sample MGYA00514194_ERZ779632 | MGnify/ENA primary metagenome ERZ779632 (study PRJEB29562, sample SAMEA4376704) | mouse gut metagenome | isolation source: Cecum | study: EMG produced TPA metagenomics assembly of the A DSS colitis mouse model was used to assess the...
GGAAGTATTCCGGGCGCTTTCGAAAGAAGAAATTTATGAGATAACAGGAAACCAGTTTGAGAATTTTAATACGATTTTTCAGCTGTACGCTCTGGCAAAGAAGCGTCCGTGGCTGCTGGAGCGGGCGGACACGCTGCTGCTGACGCCGGATTTATTCAATTATTTTCTGACAGGAAAAAAACGGGCGGAGTATACGATGGCGTCCACGACGCAGCTGCTGGATGCGAAGCATAAAATATGGTCGGAGCGGATATTAAAAGCGCTTGGTATTCCAAAGAGTATTCTGCCTGTGATTGTGCCAAGCGGTACGGTGATTGGCACGCTGACGGAAGAAATCCGCGAAGAGCTGGGGCTTGGGGCAGCCAAAGTCATCGCGGTAGCAGGTCATGACACGCAAAGCGCTGTGGTGGCGGTGCCGACACAGGAGAAGGATTTTATTTTTATCAGCTGCGGCACCTGGAGTCTGTTTGGAACCGAGCTTTACGCTCCGGTCATCGGAAAACAGTCGTTAACATGCAATGTAAGCAACGAAGGCGGACACGGCAATACGACGACGCTGCTGAAAAATATTATTGGGTTGTGGCTGGTGCAGGAGAGCCGCAGACAGTGGATACGGGAAGGACAGGAATATTCTTATGGAGAGCTGGAGCAGATGGCGCTTACGGCCGAGCCGTTCGTCAGCTTTATCGATCCGGATGCGCCGGAATTTGTCCCGGCCGGAAATATTCCAAAACGCATTCGCAAATTCTGCGAACGGACCGGACAAAAGGCGCCTCAGAGCGTCGCAGAGGTGATGCGCTGCATTAACCAGAGCCTTGCGCTCAAATACCGTTATGCGCTGGAACAGATCGAATCCTGCACCGGGAAGCATTACGAGGTCATTCATATGATCGGCGGCGGTATTCAGAGTAAGCTGTTGTGTCAGATGACAGCCGGAGCAAGTGGGCGCAGAGTGATCGCAGGTCCGGTGGAAGCGACAGCGCTTGGCAATATTGTCATGCAGATGATTGCGCTTGGCATGATACAGGATGTGGCGCAGGCAAGAAGTATGATAGCAAAATCGGAAACAACATATGACTATCTCCCGCAGGATGTCAGCGCATGGGATGCGGCATATGAAAAATTTCAGATGTATATAGAGGAAAGATAGTATAAGAAGGAGGAATGTTGCTATGGCAAAATCAAGATTAATCGGCGATTATCCGGTGATTGGAATCCGGCCAACCATCGACGGCAGAAGAGGAGCGTTAAAAGTACGTGAATCTTTGGAAGACCAGACCATGAATATGGCAAAGGCTGCCGCAAAATTACTGGAAGAAAATCTTAAATATACAAATGGCGAACCGGTCAGGGTAGTGATTGCCGATACGACGATCGGACGTGTCGCTGAAGCGGCAGCCTGTGCAGACAAATTTAAAAAAGAGGGCGTAGATATTACGCTGACCGTAACGCCTTGCTGGTGCTATGGTGCGGAAACCATGGATATGGATCCGATGACGATCAAGGCAGTATGGGGATTTAACGGAACCGAGCGTCCGGGCGCTGTTTATCTGGCATCCGTTCTTGCGACTCATGCGCAAAAAGGACTTCCGGCATTTGGCATTTACGGTCACGACGTATGCGAGGCGACCGATACGTCGATTCCAAAAGATGTAGAGGAAAAGATTTTAAGATTTGGCCGTGCGGCGGTTGCAGCGGCTTCTATGCGCGGAAAATCTTATCTGCAGATCGGCTCGATCTGTATGGGAATCGGCGGCTCGATTATCGATCCGGCGTTTATAGAGGAATATCTGGGAATGCGTGTGGAGTCTGTCGACGAGGTGGAAATTATCCGGCGTATGACCGAAGGTATTTATGACAAAGACGAATACGAAAAAGCGCTTGCATGGACGAAGGAAAAATGTATCGAAGGCTTTGATAAAAATCCGGAAAATCTGCAAAAGACAAGAGAACAGAAGGATTCTGACTGGGAATTTGTCGTAAAGATGATGTGTATTATCAAAGATCTGATGAACGGAAACGAAAATCTGCCAAAAGGATGCGAAGAAGAAAAAGTGGGCCACAACGCGATTGCGGCAGGATTCCAGGGACAGAGACAGTGGACCGATTTTTATCCAAACTGCGACTATCCAGAAGCGCTGTTAAATACATCCTTTGACTGGAACGGGGCGAGAGAGCCGTATATACTGGCGACGGAAAACGACGTGCTAAACGGTCTTGGGATGCTGTTTAACAAGCTGCTGACGAATACCGCCCAGATTTTCGCGGACGTACGTACTTACTGGAGTCCGCAGGCAGTGAAAAAGGCTGCCGGCTATGAGCTGGAAGGAAAAGCAAAAGAAGCCGGCGGATTTATCCATCTGATTAATTCCGGCGCGGCCTGTCTGGACGCAAACGGGCAGGCAAAGGACAACGACGGAAACGCTGTGATCAAACCGTGGTATGAAGTGACGCAGGAGGATCAGGAAGCGATTTTAAAAGCAACGACATGGAATTATGCAGACATTGGCTATTTCCGCGGCGGCGGCTATTCCTCCAGATTTGTGACAGAAGCAGAGATGCCGGTTACGATGATTCGGTTAAACCTGGTGAAAAATTTAGGGCCGATGTTACAGATTGCAGAAGGCTGGACCGTGCATCTGCCAGATGAAGTAAACGACAGATTGTGGAAACGTACAGATTATACGTGGCCTTGTACCTGGTTTGCTCCAAGAACGACCGGAACAGGCGCATTTGCCACAGCTTATGACGTGATGAACAACTGGGGCGCAAACCACGGCGCAATCAGCTATGGACATATTGGCGCAGACCTGATTACACTCTGCTCCATGCTTCGTATTCCGGTTGCCATGCATAACGTACCGGAAGAAAAGATTTTCCGTCCGGCATCGTGGAATGCGTTTGGCATGGATAAAGAAGGCGCTGATTTCAGAGCGTGTCAGGCATACGGCCCGTTGTACAAAACAATCAGATAGGCCACAGGAGCGCCAGGGAGGTTATCATGTTAAAAGGAATACCAAAAATCCTGTCCCCGCAGCTGCTAAAAGTGTTGTGTGAGATGGGGCACAGCGACCGTATCGTTATCGCAGACGGAAATTTTCCGGCAGAATCCATGGGAAAAGACGCGATCGTTATCCGCTGCGACGGACACGGCGTACCGGAGCTGTTGGACGCGATCCTGCAGGTATTTCCGCTGGATACATATGTGGAGCATCCGGCCGTTCTGATGGAGGTTATGCCGGGAGATCCGGTGGAAACGCCGATTTGGGATGAATATAAGCGGATCATTGCAAAGTACGAGAAACGCGGCAGCGGGTGCGTCGGCAATATCGGGCGGTTTGCGTTTTATGAAGAGGCAAAGACAGCCTATGCGATTGTCGCGACCGGAGAGTCAGCGGTATATGCCAATATTATGCTGCAAAAAGGCGTCGTGACAGACGCATAGCAATAACGAACAGGAAATATAAATACAGGTCAAAGGGATGCTTCATAATTTGTATAAGAAGCATCCCTTTTTGCCGGCTGATTGCAGCAGGAAACGTCGGCTGCTCTGACACCTGGCGTCAGGCCAAAGCCGTTAGTTTCCTTTACTGACACTGGACCAGGGTCATTTTCAGGCCAAAGCCGTTAGTTTCCTTTATCAGTTCCTTTAAATGGCGGCGCATGTTTTTGATATAGCTTTCAGATCCGATATCCGTGGTATCCGGCGTTGTTTTTACAAATTCATCCATGCCGCGGATGACATTTAAAATCAGCTGGTCCCGTTCGCCGACTGTCAGCTGCGGATTTTGGATTTCATATTGTACATACCATTCAAAGTGGATACGTGTACGATGCCGCGGATAAGGAAGATCAAACTGTCCGCCAAATCCTGCCGGAAGGCGTCCGACACGATCCCGCTCATAGGTCGATTCGCTCATTGTACAAGGGATTGTGACCGTAAGAAACGCATAATCTTCAGGGGAAAGACGCTGGATGGCGTCTGTGTCCGTTAACAGGGCTGCTCTGCTCTGGCTGGCTTTCCATAAATCAGAATCTGCCTCGTACTGTTCGGTCATGTAATCAAAAAATTCGGAAAGCGTGTAGTTTTGATAACCTTTGACTTTCAGGGTCAGTAATTTTTTTAGCTTTGCCGGAAGAGCGGCATATGCCGTATTGTCCTGTGCGCCTGTTTCAGAACCGGCGGTGCTGTCGTCCTCCGGAGCGTAACAGCACCAGTCGACGGTGAGAGAGAGATTCCCTTTTTTGCTGATGTCTTTGGCATATGTCTGCATTGCTTTTTTGGCTTCTTTGGATAACCGTTTTGTAGTTTTGGGAGAACGATCCGCAAGCACGGCGTCTGACTGAGCGGCTAAAAAGGCGGCGGCCGTATCCGCAAGTCCCCGGTACGCGTCCTCATATTCCGAAACGTGGATATCGGTATGGAGCAGCGTTATCTGCGCCCGAAAATCCAGTCCGGCTGTCTGCCCGTTTTTCAGCGGGCGTTCTACGCCAGCCGCAGACAGGCTGCTTTTGCGCCAGGAGCCGCTGGCGAGGCGGAGCGTGTTTTGCAGGAAAAAGGCGTCTTCATCATCGAAACGGTGAAACTGTGCGTTCGCGTCACGAAATGCTTCATCCAAAAGGCGGATGCCTTCCGGCGTATCCAGCGCCAGGGTAACGATTTCACGAAACTGTGCGGCGGTCAGATTCTGATAAGAATCGGTTCGAAACGCTAACAGCTTTTGATATTTGGAATACGGATCTTTGGACAGGCTGTCTGCCGGCGTTTCTTCCGGATTTTTTGCGTCGTTTTGTACGCGGGATACCGGACGGGCAGGCGTGGCGTATGCACCGGGCACAGCAGAGCCAAAACAGATGCCGGCGGTAAATAATATGGTTGCAATTTTTGTCTTTTTTGTCAGTTGTCTGTATTTCATAATGGCACCTAACCTTTCTTTCAGCTGCTTTCCTCCTTCGGTTAAAGTCGGCGAAGGAACGGAGCTTTTTTTCAGATATGCGGTTTTGGAACACATAAGCAAAGTATCGCCGTAAGCCTTTTTCCCTTCCTCTGGCAGAGCACGCACAACCGCTTCGTCGCAGGACAGCTCGCAGGCGTCGTTGATTTCTTTTTCCAGCAGATACACAAACGGATTATACCAGTGGATGCAGACGATGGTCTGTACCAGCCATTTGTAGATCAGATCGCACCGTTTATAATGCGTCAGCTCATGCATAAAAATCAGAGACAGCTGCGTGTCTGACAGCGGGCTGTCAGGGATTGCGATGCAGGGGTGCAGCCATCCGGCCATTACAGGGGAGGACAGTTGTGGTATCTGATACAATTCCAGCGGTCTTTTCACGCCGCAGGCTTCCTCACATGCGCCAAGCAGATTTAACAGTCTGATATCAGATACTGCAGCGTCGGACGAACGGATACCACGCAGAAAGCTGCGATAAGCGATTATTTTACGGGCGAACAGGAACAGGGCGGGCAAAAGCCACAGAATGAAAATACCTGTTGCGACGTTACGGCTCAGCGGCAGGCGGAAACGGCCGCCGGCTGTCTGGGGCCTGTCTGCGGACGGCTGACTGTCTGCGGATAAGCTGACGGACGGCTCAGGGAGACGGTTTGCCGGCTTATCTGCAGAGCTGAAAGATCTGTCAGCCTGCGTATTTGCGGACGGGCTCTGGCTGCTGTCTGCCGGCAAAGAGTTCCCTTGCGGATAAAACATTGTCTGCTGGACGGCCTGTATCCGTGCAGATCCAATCAAAACGCCGACAGCCCTGACGTCCGGGGCAAACGGAACGAGAAAACGAAGCGCTGCCACCAGCCAGATATAGTACTGCCATTGTCTGCTGAAATGGTTCTGATACAGTTTTTTGAATGTGAGAATCAGTAGTATGCTCAGTGTTCCGGTTATGGAGAGCAAAAACAATTGTTGGATGAATGCATTCATATGTGGAACCTCCCTGCTAGCTCAACATTTTGTCGGCATAATTATATTAACATGTTGTAGGCTATAAGTCAATTCATTTTCTGTAAATCCGACAGATTTTATCCGCGGCAGACTGCAGCATTGAAAAGCAGTCTCTGTTATGTTATAATCAGCAAAGCTGTGTTTTTTCAAAAGCATACGGTAACCAGAGCATTAGTTATAGAAGCAATACAGAAAAAGGAGGGAGATTCTATGAGACAATATCACTATACGATCAAAGACAGAATGGGAATACATACAAGACCGGCAGGACTGTTTGTAAATGAAGCGAATAAATACGAGAGTAAAATTATCGTCATGGCAAACGGCAAGACGGCTCATGGGCAAAACCTGACAGAGATTATGGATCTGGACGTAGAAAGCGCGGACCAGATCGATATCGAAATCGACGGCCCGGATGAAGATGCGGCGTTTGACAGAATAAAGTCATTTTTTGAAGACAATTATTAAGATACGGCTGCATTCCGGGAGGGCACATGAATTTATTTGATTATATGAGAGAGCAGAATCTGAAAACCGAGTCTCCGCTTGCGTCAAGACTGCGTCCTGTGACATTGGACGAAGTAGTCGGTCAGAAGCATATTATCGGGAAGGATAAGCTGCTGTACCGTGCGATACAGGCAGATAAGCTAAGCTCTGTCATTTTTTACGGTCCGCCGGGCACTGGAAAGACGACGCTGGCCAGAGTGATTGCGAATACGACGAGCGCGGAATTTTTGCAGCTGAATGCGACTTCCTCCGGTAAAAAGGAAATGGAGGAGATGATTGCGCAGGCGAAAAACAATCAGGGTATGTATGGAAAAAAGACGATTTTGTTTATCGATGAGATCCACCGTTTTCACAAAGGCCAGCAGGACTATCTGCTGCCATATGTTGAAGACGGTACCATTATACTGATCGGAGCCACGACGGAAAATCCTTATTTTGAAGTGAACGGAGCGCTGCTGTCCAGATCGGTCATTTTTGAGCTGCATGCGCTGTCCAAAGAGGATATTTTGTCCCTGCTTTACCGGGCTGTTTCTGATACGGAAAAAGGACTGGGTTCGTATCATGTTCTGCTGGAAGAGGATGCCGCAGAGTTTCTGGCGGATGCGGCCAACGGAGATGCGAGAGCGGCTCTGACAGCTGTGGAGCTGGGCGCGCTGACAACAGAAAAAAGCGGAGACGGCAGGATACACATTACGCTGGATACCGCATCCGAATGTATTCAAAAGCGTGTCGTACGTTATGACAAGTCGGGAGACAATCATTATGATACCGTTTCAGCTTTTATTAAAAGTATACGGGGTTCGGATCCGGACGCGGCAGTATATTATCTGGCGCGCATGCTGTATGCGGGAGAGGATATCCGGTTTATTGCCAGAAGGATTATGATCTGTGCGGCAGAAGATGTCGGGAACGCAGACCCTCAGGCGCTGCAGGTGGCGGTGGCGGCCTGTCTGGCAGCAGAACGGCTGGGGATGCCGGAGGCGCAGATCGTGTTGTCGCAGGCAGTGACGTATGTGGCGGCAGCGCCAAAGAGCAACGCGGCCTGCGAAGCGGTTTTTCAGGCCATGGAAACCGTCCGTACAGAAAAGACACCTCCTGTACCGGCGCATCTTATGGACGCACACTACAAATCCAGCGCAAAGCTGGGACGAGGCAGCGGCTATAAATATGCGCACGCTTATCCGGATCATTACGCCGCGCAGCAGTATTTGCCGGAAGGCATGGAAGGAATGGTATTTTATGAGCCGACAGACCATGGATATGAAAAACAGATCCGTAGTTATCTTGCGCAGGTCAGGGAATGGAGCCGGGATGGGCGACATAAATAATAGGATATGGGAAAAAACAATCATCGGGAGGACAGTATGAAGTCGTATTTAAAAATGACACGTGAAGAATTGCTGACAGAAAAAAACGATCTGGAAAAAGAATTTCAAAAGATAAAAGAGCTTTCCCTGGATCTGAACCTGACCAGAGGCAAGCCGTCGCCTCATCAGCTGGATCTTTCCATGGGCATGTACGATATCATCAGCTCTGGTTCCGTACTTCGGACCGAAGCGGGCACAGACTGCAGAAATTATGGCAGTCTGGACGGAATCGACGAGGCAAAGCGGCTGATGGCCGGTTTTATGGGATGTCGGGAAGATCAGGTAATTGTTCATGGCAACGCGAGTCTTAGCATTATGTATGATACGATTGCAAGAGCTATGATTCATGGCGTATTAGGTTCGACGCCCTGGTGCAGACTGGACAAGGTAAAGTTTTTATGTCCTGTGCCGGGGTATGACAGGCATTTTGCGATTACGCAGTATTTTGGCATTGAAATGGTGAATATTCCAATGACGCAGACCGGGCCGGATATGGATCTGGTGGAACAGCTTGTCAATGAAGATACGTCTGTAAAAGGAATCTGGTGCGTGCCGAAATATTCCAATCCGCAGGGAATTACATATTCGGACGAAACGGTGCGCCGGTTTGCCGCACTAAAGCCTGCAGCTTCGGATTTTCGCATTTACTGGGATAATGCGTATGCCGTTCATGATTTGTATGAAGACGATAAAGACGAATTGCTGTCCATTATGCAGGAATGCGAAAAAGCAGGAAGCCAGGATATGGTCTATGAATTTTGTTCGACTTCCAAGGTGACATTTTCCGGCGCAGGCATCTCTGCGATGGGACTGTCGGAAAAAAACCGCGAAGATATGTTAAAACAGATGTCTGTACAGACGATTGGTCATGATAAGATCAAGCAGTGGACACATACGAGATATTTAAAAAATATGGATGGCGTCCATGCGCATATGGCGAAGCATGCTGCCATCATACGTCCCAAATTTGAGGCAGTTGACAAAATACTTTCCAGGGAAATTGCACCGCGTGAGATCGGTACCTGGATAAAGCCAAAAGGCGGGTATTTTATTTGTTTTGAAGCAATGGAAGGATGCGCAAAAGCGATTGTTAAAAAAGCGAAGGAGGCGGGCATCGAGCTGACGGCGGCCGGAGCGCCGTTTCCATACCGGACAGATCCAAAAGACGCGACCATCCGCATTGCTCCGACGTTTCCGGAGCTGGAAGAGATGGAGCAGGCAGCAGAAGCATTCGCCTGCTGTGTTCGTCTGGTCAGCGTGGAAAAATTATTAAACGACAAGGCCGGCAATTAAGAGAAGATACAAAAAGCTGCAGTTTCCAAAAATCAGAAGCTGCAGCTTTTTGTATGTAAAAAAAAACAAAGGCATGCGGAAAGATGTGATAAAATTTTAAGGGAAATGGAAATTTAATGGAAAAGAAGGGGAGAAGATGCATATTGGGAAAATGCTTTTCTTTTTCCCGGGTCACAAAAGAAAGGATTGTGAGGTTACATGTTTGCAAATTTCAAAGTACGTACAAAATTAATCATTCTTACTGCAGCAGCAGCGATATCCATGTGTATGATGGGTATTCTGAATATGAACGGGATGGATCAATCCTATGAGCAGTCGGTATCCAGTATGAAAAAAGTGCTGTATGATGATTATGACATGCAGATCAAAGGGCAGGTGGAAAACGTGATTACACTGCTGAATGAAGAGTATGCAGAGTTTCAGAACGGAACATGTACGGAAGAAGAAGCAAAAGAAGTAGCGGCGGACATTGTAAGAGGACTTCGTTATGGAGAAAGCGGATATTTCTGGATCGATACGTATGAGGGAGACAACGTCGTATTGCTGGGCGAAGATGTGGAAGGCACAAACCGTCTGGAAACGACGGACAGCAACGGATACCAGATGATCAAAGATATTATTAAAAACGGACGGCAGGCGGACGGCGGATATACGGAATATTATTACACAAAAGAAGGGGGTACGCAAACATATCCAAAACGTGCGTATAGTAAAGCGTTTGAACCGTGGCAGTGGGTCGTCGGAACCGGAAATTATGTAGATGAACTGGAAGATCGGGCAGTTGAAAATAATGAAGATGTAAAAAAAATATTTCAAAGAACGCGTAAGCTGTCAGCAGGTTCCATAGGGATTGCGATTATACTGCTGATTGTAATTGCGCTGTTAATCGTCACGGACATTGCAAAATCTCTCCATGCGGCAACCGCGCAGATGAATTGTATGGCGGAAGGAGATTATGTAACGGATTTTATGAAAAAATTCGAAAGACGAAAGGATGATTTTGGAAATCTGGCCAGATGTATCAACGAGATGAAGGCGGCCATGGTAACCCTGATCAGCCGGGTGCAGGCCGAATCCGAGACAATCAGCAGTGCCGCCGGTTCTGTCAGTGAATGTGTGGCCAGGCTGAACGATGATATTGCAAGCGTTTCTGCTGCAACGCAGGAGCTCTCCGCAGGTATGGAAGAAACCGCGGCTACGACGACAATGGCAAATGAAGCGGCCAGAGACGTACATACATCCGTGCAGCATATCGCCAGCCGTTCACAGGACGGCGCGCAGGGAGCCGCAGAGATCCGTGGAAGGGCGGAGGATACCAACCGCAGAATTAAGAGCGCAAGAGAAAAAGCGGTCCATCTGAAAATAGAAATCCGCCAGGATCTGGAAAACGCTCTCGAAAATGCAAAAGTAATCGATCAGATCTATGAACTGTCCGGTGTGATTATGAACGTTGTTTCCCAGACGAACCTGTTATCCTTAAACGCTTCGATCGAAGCCGCCAGAGCCGGAGAAGCGGGCAAAGGCTTTGCGGTTGTTGCCGGAGAGATCGGTGCGCTTGCAGAACAGTCCAGACAGACAGTTATGAAAATACAGGAAGTGACGCAGGAAGTGACGCAGGCGGTTCAGAATCTTTCCGCTAATGCCAGAAAGCTGCTTGATTTCGTAGTGAATGACGTAACGCAGGATTACGAAGGATTTCTTACGATCGGCGAGCAGTATGATCAGGACGGCACATCAGTGGACACGCTGATGCAGGAGTTTAGCACGATTGCGGGAGAGCTGTTCGATCAGATGGAAGGCATCAAAAATTCGATGAGCGATATTTCCAAGGCGGCAGAAGAAGGCGCAGAAGGCACAACCGAGATTGCACAGCGTGCTTCGGTAATCGCGCAGGAGTCAGAGGAAGTACTGGATCAGGTGACAAAGACAAAGCAGAGTGCGGAAACGCTCCGGGAGGAAATAGGAAAGTTTCAGGTCAGCAAAGCAGAGTAAGTCTGCGTAAAAAGTATGGAGTATGTGACAAAAGGGATCCAAAGTCACGGATCCCTTTTCCATTTGTGTGAATCAGGGAGAATCGTATGAGAAAGAAACGAACAGGTCTGCAGCAAATATCGTTATCAGAAGAGCAGAAAGAAAAACTGAGAGAGGAAATCCGGGCGTTTTATCTGGACGAACGGGGAGAGGAGATAGAGATTATCGAACAGATACAGCTGCTGGATCTGTTTACGGAGAAGCTGGCTCCGGTGATCTATAATAAAGCGCTGGATGATGCAAGGAAGTGGTATGCGCAGATGATGGAGAATATGGAATCGGATTATTATGCGTTGTATAAGCAGCTGTTTTGGGAGTAAGGAATTTGCTGAGCATGGGATAGGGTGGCTGTGCGGACGTGAGTGGCTACGCGGATGTGAATGGCTGTGCGGACGTAAGTGGCTGCGCGGACGTGTGCGTGACTGCCGGAAGGGGCCCTGATTCACAC
>ERZ779632.1154-NODE-1154-length-11578-cov-8.015881_pt1 | contig 11578 bp, 5 predicted proteins | sample MGYA00514194_ERZ779632 | MGnify/ENA primary metagenome ERZ779632 (study PRJEB29562, sample SAMEA4376704) | mouse gut metagenome | isolation source: Cecum | study: EMG produced TPA metagenomics assembly of the A DSS colitis mouse model was used to assess the...
GGTATAAAGGTGGGCGGCGGTGGGTGCGGGGGCGGTGATATCCTGGGGGGTGGTGGGATCTGGTGACGGGTTATCCGGGTGGGCGGGCTGATCGGGGGCCGGGTTATCCGGATTGGTGGGCTGATCGGGGTCCGGGTTATCCGGATCGGTGGGCTCTCCGCCATTCGGGGTCCAGTGGGCGTAAACGGTATCGTCCGCGCTGAACTCGGTGCTGGTGGTGACCGGATTGCCACCCTCTTTGGCAGTATACCAGCCGCCAAAGGTATATCCCCCGCGGGCGGGTGTCGCGGTGGGCAAGCTTTCCAGTTTACCTTCCGCATTGGTTGCCATAGCATCAAAAATCTCACCATCGCCGCCATGATTGGCATTAAACGTGACAGTATAGACCTTGCCAGCTTTCTCTACCCATCGGGCATAAACGGTGGTATTCCTCCGGAACACAAGGGCGGTGGTGACCTTTGTCCCCTCCGTGGGCGAGGTGTACCAGCCATTAAAGGCAAAACCCTCCCGGAAAGGATTGGCGGGCAGAGCGGTAAGCTTGCGGTCGCCGTTGGCGTTGGTGGGTTTGGCGCCCGTGCCTGTAAGTTCCCCCCCGTTTGGGTCAAAGGAAATGGTGAGTATACCGGGAGTGTCGGGAGCGCCAGGTTCATAACTGCCATCGGGGGGAGTGCCCGCGGGAATGTACTTCTCCTTGGCGAATGTAACGCCGCATACACTACAGATATAGGTGACGTATTTCATGCCGGTCGTGGTGTCGGTTGCGGGAATGATAATCTCCTCGCAGAGGATTTCTCCCTCTGTGTGATTTCCATTCGCGGGAATTACAATCTCCGGCGCAATCAGAACTTTTTCGCATTGGCGGCATCTTTTTCCATAATCCAATCCTGGGCTGATGCAGGTCGCCGGAATTCTGTAGTCCACAATTTCGTGCGGCTGAATGGCAAGCTGCTTGGGCGCTAAGGAAGTGGGAACCCGGCCGCAGCCGCTCTCCTTGCAGACATAACCTCTGGTGTAACCGGCAGTTTTGCAGTTTCCACTTTTCGGTGACCCAAATGGATGATTGACCCGGTGGATCGTCAGACTCTGATCCTCAGCGCTGGTATAACTGTCGCTGTGGATAACCGTACCAGGAGAAAACATATTATTTTCTACTTCGTCCACATTTCTGAAAAAAATAAAGGGAACTTTTTGGAGGGCCTCCGTCCACGCGGTTTCGCTGCCATCGCTGGGCGTATGTATCTTTTCAAAATTGTCGCTGTCAAGGTATAATATGTTGGCCGCCCCATCAAAACACCAATAGCTGTTCTCACCGCATTTTCCGCCGGGGAGATAATTGACGGTGACCGTCTGGTCTTTGGAAACACCGGAGGTCAGATCGAAACTATCATTACCTTTATACATTTCCCATTGACCCTGTCCCCCGTTAAAATTGACTGTTTTCAGCTTGGGACAATTTCCAAAGCAGTTTATTCCGACATACTCCAGAGACCCGGGGAAATTGACTGTGGTCAAATTGACGCAGCCCTCAAACACCTTTTCCCCAAGGTCCGTTATGCCGTCGGGAATGGTAATTTCGGTCAGGCTCTCGCATTCAGAAAACATACCATCCCCGATCGAGCCGCCACCGTACTGAGGGTCGACCAGACCGCTGGGAAGGGAAATGGCGGCGAGATTGGAGCAGCCCGCAAAGGCCTGATATTCAATCTCAGCTACACTGTCGGGAATGGTCAACTCGGTAAGCTGAGTGCAGTTGCGGAAGGCTTCCCATCCAATCTCCCTTAACTGATTGGGAAGATTGATCTCTCTCAGCTCATTGCACCCGGAAAACGCGTTATACGAAATTTGGATTACACTTTCGGGAAGATTTACTTTTTGCAGCTTGGTACAGTCCTGAAATGTATAGGATTCAATTTCCAGCACACCCTCCGGGATTGTTATCTCGGTCAGCCCGGATTCCGAAAACGCGTCGCTGTCAATATAATAGACAGTGCTGGGAATTTCAATTTGAGCTAATGACGAGCATTGATGAAAAGCATAACGTTCGATTACCCGTAAGCCGTCAGGAAGGAATACGTCACTCAGTTTTGGGTAGCTGCTGAACGCGTCCGTGGCTACTGTGGTAACGCCTTTCTCAATTACCACCTTTTCGATCTCATCTTCATAATTGTACAGTCTAGTATCGCTTGGATCAAGCGAGGAGCTGTACCGGTTCATCCGGCCCTCCCCGCTGATGGTCAGGGTTTTGGTGGTCTGGTCATAGGACCAGGTCAAATTTTCACCCCAGCGGCCGGTTATCGGTTCCTCCGCCCCGGCTTCCACAGGTAAAAGCACCAGGCACAGCGCCAATATTGCCGACGCAGTCCGTTTCATCATACAATCTCCTCCCACACAATGTTCCGCCGTTCTCCCAAACAGTCGCAAAGCTTTCACGTGAACCAAAATATCTTAATCGTGAAAGTTTTTAATTATTATATTAGAAACCTCCACCCATGTCAATACCAAAGGCGGAGGTTTCCATTCTCAGTAGCCCGCGGCCCCGGCCAGGAGCAGAAAAGCCGTGCCGATGACAAGGTAAATCCCTACCAGGGGCAGAAAATAGCGCAGCCACCTGGGATAGCTGATCCCGGACAGCGCCAGACAGCTCACCAGCGTGTTGGAGATGGGGGAGACCAGATTGGCCAGTCCGTCCCCCAGCTGAAAGGCCAGCACCGCCGACTGCCGGGACAGGCTGAGCGCGTCGGCCAGGGGGACCATCAGAGGCATAGCCACCGCCGCGTGGCCCGAGCCGGAGGTGATGAACAGGTCCAGCAGGACGTTGGCGTAAAACATCCCCAATAGCTGGCTCCAGACGGGCAGCTGTTCCACCAGACCCAGCAGACCGTGAATCACGCTGTCCAGAATTCCGCCCTCTGTCAGCACAAGGCGCAGTGCGGCGGCCAGGCCGATGGTCAGCGCCCCGGACATCATTTTTTTGCATCCGTTGGTCAGTAAAACGCAGATTCGGTTGGTCTCAAACCCAGCGGCCAGACCGCACAGAACGCCCAGCGCCAGGAATACGGCGGCAATCTCCGGAACGCTCCAGCCCCAGGCGTTTACGCCATAGACCACTAAAATAAGAGCGCCCATCGTCAGGGCCAGTATCAGGCCCTGACGGGGAGCAAGCGCTTGCTCCCCGTCAGGCTCCTCCTCAACCGGGGCGGAGGGCTCAGCCCGACTGAGAATATAGACGCCGGTGACGGGCACCAGAACCGCCAACAGCAGCCAGCGCAGCCAGGCTCCGGAGTACAGGGGCAGCTCCGCGATGGCCTGGGCGATACCCACCGAAAAGGGATTGTAGGCCCCCGCGGCAAAGCCGGCGTTGGTGCCCAGCATCACCATGGCCATACCGGTTTTAACGTCGTAGCCAAGGGTCCGGGCCACTGTCATGCCCAGGGGAAGAAAGACGATGGAGACGGTAGTCAGCCCCATGGTGAAGCCAAAGACGGAAAATACCCCCACAAACACCGGGATAACCCACCCCCGCCCGCGCCGGAGCCGCCGCACCATCCAGGCGCAGAGAGCGGTCAGGGCGCCGCTTTCCAGAATGATCTCAAAGGCCCCGCTGAGAAAAAAGACAAAGAACATCAGCTTGGGGGCGGAGCCGGTGGAAAATGCCTGAAATACCAGCAGAGGTAGCCGCCAAGGGGCCACCGGAGTGGGCTGGGTTCGGACAAAGGTGCCTGGAACCACCGCCGTCTGTCCGGTGGCCGCGTCCAGGACCCGGTCGTAGCGGCCGGAGGGAATCAGCCAGGTCAGCGCTGAGGCCAGTAGGAGCAGCGCGGCCAGAATCAGAAATACGTGGGGGGTATGGGGCCCCTTCCGCTCACCCATGGGACGGCGCTCCGTTCACCGGGCCGGTGCTCCCCCGCGCCACCAGAGAGGGCTGAAAGACCTGCCGGAGCTGGGCCTGCCCGCTGCCCTCAATAAGGTCCATGGCCAGCTGTACCGCCGCCTGTCCCAGCTCCGCCATGGGGGTATGGAGCGTGGTCAGGCCGATGTTGGGGTAGAGGCCGAAATACAGATCGTCGTGCCCCATCACCGAGACGTCGCCGGGCACGGACAGGCCGCGAAGCCTCAAGGCGTTCATGGCTCCGATGGCCATATAGTCGCTGGCGCACCAGAGGGCGGTGGGCAGCTCTCCCCGCTCTAGCAGCCGCTCCACCCCGTCCATCCCCGCCCGCATGGTATTGGCGGCGCTGCCGGCCCGGAGCATTCGGGGGACCAGTCCCCGCCCCTCCATAGCCTGGACGAAACCCTCCTCCTTTTGCAGGATGGTGAGATTTTCCGGCTCATAGGTGAGCAGGACAATATCCCGGTGGCCCAGGCCGGTCAGATGCTCCACCGCCAGCTCCCCGCTGCGGCGGTAGTCGCACAGGAGAGCGCGGGATTCCCCGGGGTCGGTTTTGCCGCCGATGAAGATGACGGGGGTGGAGCCGCAGGCGGCCTTTATATGGGACACGTCGCTGGTGCAGGAGGCCACAATCAGCGCGCCCACCTGGTTGCCCACCATCATGCGGCAGTGCCGCTCCTCCAGCTGGAGGCTGCGGTGGCTGCTGCCCAGCATGACGCAGAAGTCCCGGGCCGCCGCCGCCGCGCTCACCTCGTTAAAAATCAGGTCGTAGGCGGTGCTGTCCCCCATGGCGGGAACGATCATGCCAATGGTGCCGGAACGCTGGAGATAGAGATTCCGGGCGGTCAGGTTTGGGGTGTAGCCCAGCTCCTCCGCGATTTTTTTGACCCGCGCCTTGGTGGCCTCGGAGATATCCGGGGCGTCCCGCAGGGCCTTGGACACCGCCACATGGGACAGTCCCGCCAGCTGTCCGATGGTCTTCAGGGTTGGACGCTTTTCCATGTCTCCACCTCCATATCAGTTTTTGCTGGCCTTATTATAATTTGGTTTCTCGTGAAAGGCAAGGGTAAATTCAACGCCGTCCATGCCGGATGGCAAAAAGCCGCGAACGCCCCCGAAGCCGCGGGCTTCGGGGGCGCGTGTTCAGGGCTTCAGCTCCAGGAGCGTCCGGGCCGCGTTGTCGGCCCACAGGCGGGCGCCGGCGATGGCCTCGGAGAGAGTATTGCCATGGCCGCCCACCTCCACCAGAATGGAGCCGGGGGACAGGTGCTGGTTATACCGGCCCGCGCGCAGGACGATGGGCCGGGCCAGGCTGGTATAGCCCTTGACCAGATTCCGCTGGAGCAGCAGGGCGAAGGCCATATTGTCCTTCCAGCGGGGGTGCTCCGACCCTCCGGCGTCGGTGCCCAGAACGATCATCACCTGGGCCACCTTCTGCCCCGCCTCGGTGGATACCATTTTATAGATCTCCCCGTCGCCGCCCACCAGGGCGTCCCGGTGGACGTCCAGCACCACCTGGATGGTGGGATACTGCTCCAGCCACTGCTCCACCACCGCTTTGGACCGGTCGTAGGCCCCGTTGTAGGCGGGGTAATCGCACAGGGTGGTGTCGTGAATCACCTGAAAGCCGTAGGCCCGGAACACGGTGGCCATCTCCTCCCCCACCCGGACGATGTTGTGGGTGCAATCGGTGGTGCGGTAGGGGTCGCTCTCCTCATAGAGGTCCCCATCGCTCATGGAGTAGGCCTCGCTGCCGTGGGTATGTACAATCAGAATCTGGGGGCCCTCTCCGGGGGACACGTCCACTGTCCCCTCCTTCAGCAGAGAGGAGTCCAGCTCCCAGCCTGCGCGGTTGTAGACGTACACTCCGCCATCCGACAGATACAGACTGCCCTCCTTCCCCTGGCCGGTCATTTCAATGATATCCTCACCGCTGTCAGAGGGCTGCAAGTCGGGCGGCTCCTCGTCGTCGTGGTCCTCCGGCTCCGGAGTGTCCGGCGGGGAGGGCTGGGGCTCGTCCCCGTCCTGGCTCCGGGCCAGCACCGCCTCTTCCCCCGCCGCCAGCAGAGGGGAGCCGTCCAGCAGCAGGCGGCTCCAGCCGGTCAGCCCCCGCTTCTGATCGGGAAGCTCCCCCAGCCGGGCGGCCAGCAGAGAGACGGCCAGGGCGGGCTCCTCCCCCAGCGCGGCCAGCCTGTGTCCGGCGCCGCTCAAATCAGCGGTCAGGCTCACGCCCCAGACGGCCACCAGAGCCAGCCCCAGGGCCACCCCCCGGCGAAGGGCCCTGCCCGTCCGGCCTGTCCCGTTATTCCGCATAGTATCACTCCTTATCCTGTGTAGGGGCTTTCATACCCCTAATCCTATGCGGAGAAGAAAGAGAACATGACAAAAAGGCCGGGAGGGGTTCCCTCCCGGCCTTGCCTGGGCGTGTATTTGGGGTTATCTGAGCCGTGTCCGCAGCCGGAAGGAGCTGATCAGCCCCCTGAGCAGGTTGGCCTGAGAGGACAGCTCCTCGCTGGCGGCGGCGCTCTCCTCGCTGGTGGCGGAGTTGGTCTGGACTACGGCGGAAATCTGGTTGATGCCATCGGTGACCTGGACGATCGCGGCGGTCTGGCTCTCCACCGCCTCTACCACGACAGCCATCTTCTCAGTCACGCCGCCCGCGCTCTGGCTGGTGCGCTCCAGCGACTGAGTCACCCGGTTGACCACGTCGCTGCCCTCGTTGACAGCGGAGATGGAATTTTCAATCAGCCCCTTGGTGGCCTTGGCGGCCTCGTCCGACTTGGTAGCCAGGTTGCGCACCTCGTCGGCCACCACGGCAAAGCCCTTTCCGGCGGAACCGGCCCGTGCGGCCTCCACGGCGGCGTTCAGCGCCAGGATATTGGTCTGGAAGGCGATGTCCTCGATGGTGGAGATAATCTTGCTGATCTCCTCCGAGGAGGTGGAGATGCGTCCCATCGCGGTGTTCAGCTGCTTGACATACTCCATGCTCACCCCCAGCTGGCCCCCGGCCTGCTCCACAAACTGGCCGGCCTCCCGGGTGGCCTGGGCGGTTCGATGGGCGTTGTCGGAGATTTCGCTGATGGTGGCGGACAGCTCCTCCACCGAGCTGGCCTGTTCCGTGGCCCCCTGAGCCAGGGCCTGGGCGGTGTTGGACACCTGATCGGAGCCGGCGGACACCTGGTCGGAGCTCTCGGCGATTTTGCTCATGGTATCGTTCAGCCGGGCCTCGATGCTATCCAGGGAGCGCTTGATGGATTCAAAGTCCCCCACATAATCCTGCTGGGCGCTCTGGGTCAGATCGCCGCCGGCTATGGCCTCCAGCACACTGGAGATCTCGCCGATGTAGCCCCGCAGGCGGCGGATGGTGTCCTCAAAGATCCGGCCCAGATCTCCCACCTCGTCGCTGGAGTGAACATTGACGTGGAATTCCCCGCCGCCGCTCAGGCCCAGGTCACCCCGCTCCAGCCGTCCGGCTACCTGAGTGATCTCCGCCAGGGGATTGGAGACCGTCTTTTTCAGATAGGCGGCCATAACCATAACGCACACCAGGATCACCGCGACGCTTACCGCGGAGGAGGCCGCGATGGTGAGGACAATCTGCCGGTTGGCCTCGGCCTCGGAAATACCGGCAAAGATCAGGCCGTTGATCCTGCCGTCGGCGTCCTTTGTGGGGACATAGGAGCAGAGGTACCCCTCATCCAGGATGCGGGCCCGTCCCACATAGGACTGTCCCTGCTGAAGTACGATGCCGGACAGATCGCTGGACAGCTTGGTGCCCACCACCCGCTGGCCGTTCTGGGTCACGGTGGTATAGGCCCGGGTATCCCCCTCGAAAATCGTAAACTCACAGCCCATGCGGCTTTTCAGACTATCCAGCACCTGATTCATATCCGCGTCGCTTTCCGTCTGAGTAAGTACATAGGCCAGCATATTTGTGCCGTTGGCGCAGCGCTCTCTCAGCATTTTTGTCGTAAGACTCCGGAACATGGTCACGCACATAGCTACCGCGAAAATGACGGATACCACCTGCATGATAACCACCATGTTGCCTACCTTCTGTCCGATGCGCCGGTACTTCTGTCCCCCGCGTCCATGAGAAGACCGCGTTTTTTCCATTGATCGCTCACTCCATATGAATATAGTTTTGCGCGTGGGTATACTCCACAGCTTATCAATTATAGATTGCGCCGCCATATTTTGCAAGACCTTTTTCGCGCTTTTCCTCGGCCGCCCGTTTCCCATTCTTTTTCCCAGAGGACCCTTGTGCTTTTGGAGAAAAAAGAGTATAATAAACTGTTAAATACCGTTTGTTCATATGGAGGACTGTTATGGAACGTGCCGCCGCGATCATCCCCGCCGCCCAGGTGGAGGAGCAGCTGGAACACTGCCGGGCCATCGCCGGGCTTACCGGCCAGTGGGCGGGGGAAAAGCCCCTGGCCTTTGTGGACACCTACGGGTGCCAGCAGAACGAGGCCGACTCCGAGCGCGTCCGGGGCTATCTGGAAGCCATGGGCTTCGGATTTACCAACGACGAGGAGCGGGCCCGGATCATCGTCATCAACACCTGCGCCATCCGGGAACACGCCGAGCAGCGGGTATTCGGAAATGTGGGCGCTCTGGTCCACGTGAAGCGGCGGCACCCGGATACCCTCATCTGCCTGTGCGGCTGCATGGTGCAGCAGCCCCACGCGGCCAAAAAGCTGCGGGAGTCCTACCGCCATGTGGACCTGGTGTTCGGGCCCCACGCCCTTTGGAGGTTCCCGGAGATGATCCACACCCTCCTCACCCGCCGGGGCCGGATGTTCCTCACTCCCGACGAGCCAGGCTCCATCGCCGAGGGCATCCCGGTGGTCCGTCAGGACTCGGTCCGGGCCTGGGTGTCCATTATGTACGGCTGCGACAATTTCTGCTCCTACTGCGTCGTCCCCTACGTCCGGGGCCGGGAGCGCTCCCGGAGGCCGGAGGACATCCTGGCCGAGGTGCGCCAGCTGGTGGGCGAGGGCTACAGGGACATCACCCTTCTGGGCCAGAATGTCAACTCCTACGGCAAGGACCTGGACGAGCCTATGGACTTCTCCGATTTGCTGGAGCGGGTGAACGCGGTTCCCGGGGACTTTCTCATCCGGTTTATGACCTCCCACCCCAAGGACGCCACCCTTCGGCTCTTTGAGACCATGGCCCGGTGCGAAAAGGTGGCCCCGGCGCTCCACCTGCCCTTCCAGGCGGGGAATGACCGGATTTTAAAGGTGATGAACCGCAAACATACCAGGGCGGAGTATTTGGAGAAAATCCGTCAGCTGAAGGAGCTGATTCCCGATATCGTCCTCACCTCCGACATTATTGTGGGCTTCCCCGGGGAGACTACGGAGGAGTTTGAGGACACCCTGAAGGTGCTGGAGGAGGTCCGCTTCGACGCCCTGTTCACCTTTATCTACTCCCCCCGGCAGGGAACCCCCGCCGCCAGCATGGACGACCCCATGCCCCGGGAGGAGAAGCTGGCCAACTTCAACCGACTCACCGCCCTCCAGGACCGGATTTCCGAGGAAAAGCACGCCGCCTACGTGGGCCGGACGGCGCGCTGCCTTATCGACGGCGCTTCCGACGATGAGCGGTATGATCTCACCGCCCGCACCCCCGGCAACCGACTGGTCCGGGTGGTGGGCGCGGACGCCCGGCCGGGCCAGTTCCGGGACGTGAGGATCACCGACAGCAACAAATGGTCGCTGTTTGGAGAATTGATTTAGAGAAAGAAGGATACCCCCATGCCGGAGATCACCCCTATGATGCGGCAATATCTGGACATCAAGGCCCAGAACCCGGATTCCATTTTGTTTTTCCGGTTAGGGGACTTTTACGAGATGTTCAACGAGGACGCCAGGCTGGTGTCCAAGGAGCTGGACCTGACCCTGACCACCCGGGACCGGAACAAGCCGGCGGAGGAGCGCACCCCCATGTGCGGGGTGCCCTACCACTCCAGCGACGCATACATCGCCCGGCTGATCGCCAAGGGCTACAAGGTGGCCATCTGCGAGCAGACCGAGGACCCGGCCCAGGCCAAGGGGCTGGTGGACCGGGACATCATCCGGGTGGTGACGCCGGGGACGGTGATCGCCTCCTCCATGCTGGAGGACAGCAAAAACAACTACATCTGCGCCATCTACATGGACTCCGCCGCATACGGCCTGTGCCTGTGCGATATCTCCACCGGTGAGGTGTACGCCTCCTCCTTCCCGGCGGGGGAGGAGGGCTTTGGCCATCTGCAAAACGAGCTGGGCCGGTTCCACCCTACGGAGGCGGTGCTGTCCTCGGGCGCCTGGAATACCGATGGTCTGGTGCCCTTTCTCCGGGAACGGCTGAACTGCCTGTGCGAAAACGGCGGCGAGGCCCGGTTCCGCGTCGGGGCGGCGCGGCCATTGGCGGAGAAGCAGTTCAAGACCGGACTGAGCGATGTCCCGGCCGGGGATGACGCGGCGATCCAGGCCGCCGGGGGGCTGCTGGCCTACCTGTACGAGACGCAAAAGACGGATTTGGGGCACATCTCCGCCCTAACCTACTACACCGCCGGGCAGTACATGGAGCTGGATCTCACCGCCCGGCAGACCCTGGAGCTGACCTCCACCATGCGGGGCAAGGAGAAAAAGGGCTCCCTTCTCTGGGTACTGGACAGGACCAAAACCGCCATGGGCGGAAGGCTTCTCCGGGGCTGGCTGGAGCGGCCCCTTCTCTCCCCGGCCCGCATCGCCCGGCGGCAGCAGGGGGTGGCCGACCTGGTGGAGGACGCCATCACCCGGGAGGAGCTGTCTCTGGCTCTGCGGGAGGTCACCGACATTGAGCGGCTGGTGGGCCGGGTGGTCTATGGCTCCGCCGGGTGCCGGGATCTGGCCGCCCTGTCCGCCGGACTGGGGAAGCTCCCCCGCATCCGGGAGCTGCTGGGCCACTGCTCCTCCCCCCTGCTCCAGCAGCTGCGGGGGGAGCTGGACGACCTGCCCCAGCTGCGGGGGCTGCTGGACCGCGCCCTGCGGGATGAGGACGAGAAGGTTTTGCCCTTCTCTGTCCGGGAGGGGGGCTTCATCCGCCCCGGCTATAACGAAACGGTGGACGAGCTGCGGGACCTGCTTACCAACGCCAACGGGCGCGTCATCGACATGGAGGTGCGCGCCAAGGAGAAAACCGGCATTAAGAATATGAAAATCACCTCCAACAAGGTGTTTGGATACTACATCGAGGTGGCGAAGTCCCAGATCGGGCTGGTTCCCGATGACTGGGTGCGCAAGCAGACCACCGTCAACGCCGAGCGGTACATCTCCCAGGAGCTGAAGGAGCTGGAGCACGCCATTCTCTCCGCCCAGGACCAGGTGGTGGCCCTGGAGTATCAGCTCTTCTGCCAGCTGAAGGAGGCGGTCTGCCAGCAGGTGGACCGGGTCCAGGCCGCCTCCGCCGCCGTGGCTCAGGTGGATGTGCTCCACTCCCTGGCCGCCGTCGCCGCCGCCAACGGCTACCGCATGCCCCAGGTGGATGGATCCGATACCCTCACCATCGTGGAGGGGCGGCACCCGGTGGTGGAGAAGATGCTCAGAAACGCCCCCTTTGTCCCCAACGACACCCACATGGACAGTAAGGGCGACCTGGCCGCTATCATCACCGGCCCCAACATGGCGGGCAAGTCCACCTACATGCGCCAGGTGGCCC
>ERZ779632.1158-NODE-1158-length-11546-cov-4.245148_pt1 | contig 11546 bp, 6 predicted proteins | sample MGYA00514194_ERZ779632 | MGnify/ENA primary metagenome ERZ779632 (study PRJEB29562, sample SAMEA4376704) | mouse gut metagenome | isolation source: Cecum | study: EMG produced TPA metagenomics assembly of the A DSS colitis mouse model was used to assess the...
GGCGATGATTGCCAAGGTCTCCATTCCGTTCCAAAATGGTCCCCATGGACAGCTTATTGTTTTCCGGCTCGTCAATATGAGAAATACCCGTTTTATGAAAACGATAATTTTCATGTGTTTCAGGAAGCCCTGCAATCGTATGGTCGTACATATGAATCGTAAGCCCTCTGTCCGCCAGTTCCCTGTCGAAAGAGACATCGTTCCAAATGCCGAAGCTGTATACCTTCATATCCTTTTCAAAATCGTCCAGAAGAACATAACCGCCGTCATATTCCTTTCCCAGTCTGACAAATGCTTTTTTCTCCGCGGGACATTCCATTTTCAGGCAGCGTTTCAACGTGCGGAAGAACTCTTTCCTCTCCGGAACAAACATCCATGCAGGCCGAAGATAATTTTGTATTTCAATATGCGCTCCAACATCGTGAATCTGGTTTTCCAGAACCTGATTAATTTCTTTATTCGTAATCATCAGAAGCACGACCAGATCTTCTGTATCTTCCTGCTTTAAATCCTCTACGCTTTTGATCGCCGGATTGATTTTGGCAAGACGGTTATCCAGCAAATATGTCTCTTGTATCCCATACCGCTGATTCAGAATTTGTTTTGCCATCATGCCCTCTTCCGCAAACGGACAAATCGCTATTTTCCCGGGTTTACTCAGTACGGTTGCCCGAACCATTGTATCTATTCTACTATAATTTGCCATTCTTGTTCCCTCTTTCTCATTTACCTTTATTTTTGCAGATCCTTTTAAGTCATTGCCTCTATTTTTGCAGATCCTTTTCGATCATTGCCTTTATTTTTGTGGAACTGGTTGATTCCGTATACGGAAAAAATACGATATTAGATCCCATTCTCCGAAACGCTTCCTGCTTCGCCTGCCACCATGGAGAGTCCGCATAATCGCTTCCCGCAAACTGTACGTCAAACTGATATCTACGGTACGCCTCGTCAGATGAGGCGTCCTCTGCCGGAATCTCCACCGCCTCATCCACATATCTGCAGGAGCGCACAATCTCCAGCCGTTCCTTAAAAGGAATATAAGGCATCGTCTTCTTATTTTTAATCACGCTCTCGTCATTTACCACACCGACAATCAGATAATCGCACTGTTCCTTTGCCCTTTTAAACATGTTCAGATGGCCGATGTGAAATAAGTCAAACACGCCGGACATGTATCCCACATGGTATTTCTTATGCTCCAAAGCAGCGGGCATATTTGACATCTGCCGTGCCGGTATCGCTCTTGGATATTCTAAACTGCTGTCATAGACAGCATAATCTTCGATTCCCATCTCCTGAAGCTGTTTCATGACGGCCACATAGTTTTTAATGCAGATCATGATTTTATAAGTGCCTTTTGGCAAGTCAGCAAGCCTATTCGGCGATAAAATCGGTATCCCTTTTAGTTCCTTCCCCCAATGTTCCTGATTGTTGTCAAAAATACCTGCAATTTCATAATCCGTCCCAAACTGCGACAGAAACATTTTTGCAAAATTGCCTGACCCAAATAAATAGATCTGTCTGCCCTGCGTCTTTCTGAAAATATTACGAAACAGTTTTTCATACTCGCGCACAGAATAATTTGCTCTTTGCCGGTTTGCATTAATTGATTGTATGGTCGGCCTGCATTGCTGATGGTATCCGAAAAGCTCTGTTTCATTGCGCAGTTTCTCCAGAAATACTCTCGCAAAATCCAGCCACAGCTCCTCATAAGCGCTCATATGGTATCGTTCCAGCAGCGTCTGCCTCGGTATACAGGACTCCATCTGCCTGTTTTCCGCATATAGAAAGTCGATCGTCCGCATCAGAATCGCCTTTGCCGGGATCTCCTCCGCATAAAACTCCTGATCAAAAAACACAAATTCTCCATCTGCATAAAAACAGTTCAGGGATACCAGATCAAGATAGCCTCTCTTTAATATGACGCCCAGATTTTCCTGCTCTTCTTTTGTGCCAAAGGCAATCTTTTTGCATTGATCGTTTTTGGGATCGTCCGCCTTTTGCTTCTGCCACATCGGATCAAAATGCGCCCAGTCCACTTCCTCATACGGCACATGGTCTGAGGAATTTTGAATTAACTCCCAAAATCTGTCCAATTCTCCAAGAAACAATTCTTTATCCTGTTTCATGAGATTCCTGAAATACTCTGTAACGTTAATTCCGTGAATACAGGGCATGACCAATGTGTCTTGCTCCAACCGGACGTCTACCGTGCCGATTCCGCGGCTTCGCAAATCTTCCATATTTTCGGCAAGGCGCCTGACTTTTTCCCTTCCCTCCGGATACAGAGCCTTTTTAACCACCGTATCGTTTCCGTAAAGAATCGTGGCAAAGGCGTCCTGTCTTCCCCTGTCCATAGATACCGTCACCTGATGAATCTCCGAAAGCGTTCCCGCCTTCGTACATTCAATCAGATAGCCGTTGGCCATGGCATGCAGCAACCCGTTTTGCAGGAGCGTAGAATAAAGTTTTGCTTCCTCCAGAAATACGGTAGACGGTTCATAATACTGCGGCGCGATGCGGATATCCGGTTTTTCCCGTGGCAGATATCCTTCCGCATAGATCACCTGCGGCCGTTCCAATACCGGAAAAACGGAATAAAAACGGTATTGCTCAAAACCCGCCTCCTGTAAAAACGCCGCGATCTCCGCTTTCGCATAGGCCCGCCCGATGATCTGCGCACGGTCCGCCGCCGTCAGCCTTGCATAATTTTCTATGCCGTCAAAATTACGATCGGTAAACCGATCCCTGTCACCGCAAAAATACCGTATTCCCAAGCGGTTATCCGCCCCCAGCAGCAGTTTCCCGCCCGGTTTTAATTTTTCGCGTAACAGGCTTAACATTTTCGCCGGTTCCCTGCTATATTCCAAAACGCCCGCCGCAACAATATATTGGTATTCTGTTGTTGCTATGCTTTTTTCCAATGCGTTTACCGATATAACGTCCAACTCCGATGCCCATTCTCGCAGCATGTCAGCCAATACGCTAAACTCTTCCGCGCCTCCGGTAATGAACAATGCCTTTTCTTTTTCCCGAAAGTCATACCATTTTAACAAGCCCTTCGGCAATTCCCGTACCAATTCTTCTGTCTGCACAACAAACACCTGTTAATTTCCCTTCCCTAATATCTGCTCTGCTTTTTCCAGCGCCGCTGTCATATAGCTTCCCCGCTTAAGCTGCTCCGCAATCGTTTCCGCAGCGGACGCATATCCTTTGTATTGTTCTTCCGTCATGTTATCCAAAATTTCCTTCACCTCATACAACGAGGCAACCGTGAGACCTGCGCCGGTTCTTTCTACAAATTCCGCCTCCGCCGCCTCTTTCCAGATAATCACAGGCAGTCCCGCTGATAGATATAACGACAGCTTATGAGGATTGTTATATCTTAAATACTCTCCTGTCCCACCCGCGCAGGTATCCGGTTTCTCTCCATCCCACACCAAGCCAAAACCGCCTTTAAACTGCTCTTGTACGGTATTTGCCGGGAAAACGCCATGGTACAAAACGTTATCCTCGGTGCCTTCCTGACCCGCCTGACTGTAATTGGGCCCGTATAGATGAAACTTTAAGGGAGAAAGCTCCTGCAATTTCCCTATATAGGGACTCTTCACGGCGTCCAGATTTCCCGCTATACTCAGACTTTTTTCAAAGGCCTTATGGCCGGTCTTATTCTGCTTCGAAAGATAATCAAAAATGCCCAGCGCAATCAGTTTGTTTGACCCGATGTCCTCTTTCAAAAAGACCTCTTTCATCCGCTCGTTATGTACGATCCACACATCCCCAATCTGTAGCATAAAATCATACTCGGCCTGCATATATTCTGATAAAAAAATGCCCCGCAGTTTTTCCACATCATGCACCAGAGATATGATTCTGACATGCTTTTCTTCTTTTAATCTGCACAGCGTCTCATTGCGTTTCTCCTGTTCCTGCCAGAAAGGGTGCTGCAATAACAGTATGGAATCCTTAGGAATTAATTCATAGCACCGCTCCCAGTCCTGCCTGTTCCTCTCATAGCTCCAGTCTCCCGGCCTGCCGTTATGGGGATGGATGGGGATTACCTGATAACCGTTTTCCCCGCATATCTTCTTAATATCCGCCGGCGCTTTACTGCCTGCCACATTGGTATCCGGGATGCAATCCCATATCTGGAATCTTTTGATTCGGCTATTCTGATTCCGTTTAGCATAATCGTTTTCCTGCGTCCCGATGCGATTATGTTCCTGAATTTTTCTGATTCTGTCTTCATACCGCTTTCTGACCATCATCTTATCACTTTCAACCCAAGAAGCGGCGTAGTGATGGATGGAATGTGTATTTTCAGTAATCCTTCCATAACATTCATATATATGAAAAGGGGCAAAAACTTCCCATGGGAAAACCGCCACGCCGTTTCTTGCTTGAAATTTCCCATTCCGTTTAAATCCGTACTGTTCCATCACCTCTGTCTGTATAATCGGACACGGCTTCAAATTAAGAGAACCGTCCTCCTGAACAAAGGTCATATTCTCATAGACATCCAACAGACTTTTTAAAATCGGATGTCCTTTCACCGATCCAACGCCCAGCCCCCACGCAATATAATGATTCTGTTCAAAACCGCAGAACAGATCCCATACCAGAAATTCATCAAAAGGGGCAATTATCTCCACATCCGTGTCTAAGTAAATACCGCCTTCCTGATTAAGAATATCTACTCTGGCATAATCGGACACAAACCCCCACTTTTTTTGTTCATATGCCTCGTGTGTGTACCTGATCTTATGCACGTCATAATTCGACTCATCCCATCTGATAATCTCATAATCCGGACAATATTTACTCCATGACGCAATATATCTTTGGTACTCCTCGGGCATTTCGCTTCCGCCAAACCAGCAGTAGTGTATCTTTCTGGGAATCACCCCCTGCCCTGGCGGATTCTCTATAGCAATTTCCTCCCGCTCCATATAGTTTTCAAGAAGTTCTTCCACAAAACAATCCATTCCGTCGCACACTGACACGGCGTCAAGCTGTGCCAGAACTTCCTCAATGGCCATGCAGGTGATGACTACCGCACAGCGTTTATCGCAGATATCAAAAAAAGTATCTGCCGAAATCACTTCAACCACCTGTCCGTCCATTTCGATCTGCGGTTCCTTCTTATAGCGGTAATTGTCGATAACAGCCTCGACAGACACCCCGTCAGCATAAGCAAGAAATTTCTGGAAATATTTTCCAGCGCCGAAACAGTACAGCTTTTTCCCCGCTGTCCGGTTAATAAATTCACTTTTACCGCAATCAATCAGATTTATCATAAAACCCTTTCTATGTACAGCCTGCGCAGCTGCTCATGACTTTGCTTGACCTTGTCGGCGTTATCTACCCATGACGCGTCATAATGGTGCACGGAAAAAGTATGTTTTGTAATTTCATCCGGCAATAGCAGACTGCCTCCCGGCGCAAAAGCGTCCGGCGGTAATACGGCAGTCCCGTTTTTTTCCTGATATTCGCCATTTAACAAAAAACCTTCATCCTGCATGATCTTTGTCTGATACACCGGACTGGCCGTAAGATTGAGTACACCGTCTTTCACAAAATCCAGATTCTCATAGGTTTCCATCATCTTTTGAATGAGCGGATTGCCCTTTGCCGCCCCAAACCCAAGACCAAGAGCAATGTAATGCTTATCTTCAAATCCGCAGTAACACTCGTAGGGTAATAACTCATCCAGACTCCGTATCAGTTCAACATCCGTGTCCAGATAAATGCCGCCGTGCTGATGTATGATATCCAGACGGGCATAATCTGGCACAAACCCGTATTTTCTATTCTCATAAGCCTGAAGCATATATTTGTTTTTGCTTAAATCATAATTGCTCTCATCCCACCTGATTATTTCATAATCGGGACAGAACTTTTTCCACGAGTCAATACATTTTTGCAGATGTGCCGGAATCGCGTTTCCTCCAAACCAGCAATAATGGATTGTCTTAGGAATTTTTTGCCGGCCTTTCAAAAATGTATAAGGTTCAATCGACAGCTTATTCTTATTACAGTTATCAATATAGCAGTCTATTCCGTCAAAAAAATCTATTCTGTCCAGTTGGCTGATGATATCCTGATAATACAAGGAGGACGTGATTGCCACCGCTACGTTTCTATTCCCCTGCTTTATAAACTCATCCACAGAATAAACTTGAAGTCCGTTAGTGAATGTCCCGTGTTTCTTCTCGTCATTGTCAATCAGGTAAGCTATTTTTTCCCGTACCCTTTCGTTATGGCGCAAAAAAGTCGACAAAGCTTGTCCTGTGCCAAAACATACGATTTTTTTGTTCCCCAGTCTGTCCGGCAGCAGCTCGCGGGGACATGCCTGCATTTTTAACATATACTTTTCCTCTCTACCATAGCGTCAAACAGACTGCATTCCTGTCCTAATCCGATAACACTTCATCAAATACAGCTTCTATTTGAGCAATATAATTATCAAAACTAAACCGGACAATTGATTCCCTGCATCTGCTTTGTATCTCTGTCTTATCCATCTCCAGAAATGCCGTCACTGCATCCGCCGCCTCCTGATCCGTCTCTATCACCTTTCCGCAAGTCTGATGATTCGACAAGGTCTCTGCCCCGCCAACGTCAGATGCAATAAATGGCTTATCTAACGCTACGCTCTCAAGCAGACACATGGGAAATCCCTCGGACTTAGACAACAGGCATACTACATCGCACTGCGCAATGATCGGAAACGGATTGTCCTGATACCCCAATAAATGCGCTGTCTTTTCCAATCCCCGTAACCGGATCTGCTCTCTTACCTCTTCCGTCTGATCTCCCCAGCCCATAAAGTATAAGTGCACAGTGGGATTTGTTTCGTGCACCTTTTCCAATACGTCAAGCAATCGCAACGGTCTTTTATTCGCTTCCAGTCTCCCGACAAAAAGCATAGATGGAGATTGCAAACGAATATCTGCGGGCAGCTTTGCCTTTTCCCTTGTCTCTTCGATATCAATACCATTATAAATCGTAATCAATTTTTCCCTGTGATCCGGATGCACGTCTATCACCGACTGCGTTGTGTGATCACTGGCTGATACTATTTTTACCGCTTTATATAACGCTTCGTTTTCCAGCTGCCGGTTCTCCGGAATCCTGTCTCTTTCCTCCAGCAGATCGTAGATATCCCCGTGCATCCAGGAAATACATTTTTTCCCTGCCGGTAATAAAAGAATCGGTTTCATATAAGTAAACGCCACATATAAATCATATTGGTCGCCAATAAACTCATCAAATACCTTCCATGGCTCGTGATAGACATAATACATTTTTTCTTTACGTTCCGGATCGTCCGCCCGCATAATATAGGGCAATACCGTGATTTCCGGCCGCACGTTTTCCGTTTTCATGTCGTTGTGAAGTATTTCAATAATGGATATTTCATACTTATCCTGATTCAGATTATTTACAATCCTTGTAAGCAGGGATTGCGCTCCTCCGCCTGTCGAAAAGCTTCTTATGATAAATAAGACCTTTTTCTTCATAGTTTAGTATCCTCACATACTGTAATATATTTTCTTATTCTTTCTAATAATGTAATCGTTATTTCCTCATCCTCAATTTCACTGTCGTCGGACACCCGAAATACTGCCGCCGTTCCATCCTCATATACCACCAGCTTATAACCTTCCTGAAAAATAAATGCCTCAAACGCTTGCAGCGATCGTTCTTCCCCTCTCATCTTATACACTTTTTCCATATCAGGATTATAAAGGCGCGAACGCACTACTTTAACAAACGGCAGTTTCTCCTGCCGATACGGTTGCCTTTTCATTAACGAGATTACAATATCTCCTATACTCATTAAGGAAATCAGATCGTCATCCGTCCCTGTCCCCATTTCTGGCGATTTCACAAGATAAGGAATCCGAATCCACTCTTCTCCGCAGGTAAGCGCCGTCCGGGATACGTCTTCCAATTTACAGTTCTTTCCCAAAAGTAAATTCCCGTGATCCGCAAAGAAAACCATTCTGCATGGTATTTCGGAAAGCAGCGGCGCTAAAATATCATCCAGATACCGTACCATATCTGCATGCTGGCTTTCATAATCCGCCCTAAGTTTTTGTCCTTTCACAGGCAGAAAATCATAAATCATAGACATACCTTCCGCCAACAGTTTTTCCATTGTGTACGGATTGGGAAAAGTAAAATGACTTTCCGACGCATGTATATAAAACAATCCCGCCTTCTCCTTCAGGGCATCCAGCAGAAAATACCATATCTTTTCTGTGGCGGTCTGCGGTTCTATCCGAAATTGAATCCAATCGCTCTCCACATAGTAATCCGTATTAGTATAAAAGTATATCTGCCTTTTTTCCTTTTTAGCCTCCATTACAAAATTGCATTCTTCTTCCCTGATCATATTTTTTTCATAATATTTCGTTCTCAAATCATAATTTTGGCTATATGCAGGGCACAAACTCTCAAAAGTAGATGTGGATACAGAATAGGCATTTTGATACACATAAGATTTACTTGACACCCCTTCGGTCAATTTAGGCATTGACTCTTGCGTAACAACTTTCCGGCGCAATCCGTCCATGCAAAACATTAAGACATTTTCGTCCGAAAGATTCGCAAGCATGTCTTTTTCAAGTGCATAGATATTCTGCAAATCTTTTATCAGCGCTTCCGTTTTGTCACTTGGAAATCTTTTATTATAACTTTGGGCAGCAAGAATTGCGGTGCGAAAATCTTTGATTTGCACATATTCTTCTAACAGCTTCTCATATATTTTTGCCGCGTCCGCCTCATGTTCCTGTAACCTTCTCTGCAACGCGTTAATCGTTCGGTAATGCGCATGAATTCCTCCAACAGCATAATAGTTGCCCTTCAATTTGATTCCCTTTTTTTCAAGTTCCGCATACAGATCCAGATATTTTATGGTTTCATGCTTTTTTGATAAGCTCTCTAACACTTGCCCCCGATAGACATAGGTGGAAATGATCACGCCGTCGACACCTTCCTGTTCCAGCTCCTCATCTTTGATAATGCAATATCCGCCTTCCGTCTGCTCTTCTTTATAATTGTCTACGATATACTTTACTTTTTTCATTTCAAAAATGAAATCCGTCATAAGCATACGGGTATGTAATCCGTTACAATAAATGGCAGGGTTATTACATTCGCTCATAAATCTTTGTATGGATTCTTTGACAATTCCATTCACACTCTGCGCATCCGCACCCTCTGAAAAACCATATTTTCTTAAAATATTCTGATAGGTGTATTCCAGTTTCGTCTCCAAATCATTAACCCCCATGGTTTTCGCTTATCCTGCATAATACCCTCTCTATTTCCTTTGCAATCTCCTCATTGACAATTTCATTTAAATGAGACGGCATCGCTCCGTATTCATATTTCCGATCCGTAAAATACATGGGCAGATTCACGGTCTCTATCATCTTTGCCTGTCCGCATCTTTCTGCGAAGAATTGATAATATTCCTCCAAGCGCCTGTTTATCTCCCTGATTTCTTCAATATCGGCAAACGGTTCTCTGGTTTCACAATCGCCCACATACTCGCTTAAATAATTTTTCACCACCACAATATTTTCCGCCGGCACAAACGTCTGTACTTTTGCTATAAATTCCTGACATTTTTCTTTCCAAATCCGGTCGCACTCCGCACTGCCGCGCGGAATAATCCTGTATCCATCCAGTGTTTCTTCCACCCCGTCAAAAGCATCGCTTTTTGTGATATAGGCTCCCTGATATTCGATCATGTCAAATCGTTCTTCCAGAAAATCAAGAAAAAGATACGACGGTTTTATTTCCTCCATAATATCCCAAAACACGGCGGCGATATCCCTTTCAATCATGATCTGTCTGTATTTATTCCCATGTCGACATGAAACTGCTCCTGTGAGCGGCGACATAATACTGATAAGGCTGGAAAAATTAAAACGACAGTATGGATTATGAATCATATTCACATGAAATAATATCCTGTTAAGGTTGTAGCCCCCCAGCGTAATGTACTTGTTACCGCTTCTATCATGAAACAGGGCATCTGCATATTCATAATATGTCTGCGCCAACCGGTTAAACTCTTCCTTATCTCTCCTGACAAATTGCGCGGCCAGATAGTCTGACAAACTATACGTAATGATTCTGCGCAGTGTATCTTTATATCGTTCATATAAACCGCACTGTTGGAATCCCCTTACCAGATAATCAAGGGCGCTGATTCCCAAAATTCCTTTCTGATTCCCGCTTTTCCCATTCGTATCTAAAATAGATCCCTTCCGAAATCTCCTGTAGTAATACAACGGTTCGCGAATATTTACTACCTTATTGCTCAACGCAAGTAACAGGGCGTAAACCCCATGGGACGCGCTCATACAGTCCGGCATTTCTATTCCGTTATCTGTCCACAGACTTCTTTTAGATATATATTTCCATGCCATGGTCTGTCCGTATATCATATGCTCTTCCAAGCTGTACTCTATTCCCATTCTTCCATAGCATGCCCGATACGTCTTTTTCCCCGTATTATTGTCGTATCTCCAGAAATCGCACTCGACAATATCGGCGCCCGTCTCTTTTATTCCGGCATACAATAACTTTAAAAACCGGGGATCTACCCAGTCGTCAGAATCCACAAAGACAATGTACTCCCCTTTTGCCTCCTTTAATCCCAAATTCCTTGTTACCGCAAGTCCCTCATTTTCCTTAGAAATATATCTGATTCTGCTGTCCTTTTGCGCCCACTCCTCACATTTCTTACCGGATTCATCCGTGGAGCCGTCATTGATCAAAAGTATTTCGAAATCCGATAAAGATTGAGCTGACAATGATTCCATGCATTCGTCTATCCATTCGTAAACGTTATAAACAGGTACGATAACGCTGACCGGAATCACGTTTCTCTCAGTTACTCCCATGGGAACTCACCTTTCTATCAATAATTTTCAAACACATCGACTACTCTCTGCCGTGAATCTATCGTAAATTGATTCGTCAGACGTAAACATTCTTTTTCTTCCATACAAAAATAGCTTTGGGGCGCTATACTAATAATATGAATTTTTCTTTTATGTCTTTCTAAACTCTTGCAGATCGCATCAATACATTTTCTAAAAATTGTCTCATCAAACGGCTGGAAGAAATAAAACCAGTTATAATGATCCAATTCTTTATTTACCTCTGCTGCATCTTTGTTAATACATTCCAATTCTCCTGCCAACTGCAGCTTTGACATGTTATCCATCAGTATATTATAAATTTTAGTTTCATACTCCACTCCGCCCACACGCTGAAATCCATAATCCAAAAAGGAAATCATCGCGCCGCCTTTGCCCCACCTCCCAGCAGGGGTTGCAAAAGGCTTGGGGCAGGCAGGGTGTGGGGGTGGGCGGCGCATTACTGCGAACGGGCGCGGCCCCGCATCAGGCCCTGGCACACAATACAAAAAAGAGGGGATACCTGGCGCGGCCCAGGTATCCCCTCTTTTTGTTTTTCTTGCCTGCCAGCCCGATTGGGTCAACACAGTAAAGCTAATG
>ERZ779632.1159-NODE-1159-length-11532-cov-5.093491_pt1 | contig 11532 bp, 9 predicted proteins | sample MGYA00514194_ERZ779632 | MGnify/ENA primary metagenome ERZ779632 (study PRJEB29562, sample SAMEA4376704) | mouse gut metagenome | isolation source: Cecum | study: EMG produced TPA metagenomics assembly of the A DSS colitis mouse model was used to assess the...
AGAATGATTTGCGCCGGTCAATGGAATAAAAACCAGGGAAGCGGAAGCCGAGGCGGAAATGACTTATGCGGAAGAGCCGTGTTATTCCATTACGCCAAAGGAAAATGAGATGAGGACGGTGGCTGGTTTTGCTAATCTGCGATATTCCAAAAGGGCGGATGATCCGTTGATTATTCTGAACAGGGGGCCGAAGGCTGCTGGGTTTATGGTATGTAAGGACTGCGGGGCGGCGGTTCCGGGGGATGATGAGGCGTCACTGCGGAAGATCGGCAAGCCGTATCGTCATCAATATGCAGATCATAATTGCCGACATCCGGCGGGCAGTGTCGTGAATACTTATCTGGGCAATCAATTCAGAACGGATATGGTGGTGTATGAGATTACGCTTGATGCAAGACAGGTCGATGTCAGTCCCTACGGTTTTTGGCTACGGAGGGCTGGCCAGACCTTGGCGGAGGCTATGACTCTGGCCGGAGGCCGGCTACTGGATATCGAATTCAATGAAATCAAAAGCGGATATCGGCTACGGTATTCGGAGGACGGCTTGAAAGCGTATGTGGATGTATTTCTGTTTGATAGCCTTTCCAGCGGAGCGGGGTATTGTTCCGCATTGGCGGAAAGAACCGGGGAGCTGATGGGAGAGACAGGGAAGGTTCTGGAAAGCTGTCCCACAGGGTGCGACAGTGCCTGTCACGAGTGTCTGATGCATTACTGGAATCAACGGGCTCATGGACTGTTGGATCGGTTTGCGGCGCTGGAGCTGTTGAAGTGGTGTGAAAGTTCGAAATTGCCGCCTGCGTTGTCCTATGATCGGCAGGAAGAACTGTTGGAGCCCTTAAACGCAATGGGGGCGGAATATAAGATTGTCGGTGACGGAATATGCCATTATGTCAAGATGCAGGGGCGGGCAAGCAGGGTGGTGGTTTATCCGGCTATGTGGAGTGAAAGCAGCAATTTATTGCCGGAGGGGGTAATTGCCCTTGCGGATAAGTTGTTGAAATACGCGTTGCCGAAAGCAGATGAGATGATCCGGGCGAAAATAAAGTGAATAAAAGATTTGAAATGCTTTGTATGGCTGTTGATTCGATGAAATATATGGGAGCATGGAGATTCTCGAATATATAAAAATGATAAACATGCGATTTCAGAAAAACACAAAGTATACCCTGTACAATTCAATAGACGCTGCTAAGAAAATGTGTTAAGATTTTTACATACAGGAAATCATCATGTTGGGAGGACACCTATGGCAAGAATAGTTGGCATCGGACATCAGGATTTCGAGGCAGTCATAACAAAAGGTATTTTTTATATAGATAAAACCCCTTTCATAAAAGAATGGTGGGAAAATGAGGACAGTGTGACGCTGATTGCCCGGCCACGGCGTTTTGGCAAGACGCTGAATATGAGCATGGTGGAGAAGTTCTTCTCCATGAACTATGCTGGGAGGGGGAGACTGTTTGAAGGCCTTGCCATCTGGAAGGAGGAGGGTTACAGGCTTCTCCAGGGAACATACCCGGTCATCAGCTTTTCTTTTGCCAAAGTGAAAGCAGGCACGTTTCCTGATACAAGAAGACAGATCTGCCAGATAATCACTGAACTGTATAATAAGCACGATTTTTTATTGGAGAGTGATTGCCTGAATGAAAAAGAAAAGGATGATTTCCGCCAGATATCTGCAGACATGGAAAATTATCTGGCGGCAGGCTCCCTTAATGCCCTGTCCAGTTATCTGCTGCGCTATTATGGCAAAAAGGTCATTATTCTGCTGGATGAGTATGACACGCCCATGCAGGAGGCTTATGTGCATGGCTATTGGGATGAAATAGTGGAATTTATGCGCAATTTGTTCAATGCCACATTCAAGACGAATCCATACCTTGACCGGGCAATCATGACAGGTATTACAAGAGTCAGCAAAGAATCCATATTTTCAGACCTGAACAATCTGACCGTAGTGACATCTACGTCTGAACAATATGTGGATAGTTTTGGTTTTACGGAAAAAGAAGTGTTTGCGGCATTGGCTGAGTATGGGATGGCGGACAGGCAGGAAGAAGTGAAGAAGTGGTATGATGGCTTTACCTTTGGGAAAAAGAGGGATATTTATAATCCGTGGTCTATTTTAAATTATTTAAAGGCAGGAAAATTAAGTACCTACTGGGCAAATACTAGCGCCAACAGTCTTGTAGGGAAGCTGATTCAAGAAGGCAGCCGGCAGGTAAAGCAGGACTTTGAAAGCCTGATGCAGGGTGAAGCGATCCGGATGGAGATAGACGAACAGATTGTATACAATCAGCTGAAATGGAAAAAGAATGCCATCTGGAGCCTTCTGCTGGCCAGTGGGTATCTGAAAGTGGAGGAGACGGAGTTTTTCGAGGAGACTGGGAGGTGTTATTACACCCTGGCATTGACGAACAAGGAAGTCCGCTTCATGTTTGAAAACATGGTACGGGACTGGTTTGCAGAGGACGACAGCAGTTATAACGATTTTATTAGGGCGCTGCTTTTGGATGATATCAAGGCGATGAATGTCTATATGAACAGGGTGGCTCTGCAGAGTTTCAGCTATTTCGATGTTGGGAGCAGACCGTCCGGGGAGGAACCGGAACGTTTTTATCATGGGTTTGTGTTGGGGCTGATGGTGGAACTGGCGGACAGGTATGCGCTGACATCCAACCGGGAGAGTGGGTTTGGAAGGTATGATGTGATGCTGGAGCCCAGACAGTATAAGGATGGGATCCCGGTGGAGGATGCAATTATTATCGAATTCAAGGTGCAGGATTCGGATGAGAAGAACCTGGCGGATACTGTGACAGCTGCGCTGAAGCAGATTGACCGCATGCAGTATGCGGCATTCCTGGAAGCAAAGGGGATTCCTGCGGAGAGAATACGGAAGTATGGGTTTGCCTTCCGGGGGAAGGAAGTGCTGATAGGAGCCTGAGGAGAGCGATTCTTGGACGGACTGATAGAGTGGGTGGAGGTGCATGCGGAGGACAGAGTTGAAATAAGGTGGAAAATAAAGGATTTTGTAGAAGAACAGTGGGTTCCGGTAAAGATGTTACGGAATTGTTAAAAAAATTTAGTCTGTTCTTGACACAACCCTATATGGGAGGGGAGAATTATTTTCAATTCTCGGAGGAAATGAATATGTTGATAGACCTTAGGGGTTTATGGACCTAATAACGCCGGAAAAAACTGTCTGGTAAAATGTATTTGCAGTGCAAGAAATGTTTTGTTGAACCGTGAGCCAAAGCTGATGGAGAATATTTTTCAATAATGAATTGAATATGAGGGCGCAATTGATTTTTACGATTCAAGATATAAATCTGATGGACTGTAAGGAAATGTTTCGTAAAGAGCAGATTTGGTTTGTCCATAAAGATGAGAATGGTGTCTATGTCTATTCTTTGGGAGATTTTACAGCCCAGCAGGGTGTAAGAGATACCACAGATATTATGGAGAAATATAGGAGGGGGGCGCTGGGAGCCCTGCCAGATCCGGAATTGATAGGTTCGCTGCTTGATATGAAAGGAGGAGTGATCTCGGAAACTTCATACACAATAGAAACAATTTAAGCTAATGCGGAGACCTGGGGTGCGGCAGATAATTAGCAAAGGGTGATGTAATAAAGCATTTTTTATAAAAACGGATATGGGAATAAGACCTTCCTTATTTGGAAGTTCTGAAAGGCATGCTTGAGGGAAAACTATATTGTCAGTCCTGGGATACCTGTTTCTGTTTGTACCGTGCATCGAGATGGATGCAGATGCCGATTATGGTCGTAAGAAAGGAATAATGTTCTCTCCGGTGAACTCTGATTCGCTGGAGCGTGTAATCGTTGAGGATTCGGTTGTTGATTCTTTCTGTTACGGTACATTGTTTATAGATATTTTTATAAGCATCAGTTCCCACTGGAAACTTCCGTAAATAGGCGGATGTTCCATTCTGGTTTTGTCTTCACGACCGTCCCATATTTGAAACTGAAGCAGTCGTGGGGACGCTATGACAAGGAATTAGTTCTTGAGAATGGTGGAACAGAATGGAATCTGAATATTCCAGCTGAGCCGTTTTTAGTCTATATCCTAGGAAAGTATGCGGAATGTGCAATTGGCAGATTTTCTGTATTATTTTGGGATTTGTCGCTGATAACTGCATTAGATATCGAGGGGAATAGGGTACCTGATCATATACAAACAGAACAAGGGAGAGTATGCATTGTGATGAAAGATAGCATGGAATTATTAACACAATTTTTAGATGCTTCCGAAATATCATATTCTTATGAGTATAAAAAATTTTTTTCCAATCCGGACAATGTAGAAGATATTATGGAATATGTATCATTTACAAATGAGGAATGGAAAAAGGCGAAAGAAAAGAAAGAGAAGTACCTGAAAGAATTTGCGCACAAATTGAGTATTACAGGACTCCAAATCCCATTTTTACGGTCGGTAATTATATATATCAGTGATTGCTTGGCAAATAAAGCCTCCTTTGCTGATTATGAACATGCAATACGCTACAATTGTATTGCCGCTGCAGGGCTAAAGGATTTAGATGAGTTGAAGGTGTCGGAAAGAGAAGGTTTTTTTGAAAATCTTCTGACTGGAATCCATTATGCTGGAGAAATCGGACAGAAAGGATATGCTTACAGGGGGAGAGAAGAAATTAAAAGGTATACTTTTCTGCTGACAGGAGAGTTAGTCAAAGAGTTAGCAGAAAGGAATTTTGTAATAGATGCTGATTCTATAGTCAAAAGAAGCTTAAGGGACAATATGGTTTATTTTGTCTCTTGCAGTTGCATAACAGCAAAGGAGAAAGAAGAGTATAAAAAAATTGATGGACTGTTAGTGAAAAAATGTTATGCAAGTCTTGGGGTATTAGCGGATTCTCTGGAACGGGTATTTGAAGGGTTTGTATTGTCAAGTTTTACCGATAAGGATAGAGAAGAATGGCAGCAGATTATTGAACTTCAAGAGGAACACAAGAAGGACAGAGTCAGTGTGTGGGGGAAATTAGATGTGTGGAAATGCTCTATTCAATATAGGATTGTATATGAACAAAATGCCTTTTATAGAGTGAAACAAAAGGTGCTGAATCTTGAATATCGAATAGATTTGACGAATAATAAGGAAGTTTGGAGAGATATCAGCAAATCTAAGGAATTCTTGGTTTATTCAGGCGAGATAACACAGGGTGAGAGCGTGGATAAAGAAAAGAAAGTTCAGAATGTATTGACCTACCTTGCAGATTGGGCGCAGCGCAGCATTAGCGGCAGCATGGTGGCAGGGAAAGATTTAGAAGTCCAGTGTTTCTGGCATGATAAGGTTCCGGAAAGATATCTTGAGGAGAATATTGTAAGGGTAAAAGGATGTCCTTGTATAAAGCATGGAAAAGAGGATAATAAGCATATTTTCACAATAGATCCGCCTGAGAAAGAGGTGAATCAGAACCAGTATTGGATAAACAATGCTGATAATGAGACAATTAAGAGCATAAATATTCTTCTTGGCAGGAATGGATCCGGAAAAACTTCAACGATGATGATGCTGCGTTATGATGGTGTGGAGACAAACGCAAAGGAAGCACTGACTAAGTTTTTTATTGTCTACAAAAGGGGAGAGAATTATTTCTATTCCACAAATTTGGAGGATGAAGAATATGACTTAAGGGGAGATGTGTTGGAAAAGGGGAAACAGGATATCAGTAAGTATAGAGGGCAGAAAAACAAGGTAATTTACTATTCCAATGTTTTGTGCCCTTATGAGGAAAGAATGGAACTTATGGCATCAAATACCATTGATATATCCAGTCAGTATATACGTGATATAGAGATCGGAGGATTGTCCAGAAATGAAATGATACATACAAATGGAATAAATGACAGGGATAGAGGATTTAGACTAAAGCATAAACAAGATTATAATCAGGATGTCCTCAGGCAGCTTTACTTTTTATATGATACAGATAATAATAGAAAGGAAAGCTGGATGCCTGATTATGTGAAAAGATTTGTTTTCATGCGCTGTGATCTTGATGCGATAGAAGCAGAGAATAAGATAGATAAGTATTTAGCAAATAATGAGCTTAAAAAGAACCTTACCGGATTTTGGGAATATCGGGAGTGGGTAGTGTACTATCATGATAAAAATGAACTGAAGAAGATAATTGATATCTGTGAAAAAATAATCAAGGATGAAGAGATATTGTATTTTGAGGTCTGTCTTCCGCAAATGTCTTCAGGAGAAAAAGCACGTATTACCCTATTCAGTCGGCTTCATGCATGGGTCAGCAAGATGACATTTTCTGATTTCAGACAGAATAATGTGCTGCTTCTGGACGAATTGGAGGCATATATGCACCCGGAATGGCAAAGATGCTTAATATATGATTTAATCAGTTTTTTTGAATGGGAACATAGTATAGAGCATCCCGTGAAAGTGCAGCTGTTTATTTCCTCTAATTCCCCATTCCTGATTTCAGATGTGGATGTGGATGAAATCACTGTAATGAGTAAGGACATAGAAGTGGCGGAGAAAACTTTTGCGCAGAATATCCATGTGATTTTAAAGGATTCTTTTTTTTACCAAAATGGGTCCATGGGAAAATATGCAAAGCAGAAAGTAGATGGTGTTTATAAAATTCTGGCTGAGCGTTTGAAAAATAAAGATATTTCAGTGTTCGAACGGAATGTGCAAGAAGCAAAGGAGTGCAACAATATTATCGAGAAGATTGGGGAACCACTAATATACAAAGATTTACGGGAAATGTATGAGGAAGCTTTTGGCAAAGAAGAAAAAAATATAGAGTCACAGAAACTGCTCAGAGAAATGTCGAATGAGGAGTTGATGCGACAGATGAGAGCTGCTCAGGAAGAACTGGAACGTAGGAGAAAATAAATGTATATCATTCCAAAAGAAAAAATTAGAAAGATAGAATCAGAGGTAAAACCAGATTATTTGAAACATGTAAATAAACTAGTAGAACAAGGAATTTCAGATGCAGTAAAAGAAGTAGGGACGAAAATAAAATTTGATGATTCTTGCCTTGAACCTTGGTGTATCAAGATTAGTAAGGATTTGAGAGATTCCAAATCAGGTATATATTATAAAAAAATTACAGAGTCGCATCCCGATACACTCATGGCAATATATGAAAAATTCAGGAACGAATACAATTATAATATTATAGTTGACGGTAAAAATTATACCTTGTTTGAAGAGCAGGGGTATAATCAAGCAAGGAAAATTAAGGATCTGAAGGGGGTAAAAAAATTTTTGGAGAAGTGTTTTCCTTATAACAAGTTTACATCAAAGGATGCACAGTATGATGCGTACAGTTATTGCAAAGCAATGGGCATTAATGTATGCGTTTATTGTAATGCCCAACTGATACATACAATAATCAGGAGGCGTAAGAAGATAATTCGGCCGCAGATTGACCATTTTTTTCCTCAGTCTAGATTTCCTATGTTTGCATTATCGTTTTACAATATGGTTCCGGCATGTCAGGTGTGCAATAACATTAAGCGAGATGAGTTTTGCGACTTAGGTGAAATATATCATCCGTATGTAGATGATTATGCAGATTTTCGATTCAGATGGCGTTATAATAAGCTTTGGGTGGCATGTGGTTTGGGAAAAGCGGAGAAGACAGCTAAAATGCTACATACGGAAGATGTTTACAATATGTATACGGGTGTGGCTGAAAAAATTGTGGGAAAGGTAGAGGATTATGACCCTGTATACATTGATGATATTATGGAATTGATGAATAAACATCGTCCAAAGAACAAACAGCTAGATAAAGAAACTGTTATCAGAAGGATATATGATTATGTCCTGAAAGAGGAATGTTTTGATATTCCTCTTGGAGAGATGCGGCATGACATTTTAGAGGATAAAATCGAAAAGGCATATGGGGGAATAACACAATGAACTTGCTGCGTGAATAGTGTAAAAGAAAATGAAAGATTTTGTAGATGAATAGGGTGCTCTCAGTAAAATCTGAATCCGTGAGCTTGACCTCAAATTATAGTAAACACCAAAAATAAATTAATTTGGTGTTAGTCCGCAAATGGGTTGTCAACTCTTTTGAGCTCATCTTATTGCTCTCATAATCTGGTATTGTATCCTTGTATTCGGGAGGATGATACCATGACCAAACAGGAATTGCTTATTAGCCATATCAACAGGCTTTCGGAGGATGAAATTCCTTCGTTGCTGGACGCTGTTACCATTATACTGCAGGATAAAGAATTAACATCCAAACCAGCCTGTCCGCACTGCGCAGCACAGTGGGTCATCCGATACGGCTTTAAGTGCAAAAAGCAGCGTTTTCTCCGCAAAAACTGTGGGCACACATTTGTGTCTACTACAAACACCATAATGGCCAATTCTCACTTTCCGGCTTCTGTCTGGAAAGAGATGATTGCAGATACCCTTCACGGCAACGCCATTGACTTTTCTGCCAAACGCCTTGGCCTGTATTATCGGGCAGCCTTTCATATGCGCCATAAAATCCTCATGGCATTGCAGGATCTTCCTGAGACGGCGGATGTCTGCCTGGGAGATGTGTCCAAATTTGATGAAACTTTTGTCCTTGACTGCTATAAAGGCAAAGAATTGTACACTGAAATAGGGCGTAAGCCCCGCAAACATGGCGCAAAAGCTTTAAAAAGGGGCATTTCCAGCGAATACCTTTGCATCTGCACGGGCATCAAGCATAAAGGGGGAGGCTTTTGCTGTCACCGTTAACAGAGCTAAACCCAGCGCAAAGGAGTTGGTTCGTATTTTTGAAGGACACATTGCCGATGGAACACTTGCGCTTTGTGACGGGTTAAGGAGTTACCATGCTCTTCCCGGAATCGCAAACTGCACGGTCAGGGACTGCGTGAACCAGGAGGGCGATTGATGTAAGAACGGCAAAGGTGTTAGTGATATAACCTTACCAACACATTTGCGGACTAACACCATTAATTTTGATATTATGAGCCATATATGCTATACCCCGTTAGGCGCTTAATAACGAAATCTTGCGCAATTTGGCAAAATTTTGGTTCCGGCTTGTCCGGGTTAGGGGGTATAGCATATGAACACTCGCAAGTACAACACAAATCCTGAAGTTCTGTTGGAACAGGGAAAAGCCATTATGTCGTCAACAGATGAGGTCAGATTTCACTTCAAAGTCTTTGCAGTAAATATGGTTCTGTCCGGACGCCTCGTCTCCCAGATAAGCACCATGGTAGGCGTGAGCAAAGTTGCCGTTACTGGTTGGGTAAAGACCGCCGATGAACGGGGCTTTGATGCCTTAAGATCAAGGCAGCGTTCCGGCAGACCACCAAAACTCACCACAGAGCAGTGTGCGGCCATTGATTCCGCCATACAGTCCGCCCCGAAGGACTTTGGCTTCAAAGCATGGGACGGTCCGAGTCTGTCTTCCTATATAAGCAATACATTTGGCATCTAGTTCTTTGTCAGGCAGTGCCAGCGCCTGTTCCATGATCTGGACTATTCCCGTATCCGCCCCCAGCCATACCCAAGTAAGGGCTATGAGGATTCCGAGGATCGGGCAGCGTTAAAAAAGAAGCGAAATAGAGATTGACGATTCTTTGATCCTTGTATATCAGGACGAGGTTCATTTCCAGATCCAGACGACTGTGACTTCCGCATGGTACAAAAAGGGGAGCGCACCGGCGGTAAAGTCGCTTCCCAGCCGTTTTAAGACTTCTTACAGAGGCTTTATCATTCTGGAAACGGGAGAGCTGTTTGTAGCCAGACCAGAAAAATTCAACTATGAGACCACGATTTCATCTATTCGCAGTTTTTTGGAAACCCATCCTGTCCCGGAAGGGAAGAAATATGCCCTCGTCATGGGCAATGCGCCATGGCACAAGAAAACCATGCGCTTGAATTGAGGAGGAACATGCCACGGAATATTCCAATATCTCTGCAAGTGTAACCTTTATCAAGCCTCCTCCGTACTCCTTTGACCTCAATACGATAGAACAGGTATAGAGAATTACGCGCAGAGAGAATATTTATAATGTGTTTTTCTCGACTCTGGCTATGTTGAAAGATGCCATTGATAGCTGGTACAGAAATAAACCAAATGATTTAACAACTATAGGTGTATGTGGAGGACAATAGTATTAAGGTGAAAAATGCCAGATTTTGTGGAAGAGTAGAGGATGAATGAAATGATGTTACGGAATTGTTAAAAATTTTTATTCCTAACTTGACACAACCCTATATGGGGCATACCGGGTATAGTACCAAGGAAAATGTGAATAATATCGAGATTACGCACCTGCACTGGGGGCTGCAGCTGATTTTTGACGAGTCCCAGAAGGAAGGGAACAATGAGATTTGGATTGACATTTATCCCCTAACGAGATTTTTGGCGAAGCACACCCAAACGGCGATGAAGGTGGAGGGGACCAAGGAATGGGTACGGACCAATGGGATCAAGGATCCGGCGGTGGAGGAGTATGGGGCGAGGAATTCGGTGGAGGTGCAGACACCACCTCCACCGAAGGAGGGAGTCCGGAAAAGGAACCGGAGAACAAGGGAACCCTGACCCTCGACGCGACCTGTGCGCCGTCCCATACCCGCTATCCACAGGACATCTCTCTGCTGAACGAGGGCAGGGGATTCCTTGAGAGGATGATCGGCTGCCAAGGCGCTACAGGAGGCGGGCCGGGAAAGAGTACCTGACATTCGCTAAGTGCAGGAAGCATAAGGCAAAGAAAGTGCGGAGAGCGCTTCAAAAGGTGTACCGGGCACTATCCGGAGAGGGTCCTGGCAGACCAGATGTATCTTCTGATGAGAGATTGATCAGCGCTGCCCGACAGGAGCGCTGATTTTTCGGTTCCAGATTATGCTGAAGACAATGCCGGCCGCCAGAGACAGGAAAAGGGTGGCGGCTTCGGTGAAAATGATGCCGTAGAGGCCGAAGGTCCTGCCCAGGATAAAGAGCAGGGGAATATAGAACAGTCCCTTGTCCATCAGGGCGACCAGGCTGGCATAGGAGACCTTTCCCGTTGACTGCAGGAAGGTCTGGCAGAGTTGGTAGAGTCCGTAAAAGGGCCCGATGATGATGGAGGCAAATACAAAGACCTGCCCGTAGGCGATGACCTCCTCATTGTCGATGAAGGCGGCGATGATGGTGTTTCTGCCCAAATAGCATAGAATGGAGAGAACGCCGCCCAGGCATACCGTAAAGACTGCCGTACTGCAGATGAGCTGTTTCATGCGCTTTAGATCAGGGAGAGCCGGATTGTGGACGGTAGGATGCGGGGAATGTATGCAGCTGTTGCGGTGGAGTGATGTAGGACGGATTTTGCGACATACAAAATAAAAAGAATGTGGAGGAAACAGACAAAGGCACTTGGATTATCCGAAGCAGCACCGCAGGGTTACATACACCAATCTTCTCACAAGCGGCAGGCCCAACGCCTGCCTTGCCGATGTAGACAGGCACAGGAACGCTTTGAAAGGCTCATAGAGGGCATGAAACAGGCACAAGGCA
>ERZ779632.1162-NODE-1162-length-11512-cov-18.503099_pt1 | contig 11512 bp, 8 predicted proteins | sample MGYA00514194_ERZ779632 | MGnify/ENA primary metagenome ERZ779632 (study PRJEB29562, sample SAMEA4376704) | mouse gut metagenome | isolation source: Cecum | study: EMG produced TPA metagenomics assembly of the A DSS colitis mouse model was used to assess the...
CGGATGGCCTGCTCGTTGGACCAGGTGCACAGCATGTCGGTGCGGTGGGTCTCCTGGTCGTTGAGGGCGAAGTGCTTCATGAAGGAGTACACGCCGCTCTCCGCCGCGCCGTTGATAGCGGTGGAGGCCATGGCCCCGGACAGGTAGCCGTCCTCGGAGTAGTACTCGAAGTTACGGCCGGAGAAGGCGGTGCGGTGGATGTTCATGGCGGGGGCGTACCAGCCGGACACGTCCATCTCGTCGGCCATCTTGCCGATGCTGGCGCCGAAGTCATGGGCCAGGTCGGTGTTCCAGGTGGCGGCGATGACCACGCCGGCGGGGAAGCCGATGGACGCCTTGCCGGTAAAGTTGTTGTTGATGGAGGCGGGGCCGTCGCAGTCCACCTGCTGGGTCTTGCCCACGGACTCAATGGCCACGCTCTGGTAGCCGCCGATGCCGATCAGGTTCACCATGTCGTCCACGGTGAGCTGATCCAGCAGCTTCTCCCACTGGGGGTCGTCATAGTCCTTGCCCCGCAGGTCGGTGAGCTTCAGGTTGTTTTTCGCCCCAGTGGTGGGCACGGCGTCGTTGCTGTCGTTGAACTGGGTGGGGTCGTAGTTGGTGTGGTTGTAGAAGCCCGCCTTCACATCGGCGGCCATCTCAAAGTTGGCGGGGGCGGCCACGGCGTCGGCATGGTTGGCGAAGCCGTCCTTGCGGGACAGGTAGGTCACGTCGCCCTGGGCGTAGCCAAACTGGGAGAGGGCGGGGGTGTCGTCGGAGGCGCGGCCGCCGGCGTAGGTGACGGTGGAGCCCACGGTATAGGTCTCGGAGTCAATGACGTTGTGGGAGTCGCTGTTGATGGAGATCACGTAGTCGCCGGCCTCCAGCACATAAGCGCCCGCGCCCTGGTAGTCGAAGGACGCCATATCCTCCGCCTGGAAGGAGATCTTCACGGTCTCGGACTTGCCCGGCTCAAGCACCCCGGTCTTGTCGAAGGCCACCAGGTTGGCGCTGGCCTTCTCAATGCCGCCGTTGGTGTAGGGCGGGTTGTAATAGACCTCCACCACGTCCTTGCCCGCCACGCTGCCGGTATTGGTGACGGTGACGTCGAAGCTGATGGTCCCATCAGCTTCGGAGATGGGACCCATCTCCTGCTGGAAGGTGGTGTAGCTCAGGCCGTAGCCGAAGGGGTAAACCACCGTGCTGTCGTAGTCGATGGCGCCCTCCACCGCGGCGGTCTCATACCAGCGGTAGCCCACGTAGATGCCCTCCACATAGTTGACGAAGTTGGGGGTCACGGGGAAGCCGTAGGACAGGGGGGACACATCGTCCAGGTTGGTGTACTTGAACTCCCCGATGTTATTGAAAGCGGGGATGGCGGTCAGGTCGTACACAAAGGTGTCCACGGTGCGGCCGGAGGGGTTCACCTTGCCGGACAGGATATTGCCCAGGGCGTTGAAGCCGGTCTGGCCGGGGCCGGGGGCCAGGATGACGGACTTGATGGAGGGATAGTCCTCAATCCAGCCCAGCTCCATGGCGTTGGAGGCGTTGATTACCACGACCACCTTGTCGAACTGGCTGGTGACCTTCTCAATCATGGCAAGCTCCCGGGTGGTGGGCTCCAGATAGTGCTTATCCAGGCCCAGATCCTCGGGGTACTCGCTGAAGCGCAGGCCGGAGGCGGAGAACATGGTGCCTTTGCCGTCGTCCGCGAAGGTATCGGGTACGTTGGGGTCCAGGCTGGTGGGCAGGTCGGCGCCCTCGCCGCCGGCGCGGGAGAGGACGATCATGGCCACGTCGGAATAGGCCGCCGCCTTGTCGAACATCCCCGCCGCCTCATACTCGGCGATGGTGGGCTCGGGGCAGGTCCAGTCCTGGCCCATCATGCCGATGCCGGGGCGCTTGTCCCGCCAGCCGGTGTAGAAGCCGGTCAGGTCCTCATTGTACTCAATGCCCGCCTGCTTGATACCCTCCAGCAGGGTGACGGTGGGGTACAGCCCGGACAGGGAGCCGGAGCCGGTGCCGCCGTACACGGGGTTGGTGGCCGACCAGCCGAAGGTGTTCACCTTGGCGCCCTCCCCCAGGGGGAGCAGGCCGCCCTCGTTCTTGAGCAGCACAAAGCCCTCGTCGGCAATGTCCTCGCACAGGGCGCTGGCGTCGGTGACGCTCTGCTCGCTGATGTCGCCGCTGCCCCGCAGGGCCATGCCCACGATGCCGTACAGCGGGCCGGTGAGAATCATGTCCACGATGATCACCAGCGCCACGATGAAGCCCATCCAGGCGGAACCCCTGGCAATGCCCTTGGTGGGCTTGGGCAGCTTCATGGCCGCGACGGTCACCGCGACGGCCACCACCAGCACCACGGCCAGGGCGATGAGATAGCCCTTAATCATGCCCAATGTGGTGATGACGTCGTTCATGTTGATGCCTAACATTGTTTCTTCCTCCTCATTCACTTTTTGGCGGGGCTGTCCCCCGCCCTGTGGGGAGAGTGTAGCACAAAATTTATCCCTGTGCGGGTTTTTGCGCAAACTGCACCCTTTGACGCCTGAACTGCATTCCGTCCTGTGCATATCCCCCAAAGAGAAGCCGGGGCGCTTTGTGCGTTTCGCCGGAAAAGGGAGGGAATGGAAAAGGGGCGCCGGGCAATACGCCCGGCGCCCCTTAATGCTATCTGCTCTTCAGCGGGACCACCACATTGATTTCAAACCACTCCTCCCCGTTGTGGACGGTGACCGCCCCGCCGTACTTCCCGGCGGCCCGGCGGACGGATTTGATGCCGTAGCCGTGGTAGGCCCCCTCCGGCTTGGTGGACACGGGCAGCCCGTCCTGAAACTTCAAAACCTCCGGGCAGTAGTTCTCGCAGCGGATGACCAAAAGGTCCTTTTTCGCGTATACCGCCAGGTGGATCAGCCGCTTTTCCCGCTCCTCCACCCGCAGCTCGCACTCGATGGCGTTGTCCAGGATATTGCCGAAGATGGTGCAGAGATCCATCACGTCCATGAACTCCAGCCGCGCGCCGTCGGCCACGCAGGTGAGCTCCACCCCGTGGCGGGCACAGTACAGGCTCTTGCCGGTGAGCACCGTGTCCAGCACGGAGTTGCCCGTTTTGTTCTGGGCCTCGTAGTCCCGGATCTCCTCCTCCATCCCGTCCAGGTAGGCGGAGCGGCGCCCGGCGTCCGGCTCGGCCCGCAGCACGGCGATCTGGTGCTTCAGATCATGGTATTTGTGGTTGATGACCTCGATGCTCTCCCGGGACTGGCGGTACTGGGCGTATTGGTTTTGCAGGATATTCTGGATGGCGTCCAGCTCCCGCTGCATGTACAGCTCGCACCGCTGGACATGATAGGCATACAGCATGGCCACCCCCGCCAGATCCACCAGGGTGCGGATATTATAGATGTCGGTGAGCTGGGAGCCGGTAAAGGGGGCGTCCCGGTACACAAAGCTCAGGTTGCTCAAAAAGAAGCAGGCCAGGGCGATGAGCGCCGGGCTGCCCAGCTCCCGCAGCTGGAAGGTCATGGCGGCGCGGGGGTCGTCCCGGCGTTTTTCCAGGCCGTACATGCCCAGGAACACCGCGGCGTAAACCCCCGCCAGCATCCCAACGGCCAGCGCAGCCCTGCCGGCCCCCATCTCCTGCCAGCCCAAAGCGAACAGGGCGTAGGAATAGAGCTGCCACTCCAGCGAGGCGGCGAACTCCGCCAGCAGGAAGGCCCGGACGGTGCAGTAGCCCGCGCTGGCCAGGGGCATGTCGCAGCACGCGGCGATGAGGGCCAGCATCATCCCCACCGCCGCCGCCATGCAGGGCAGCCACAGCCACAGGGGCAGCGCGTCGGTGAGCATCATGAACAGGCACTGCCCCGCCAGCCCCAGCCCCAGCAGCCCCCACAGCCGGAGTCCCCCGCACCGCCTGGGGTACTTGGCGATGACGGTGAGGCAGGCGCACCACTCGGCGGCGGCGGTGAACAGCCGGGGGATATCGGACAGGTAGACGGTATTCACGGCGCCACACCCCCCACCCAGTCGGCCAGGGCCTCCAAAAAGGGCGTCCGGCGGCCCCGGCTGATGAGCAGCTTGTCCCCCCGGACCACCGCGCAGCCGTCCCGGATGCCGTCCACATGCTCCAGGTTCACCAGGTATCCCTTATTGCACCGGGCAAAGCCCTTCCCCTCCAGCGCCTCCTCCACCTGCTGGAGGGTGGCGGTGGACGCGTGTATGCCGGAGCGGGTGTGGAACATCAGCTGCCGCCCCAGCCGCTCGATGTAGAAAATGGCGTTGACCTCCAGCTTCACCGCGCCCCCCCTGACGGCCACGGTGATACAGGCGTCCTCTTTTTTCTTCACATACTGCAGCGCCCGCCCCAGCCGCTGGGAAAAGGAAAAGTAGCTCACCGGCTTCAGGATGTAGTCCAGGGCGTTCACCGAATAGCCCTGGATGGCGTACTGGGCCAGGTTGGTGACAAAGACAATGACCACCTCCGGGTCCTTTTCCCGGATATAGCCCGCCGCCGTCATGCCGTCCATGAAGGGCATCTCCACGTCCATCAGGATCAGGTCGAACCCGGGCTTGTACCGCTCCACCAGGTCCTCGCCGTCGCCGTAGTGGGTGACCTGGAAGGCCCGGCCCGTCTCCCTGCCGTAGTCGCCGATGTACCGCTCCAGCTGGGCAAAGCACTGCGGGTCGTCCTCCGCGATGGCGATTCGGATCACTGCGCTCACTCCTCTCCTTGGCCTTTCCTGTACAAAACCACGCAAATTGTATGAAACTGTCAATTCATTCCCCGTTTACGGCATTGATTTTACTTAGTATATGCCACCCCGCGCCCCCTGTCAATCGGAACCGGGCGCTTTTCCGCACAAAACACTCCTCCCGGTTTTTCATGATTTTCCTAATTTTTCGTGAACTTCGTTTTCCCGTATTGAAATTTTCCCAAAAAGATGGTAACATAGGGTTATCAAAGGGGGACTCCCCCCAATACCAAGTTAAGGAGTGGTCAAAAATGGTCAAGGTTATCATGGGCCTGAAGGGCACTGGCAAGACCAAGCAGATGATCGACCTCATCAACACAGCGGTGGATACAGAGCACGGCAACGTGGTTGCCATCGCCCACAATTCCAAGCTGAACTATAAAATCAATTACAAAATCCGCCTTGTGGACACCTCGGACTACAGCATCCCCAACTACGACACCCTGCGGGGCTTCCTGTATGGGCTGTACGCCAGCAATTACGATATCACCCACGTGTTTATCGAGAGCCTGAACAAGCTGGTCCCCACCGTGGGCAATGAGGATGTGGAGCCCTTCCTGGACTGGCTGGAGTCCTTCTCCCAGAAGAGCGGCATCAAATATACCATCTCCATCAGCGAGGACGCGGCCAAGGCCAGCGACGGCGTGAAGAAATATTTCTGAGCGGGCCTGTTTCTATGAGACCGGGCGGGCGCAGGCCCGCCCGGTCTATTTTATCTTACAGGAGGAAATCATAATGGACTGCACCCAAACCATCCGCGCCCGGCGGAGCATCCGCAAGTTCAAGCCCGGCGCCTCCATCCCCAGGCCGGATGTGGAGGCCATGCTGGAGGCGGCCATGATGGCCCCCAGCGCCCGCAACCTGCGCCCCTGGGAGTTTTTCGTGGTGGAGAACCCGGAGCTCAAGGCCCGGCTGCGCGCCGCCCACCCCTTCGCCTCCATGCTGGACACCGCCTCGCTGGCCATCGTGGTGTGCGGCCGGCCGGAGGATCAAAAGGGCGCGGTGGAAGGCTACTGGCCGCTGGACTGCGGCGCGGCCATCGAGAACCTGCTGCTCCAGGCGGTGGCCCTGGGCTACGGCGCGTGCTGGTGCGGCTGCTGGCCCAGCCCCCGCATCTCCAAGCTCCAGGAGCTTTTGAACACCCAGTCCGTCCCCGCGGCCCTCATCGCCGTGGGCGTGCCCGACGAGGCCCCGGAGGCCAGGGGCTTTTACCAGGCCGGCAAGGTCACCTGGCTGGCCTGACGGCGGCAGAAAGGAGGATGCGGCATGAGCGGCAAACAGCCCCCCCCCGCCCGGGTGGAAACCGGTGTGGTGCTGCCCCGGGCCATCCATCTGATTCCCATGGACACCATCAACGGCTTCGACGTCCGCCCCGGCTTCTACGAGACCAACGGCGCCACCGCCATCCCCGGCGGGGTGAACTTCACCGTCCACTCCCACGGGGCCACCGGCGTGGAGCTGCTGCTCTTCCGCCGGGAGGAGGCGGAACCCTTCGCGGTGCTCCCCTTCCCCGAGCACTACCGCATCGGGAACGTGTACTCCATGATCGTGTTCAAGCTGAACATCGAGGAATTTGAGTACGCCTACCGGGTGGACGGGCCCTACCAGCCGGAAACGGGGCTCATTTTCGACAAGAGCCGCTACCTGCTGGACCCCTACGCCAAGGCGGTCACCGGCCAGAGCGCCTGGGGCAAGACCACCCCCCACGGCCAGCACTACAAGGCCCGGGTGGTGAAGGACGACTTCGACTGGGGCAAGCTGGACCAGCCCCTCATCCCCGCGGAGGACCTTATCATCTACGAGCTCCACGTCCGGGGCTTCACCAGGGATTCCTCCTCCGGCGTGGCCTATCCCGGCACCTTCGCCGGGCTGATGGAAAAGCTGGATTACCTCCAGGAGCTGGGGGTGAACGCCCTGGAGCTGATGCCCATCTTTGAGTTCGACGAGATGCTGGACTACCGGGAGGTGGACGGGCGGAAGCTCTACAACTACTGGGGATACAACACGGTGAGCTTTTTCGCCCCCAACACCAGCTACGCCGCCTCCACCGAGTACAACCGGGAGGGGAACGAGCTGAAAAACCTCATCCGGGCGTGCAAGCGGCGGGGTATTGAGGTGTACCTGGACGTGGTGTTCAACCATACCGCCGAGGGCAATGAGATGGGGCCCTTTTTCTCCTTCAAGGGCTTTGACAACAACATCTACTACCTGCTCACCCCCGAGGGGTACTACTACAATTTTTCCGGCTGCGGCAACACCCTGAACTGCAACCACCCCATCGTCCACCAGATGATTATGGACTGCCTGCGCTACTGGGTGACCACCTACCGGGTGGACGGCTTCCGGTTCGACCTGGCCTCCATCCTGGGCCGGGACGAGAACGGCGCGCCCATGGTGTCCCCGCCCCTGCTCCAGGCCATGGCCTTCGACCCCATTCTGGGGGATGTGAAGCTCATCGCCGAGGCGTGGGACGCGGGGGGGCTGTACCAGGTGGGCACCTTCCCCGCCTGGAACCGCTGGGCGGAGTGGAACGGCCGCTACCGGGACGACATGCGCCGCTATCTCAAGGGGGACGCGGGGATGGCCCAGGCCGCCGCCCTGCGCCTCACCGGCTCCCGGGACATCTACGACGCCGCCGCCCGGGGCAACGCCTCGGTGAACTTCCTCACCTGCCACGACGGCTTCACCCTCCACGACCTGTACGCCTACAACCGCAAGCACAACGAGGCCAACGGCTGGAACAACACCGACGGCGCCAACGACAACAACAGCTGGAACTGCGGCGCCGAAGGTGAGACCGACGACCCGGCGGTGAACGCCCTGCGGGGGCGGATGGTGCGCAACGCCTTCGCCCTGCTCATGTGCTCCCGGGGCATCCCCATGTTTTTGGCGGGGGACGAGTTCGGCAACACCCAGTTTGGCAACAACAACGCCTACTGCCAGGACAATATCACCTCCTGGCTGGACTGGTCCCTGCTGGAGCGGAACCGGGACCTGTTCCAATTTTTCCAGTATATGATCCGCTTCCGCAAAGAGCATAAAGTGCTGCGCCGGGATATGAGCGGCGGGGCCTGCGGCTTCCCCGACGTGAGCTTCCACGGCACCGCCCCCTGGCGGGAATCCTTTGGCCCCCAGGACCGCTACGTGGGCGTGATGTTCGCCGGGGCGGAGCGCAATGTGGGCCCCCAGATCGTCTATGTGGCCTCCAACGCCTATTGGGAGGAGCTGGGCGCCGCCCTGCCCCAGCTGCCCGCCTCCATGCACTGGGAGCTGGCGGTGGACACCTGGGCGGCGGAACAGCGCCCCCGGCCGGCGGATGGGAACTGCTTTGCCATCGGCCCCCGGAGCGTGAAGGTGTTCGTGGCGAAATAAACGGAAGGCGCTCCCCGCCGGTACGGCGGGGAGCGCCTTTTTCAGAACAGTCCGCTGATTACCCCGTTTTCGTCCACGTCGATTTTCTCCGCCGCGGGAACCTTGGGCAGCCCGGGCATGGCTCCCCACGGGGCAAGCCCCGCGGGGGCCCCTCAATTCATCTCAAACCGGCGGAACTGAATTCCGCCGGTTTCAAGGTTTTCGCTGCGCGAAAACCCTTGTACGCCGCACCTGCGGCGGGCATGACCATGCCCGGTTTAGAACAGTCCGCTGATTACCCCGTTTTCGTCCACGTCGATTTTCTCCGCCGCGGGAACCTTGGGCAGCCCGGGCATGGTCATGATGTCCCCGGTCTGCACCACCACAAAGCCCGCCCCGGCGCTCACCCTCACCTTGGACACGGTGACGGTGAAGCCCTCCGGGCGGCCCAGCTTCCCGGGGTCGTCGGACAGGGAGTACTGGGTCTTGGCCATGCACACGGGCAGGCCCCCGAACCCCATGGCCTCCAGCCGGTCCAGCTCCCGGGACGCGGCGGCGGAGTAGCTGACGCCCGCGCCGCCATAGATGCGCTCGACAATCGTTTCGATTTTATCCCGCAGGGGGAGCTCCAGCCCGTAGGCAAAGCGGAATTCATGGGTCTGCCCGCACAGCCGCAGCACCTCCCGGGCCAGCTCGACGCCGCCCGCGCCGCCCTTTGCCCACACCTCGGACAGGGCTACATTGACGCCCAGCGCACCGCACCTGTCCCGGATGAGGGCTAGCTCGGCGTCGGTGTCGTTGACAAAGCGGTTGACGGCCACCACGCAGGGCAGGCCGTACACCTGGGTGATGTTCTCCACGTGCTTGAGGAGGTTGGGCAGGCCCTTCTCCAACGCCTCCAGGTTTTCCGCCCCCAGCTCCCCCTTGGGCACGCCGCCGTTATACTTCAGCGCCTTCACCGTGGCCACGATGACCACGGCGCTGGGCTCCATCCCCGCCGCCCGGCACTTGATGTCCAGGAATTTTTCCGCCCCCAGGTCCGCGCCGAAGCCCGCCTCGGTGACCACGTAGTCCGCCAGCTTGAGGGCGGTGTCGGTGGCGGAGACGGAATTGCAGCCGTGGGCAATGTTGGCGAAGGGCCCGCCGTGGACCAGGGCGGGGGTGTTCTCCAGGGTCTGCACCAGGTTGGGCTTGATGGCGTCCTTCAAAAGCGCAGCCATGGCCCCCTGGGCCTTCAGGTCGGCGGCGGTGACCGGCCTGTCGTCATAGGTGTAGCCCACGATGATGCGGGAGAGCCGCTCCTTCAAGTCCTTCAAACCGGAGGCCAGGCACAGCACCGCCATAATCTCGGAGGCCACGGTGATGTCGAAGCCGTCCTCCCGGGGCACCCCCTGCATCCGGCCCCCCAGGCCGTCCACGATGTTTCGGAGCTGCCGGTCGTTCATGTCCACGCACCGCCGCCAGGTGATTTTCTTGGTGTCGATGCCCAGGGCGTTCCCCTGCTGGATGTGGTTGTCCAGCATAGCCGCCAGCAGGTTGTTGGCCGCGCCGATGGCGTGGAAGTCCCCGGTAAAGTGGAGGTTGATGTCCTCCATGGGCACCACCTGGGCGTACCCGCCCCCGGCGGCGCCCCCCTTCACCCCGAACACCGGGCCCAGGGACGGCTCCCGCAGGCACAAAAGCACGTTCTTGTCCAGCCTCTTCAGCGCGTCCGCCAGTCCCACGCTGGTGGTGGTCTTGCCCTCCCCGGCGGGGGTGGGGTTGATGGCGGTGACCAGGATCAGTTTCCCCTTCCGGGGACGCCCGCGCAGGGGGGTGGTGTCGATCTTGGCCTTCACCCGGCCATAGTGCTCCAGCAGCTCCCCGTCGATGCCGGCTTGGGCGGCCACCTGGCTGATGGGCAGCATATTCGCGCCCTGGGCGATCTCAATATCGGTTTTCACGGCGGTTCCTCCTCTTATTCTGGTTTCCATAATAGCGTTCATAACTCCTGATACGGAGAGTTATCCACAACTTCCACAAGGTTTTCAACAGGCTCAACACCTAGGGCCCCAACCGACTTACAGCAATCCAAATATTTATTCAAAGCTGGAAACCCTAGTTTTATCACAGGCTAAAGCGCCGTTTTGGTTGACATAACCGAAGAAAATTACCCTTTGGAAATATCCAGGCTGGCTTTCGCGTTCAGCTCCCACCCCGCCGTATGCCCCGCCTGATACTCATAATACCCCTGGCTGCCGATCATGGCCGCGTTGTCGCCGCACAGGGCCAGGGGGGGGAGCCACAGCTTCGCCCCCGCCTGGGCGCAGGCGCGTTCCAGATCGGCCCGGATGCGGCTGTTGGCGGCCACGCCCCCGGCCACGGCAATTTTATGATACCCTGTCATGCGGTCCGCCTCCATCACCCGGGGAATGAGGGAGTCGGACACGGCGGCGGCGAAGGAGGCGGCCAGGTCGTGGAGATCCAGCTCCTCCCCCTTCTGGGACGCATTGTGGATGGCGTTGAGCACCGCTGTCTTGAGCCCGGAAAAGGACATGTCCAGCGGGTGGTCGGCCACATGGGCCCGGGGAAACACAAACGCCTTGTCATTGCCCCCCTGGGCCATTTTGTCCAAGGGGCCGCCGCCGGGGTAGCCCAGCCCCAGCACCCGGGCGGTCTTGTCGAAGCACTCCCCCGCCGCGTCGTCCCGGGTGGAACCCAGCACTTCGAAATGGGTATAGTCCTTCACGTCCACAATGGCGGTGGTGCCGCCGGACACGCACAGGCACACAAACGGCGGCTCCAGGCCGGGGTGGGCGATATAGTTGGCGGCGATGTGCCCCCGGACGTGGTGGACGGGAATCAGCGGCACTCCCAGCCCGAAAGCGGCGGACTTGGCGAAGGACACCCCCACCAGCAGCGCCCCGATGAGGCCTGGGGCGTAGGTGACGGCCACGGCGTCGATGTCCTCCTTGGACAGCCCCGCCTGGCGCAGCGACTCGTCCGCCAGCCCGGAGATGGCCTCCACATGCTTGCGGGAGGCGATTTCCGGCACTACGCCGCCGTAGACGGCGTGCATGTCCGCCGAGGAGGCGATGACCGAGGACAGCACCGTCCGGCCGTCCCGCACCACGGCAGCGGCGGTCTCGTCGCAGGAGGATTCAAAGGCGAGAATATTCATGCAGTTATCCCCCCTGTGTCCGGTCTGCGCCGCTCCCCTGGGGCGGGAACGCCTCCTCCACCCACTCCGGCGCGGGCTTCACCGCCTCGTCCGGCCTCAGGGGGAGCTGGATATACCGCTCCATATGCGCCGGCGAAAAATACTGCGCGTATATCCCCCGGTGGAGGGCCTCCACTTTCCGATCATCCCCCTCCGGCCCCCGGTAGAGGCAGTTGAACCGCACCCCGAACAGGGCGCACTGGTAGTCCAGCACCCGGAAGCCGTTGCGCTCATA
>ERZ779632.1163-NODE-1163-length-11506-cov-7.345472_pt1 | contig 11506 bp, 8 predicted proteins | sample MGYA00514194_ERZ779632 | MGnify/ENA primary metagenome ERZ779632 (study PRJEB29562, sample SAMEA4376704) | mouse gut metagenome | isolation source: Cecum | study: EMG produced TPA metagenomics assembly of the A DSS colitis mouse model was used to assess the...
AGGTGTACCCGCAAGGGTACCGTGGGTTCGAATCCCACCCGCTGCGCCAGCTCAGGAATTCCCCTTACCGCTGCGCTTCCCGCCCCTTCGGGGCGGAAAGCTCCGCCGGACGGGGAATTCCTTCGCTTTCACCCGTGAACCGCTTCGCTGGGTTCGCGGGTGTTTTTTTACGGGGGTTATGCCGCGGCGCTTCGCTTGCGGCGGAGTTGGATTTTTCTGCGTTTAACCTTTGGCATGTTTGATCGGCAAATCAACCGTTCGATGGTGAAATTGCTTGACAATTTGGTGTGGGTACTTTATAATAACTTTATATATCGGCTTGTATAAGCCCATGATTGGATGGGCGTTTCTACCAACTGCCTGAACAGTTGACTACAAGTCTGGGACGTCTCCCGGACTTGTGGTCTTTTTGTTTGCCCTTGGTAGCATGATTACGCGGCTTCCGCGTGCTTGGGAGGATTTACTATGAGCAGTCTTTTGATTCGCGGCGCTTCCGCCGTTGTCACCTGCGACGGCGCCGATTCCGTGCTGGAAAACGCAAACCTCTTGCTCCAAGACGGCCTCATCGCTTATATGGGCCCGGAAGAGCGGGAGGCGGACGAGACCCTGGACGCCTCCGGATGTGTTGTTTATCCGGGGCTCATCAACACCCACCATCACCTCTACCAGACCTTCAGCCGGAATCTGCCCCAGGTGCAGAACATGGAGCTCTTTGACTGGCTGAGGACGCTGTACGAGATTTGGAAGAATCTGGACGGCGAGGCGGTTTACCACAGCTCCATCGTGGGCATGGGCGAGCTGCTGAAAACCGGATGCACCACCGTCTTTGACCACCACTACGTCTTTCCCGGCGGAGCCGGGGACCTGCTGGGGGCCCAGTTCGCCGCCGCCGGGGACCTAGGGGTGCGGATGGCCGCCTCCCGGGGCAGCATGGACTTGAGCAAAAAGGACGGCGGCCTGCCGCCGGACAGCGTGGTCCAGACGGTGGACGAGATTCTGCGGGACTGCCAGACGGCGGTGGAGAAGTACCACGATCCCTCCTTCAACTCCATGCGGACGGTGGCCCTGGCCCCCTGCTCCCCCTTCAGCGTCTCGGCGGAGCTGCTGCGCCAGTCCGCCCTGCTGGCCCGGGATTTGGGGGTCCGGCTTCACACCCATCTCTGCGAGACCAAGGACGAGGAGCGCTACGTCCTGGAGAAGCACGGCAAGCGGCCCCTGGCCTACATGGAGGATCTGGGCTGGGTGGGTCCGGACGTGTGGTACGCCCATGGCATCCACTTCGACGACGAGGAGCTGAGGCTGCTGGCGGACACCGGTACCGGCGTGGCCCACTGCCCCATTTCCAATATGAAGCTCTCCTCCGGCGTGTGCCGGATTCCGGAGATGCTGGAGCTGGGGGTGCCCGTGGGCCTGGCGGTGGACGGCAGCGCCAGCAACGACGGGTCCAATCTTCTGGAGGAGCTGCGGGTGGCCTATCTCCTCCACCGGCTCCGCTCCAGCGAGCGGGCCCCCAGCGGGTACGACCTGCTGAAAATCGCCACCCGGGGCAGCGCCCGGGTGCTGGGCCGGGAGGACATCGGAAGCCTGGAGACGGGCAAGGCCGGAGACCTCTTCATGATCCGCCGGGACCGGCTGGAGCTGGTGGGGGCGGACCTGGATGTCAAGTCGATGCTTGGCACCGTGGGATTCAAGGGCCCGGTGGACGCCACGGTGGTGAACGGCAGGGTCGTGGTCAAGGACGGCCGCCTCACCGGCGTGGACGAGGAAAAAGCGGTCCGGGAGGCCCGGGCCGCAGTGAGCGCCTATTTGAGCAGGGGATAAAACGGGCCGGGTTACACCGGCTCCTTCCCGGTCTCCTCCCGTTTGTCCATTTTTGCCAGGAAGAAAGCCAGGGCGAACCCGGCGGCGGCGCAGAGGGCGGACAGCGCCATCTCCCCCGCCCCGGCGTAGGACGTGGGAATGATGACCAGGGTGGAGGCCGTCACAAAGCCCAGGATTCCGTGAAACGCCGCGGCGTAGTGCCGCCGGAAGAACCAGGTCACCAGCCGGGCCAGCAGCGCGATGGTCAGAAACATCCCCGGCAGGGCGGCGGAGAGCACCAGGAGGTCCAGCCGGGCCAGGCCCTCCAGCATGGGCTGGTACAGCCCCAGGGCCATCATCACGGAGGAGGAGGTCATGCCCGGAATCACCACCCCCATGCCCCACAGAGCCCCGCAGAAGTTGTACCACCAGAAACTCGGCTCCACCTGGACGCGGATTACCCGGCTGACGTAAAAAAGCCCGGCGAAGACCGCCGCCGCGCAGAGGAAGAAGCTCCCCCAGGCGGAGGCGGAGCGCCCCTGCTTCCCCGCCTCCCGGAAAAGCGAGGGGGCGGTGCCCGCGATGAGGCCGATGAACAGCCAATAGGTCACCGCGCCGGAGAGCGTCATGGCGGCGGCGATGCCCTTGGCAATGCCCAGGAAGCCCGCGGCCCAGCCCAGCCCCAGGGGGATCATCATCTTCCAGTACCGGGGGAGGGCCCGCCGGGGATGGGTCAGCACCTCCATAAAGGGGCGGTAGATGTCGAACACCACCGCCAGCACGCCGCCGGACACGCCCGGCAGAATGGCCCCCGCGCCGATCAGCGCGCCGCAGAGCAGATTCCGCAGCCAGCGGGCCCGCTTCCGCCTATCCATCGTTGGGTTCCCCCTCTCATTCTTACGCGGAATATGATAGCAGTTTTGCCGCCATCTTGCAATCCGATTCCGGCCCCGCCCACAAAATTTCTTCCCTCCACCCGGCGGTTTTGTGCGCAATGACGGCGCGGAGCGGGAACGGGCAGGGCTTTTCTGTGCGCTTTGCCCTTGACAGGCGGGGGAAAAGCGTGTAAACTACAAGGCAATTCAAAAAATTGCATAACCAAAAGACGAGGAAGAGAAGAGTACGCCGGACGATACGTCAAAGAGAGCCCCGGGTGGTGAAAAGGGGCACGGAAGGGCCGGCGGAACATGGTCTTGGAGTTGCGCCGCCGACTGCCCTTTTGGGCACAGGCCGCGACGGGAGCGCCCGTGACAGCGCGGGAGTGTGACAGCACTCCGGGAGGCCGCCTCCGCGAGGGGGTGTGCGAAGCAAGGTGGTACCACGGCGCGGTTTCGCGCTCGTCCTTGAAGCGGAAGGCTTCAAGGGCTTTTTTGTTTGCCCGGCTTCCCATTGGAAAGGAGCGGACACTGTGAGTGAACCCATCATTCAAATTCAGCACTTGAGCAAGACCTTCGGCGGCGGGGCCGAGCCGGTCCACGCCCTGGAGGACATCTGCCTGGACATCCGGCAGGGGGAGATCTTCGGGATCATCGGTCTCTCCGGCGCGGGGAAATCCACCCTGGTCCGGTGCATGAACCTGCTGGAGCGGCCCACCTCGGGCGCGGTTTTGGTGGACGGAAAGGACATGACCGCCCTCTCGGAAAAGGAGCTGCGGCTCCAGCGGCGGAAAATCACCATGATCTTCCAGAGCTTCAACCTGCTGATGCAGCGCACCTGCCTGAAAAACGTCTGCTTCCCCATGGAGATCGCCGGGGTACCCCGGGCGGAACAGCGGGCCCGGGAGCTTCTGGAGCTGGTGGACCTGGGAGAGAAGGCCGGGGCCTACCCCGCCCAGCTCTCCGGCGGGCAGAAGCAGCGGGTGGCCATTGCCCGGGCTCTGGCCACAGACCCCAAGGTCCTCCTCTGCGACGAGGCCACCTCCGCCCTGGACCCCACCACCACCGTCTCCATCCTGGAGCTTTTGAAGGACCTGAACGCCAAGCTGGGGGTCACCGTGGTGGTCATCACCCACCAGATGAGCGTCATTGAGGAGATCTGCTCCCGGGTGGCCATTCTGGACGGGGGCGTCGTGGCGGAGATGGGCGAGGTGCAGGAGATTTTCTCCAACCCCTCCACCGACGCGGCCCGGCGGCTGGTATACCCCGGCGGCGTCAGCATCTCCCAGTACCCCGCCAGCACCCGGGCCATCCGGGTCTCCTTCAACGGCGGCACCGCCTATCAGCCCCTCATCGCCTCCGTGGCCATCGACTGCGGCGTGAAGCTGAACATCCTGGGGGCGGACACCCGGAATGTGGGAGGCAAGGCCCTGGGCACCATGCTGCTGGGCCTGCCGGAGGATTCCAACGAGGCCGCCAAGGCCCTGAGCTACATCCGCGCCCAGCCCCATGTCACCGTAGAGGAGGTAGAGTACCATGGCTGAGATTTTCACCCCCGCCTTCTGGGGGGAGTACGGCGGCATTCTGGCGGAGGGCGTCTGGGATACCCTGCTGATGACGGGGCTGTCCACCCTTCTGGCCTATCTGATCGGCCTTCCCATGGGGGTGGTCATGATTCTGACCCAGCCCCACGGCATCCGTCCCAACAAAATCGTCAACGCCGTTCTGGGCTGGATCATCAACATCGGCCGGTCCCTGCCCTTCATCATTCTGATGATCGCCCTCTTTCCCCTGACCAAGTTCATCGTGGGCACGAAGATCGGCATTCGGGGGGCCGTGGTGCCTCTGGTGGTCTCCGCCGCCCCCTTTATCGCCCGGATGGTGGAGACCTCTCTCAGCGAGGTGGACGCCGGGGTCATTGAGGCGGCCCAGTCCATGGGGGCCTCCACCTTCCAGATCGTCTGGAAGGTCTACCTGCCGGAGGCGAAGCCCTCCCTGATTCTGGGGGGCTCCGTGGTCCTCATCGCCATTGTGGGCTACACCGCCATGGCGGGCACCATGGGCGCCGGGGGCCTGGGGGACCTGGCCATCCGGTACGGGCACCAGCGAAACGTCCCCTCGGTGATGTGGATTACGGTGATCTTCCTCATCATCCTGGTGCAGGTGGTCCAGACGATTTTCAACCGCCTGTCGAGGCGGGTGGACAAACGCCTGGGCGCGGAGGCCAAATCCGACCCCTTCTCCGGCTTCAACGAGATCTTATTCCAGTGGAAATTCCGGTCCAAGTGAGACCCGTTTGTTTTCAGCCGCCTGCCGGACCGCCGGCGGAGGTTTGAAATAGAAGGGCTTTTCCAGGACGCTCTCCGGACCTCTCACGCGCGCAGAGAGGCCGGGGGACCCAACGGCGGAGCCCGCGAACATACCCAGCGCTTTATAAAATGGAGGAATACAACATGAAGAAGATTTTTGCTCTTACGCTGGCCCTGATTCTGGCCCTGTCCCTGGCCGCCTGCGGCGGCAAGAAGTCCGCGACCCTCAAGGTCGCCGCCTCCCCCACGCCCCACGCCGAGATTCTGAACCAGTGCGTAGACATCCTGAAGGAGCAGGGAATTGAGCTGGTGGTCAACGAATACTCCGACTACGTGGTGCCCAACACCGCTGTGGAGGACGGGGACGAGGACGCCAACTACTTCCAGCACGTCCCCTATCTGGACAACTTCAACGCCGAGCGGGGCACCCATCTGGTCAGTGTGGCCGGCGTCCACATTGAACCCATGGGCCTGTACGCCGGAAAGTCCGCCTCTCTGGACGCCATCCCCGACGGCGGCAAGGTCGCCGTCCCCAACGACCCCACCAACGAGGGCCGGGCCCTGCTGCTGCTGGAGGCCCAGGGGCTCATCAAGCTCAAGGACAGCTCCAATCTGGAGGCCACCCCCAAGGACATCGCCGAGAACCCCAAGAACCTGGAGTTCGTGGAGCTGGAAGCCGCCAACGTCCCCGCCAACCTGGACGAGGTGGACATCGCCGCCATCAACTCCAACTACGCCCTGGGCGCGGGGCTGAACCCCGTGGAGGACGCCCTGGTCATCGAGGCCGCCGATTCCCCCTATGTGAACGTCCTGGTGGTGAAGGAGGGCAGTGAGAACAACGAGGCCGTGCAGGCCCTTGTGAAGGCCCTCCAGTCCGATACCGTGAAGGACTTTATCAGCAGCACCTACAACGGCGCGGTGGTTCCCGCGTTCTGATTCGAAACCATTCGCCCCCCCCCCGGCGGAGCGCGTATCCTCAACAGGAACCAGGAAACGTCCCCGCGTTCCGGATGCCCGCCGGAGGGAAGGAAAAAAGAGAGGCCGTGCCCAGCGGGCACGGCCTCTCATAGTGTGTCGAAAAACAGTAAAAACTCCAACAACGGGAAGGAAGAGAGTTACGAGAGGAACCCAGGAAGGGTTCCTTTCGTTTTCAATCGGAAGTTTTCAGAACTTTTTTAAAGGTCTGAAAACTTGCTCAGGCTGGCGAAAACATTTTTTCGACAGCCTGAGAGGCCGTGCCCAGCGGGCACGGCCTCTCTTTTCTGTGCGTTCCGGCGGACGGAACCCCCGGCGGCGGGGGTGGTTCCTGTTGGAGAGGGATACCGGTAGTCTTCCCCCGCCGTTCGGGCGCCCGCCGGAAACATAAACGCGGCGCCAAGTTCAGAGCCTCAGCACCGCGTAAAATGCGGATACACAGCTAGAACACCCTTGAAAAAGGAGGTGGGACAGGGTATAATAGATGTGTGGTGCAGGGAATTCCTGCTGTGCTGAGTGGTCGTGCACTCGTACAGGGCCGTCGGGTGTTCTGCGCGCCCGGCGGCCTGCCGCTTTATGTTTCCAGTTTCTATTGTACCCTACCCGGGAAAAAATTGCAAGGGGATTCCGACAAAAAATGAACCTCAGCCCCGCTGCCGGAGAATCGCCGCCGCGCTCAGGCACAGCAGCGCCGCCAAGGCCCCCTGGCCCCAGAGCAGGTTATAGCTGACCGACTCCTTGTCCCGCTGCCGCGCCGCCGCCACAGAGGCGAACACGTACAGGGACACCAGGGCGAAGAGCAGGGCCAGCACATCCGCCGCCCCCCGCCAGCCCAGGGCCGCGGCCCCCAGGTACAGAAGAAAACCCGCTCCGGACACCATGGCCCCCAGGTTCAGCTGCTTCGCACCCTGCAGGAGCAGGGAATTTTTTCGTTTCATTCTATATACTCCCTGTTGATTTTCAATTTCATATTTCGCTTTGTATTTATTTCTCGTAGCCGTTGACCATCACATCCAGCGTCCGCGCCGCCACATCTCCCGCCACGCGGCTGCCGCCTCCGCCGTTTTCCACCAGGACCACGAAGGCGTAGGGCGCGTCCTCGTTCCGCAGAAACCCGGCGAACCAGGCGTGGGGGGCAGCCCCCTCCCCCACCTCGGCGGTGCCGGACTTGGCGCAGAGATCCATATTCGGGAAACGGCTGGAGCCGTAAGTCTTTTCCACGTTTCCCGCCATCAGATCCGCCACCCGTTCCGCCGTGGAGGGATTGATGAGGACGCCGGTTTTCCGGGTCCAGTGAGGCAGAGAGGGGATCACATTTCGGGACTTTAGAATCAGGCAGGGCTCCGCCGCCCTGCCGCCGCCGGCGATGGCCCCCATCCAGACCATCAGGGCGCAGGGGTTCACCAGGTCCTTGTCCTGGCCCACCCCTGCCCAGCCCAGGCGGCCGCTGTCCAGGGCCCAGTCGAAGGAGCCCTTGGCGGTGGTCAGGCCGTTCAGGCCGTAGCTGGCGGTAAGGCCCGCCTGCTCCGTGTACTTCCGGAGGGTCTCCGCCCCCAGCTCCACGGCGATGTCCGCGAAGGCGGCGTTGCAGCTGTTGGCGAAGGCGGCGGCAATGTCCTGCTCCCCGTGGACGCCGGAGCAGATGATGGTCTCCTCCCCCAGCCGGAGAGAGCCGGTACAGCTCCAGGTCCGGCTCTCGATGTCCGGCAGGTTCTCCAGTGCCGCCGTCAGGGTGACGGTCTTGTAAACGGAGCCGGGCGTGAAGACGGAGGACAGGAAGCGGTTCACATAGGCCCCCTTGTAGCGGGGATTGGTCTCGATGTCCTCCGGGACGCTCAGCGGGTCGTAGCTGGGCGCGGAGACCATGCAGAGGACCTCCCCGGTCTTGTAGTTGTACACCGCCACGGTCCCGGCGCGGCCGTTCAAGGCCTGATACGCCTCGTAGTTGTACCGGGCGTCGATGGTCAGGGTCAGCTCCCCGCCACGGTCCGCGTCAAAGGCCCCGTTGAGGAGATTCCATCCCGTCAGCCGGCCGGCGAAGGCGTTCAGCGCCCCGGTGCCGATGCGGCCCTGCAAGTCCCCCACGGCGTGAAGGGTGGCCTTGCGGACGGTCTCGCTGTCGTAGTACGTCCGGGCCCCGTTTTCAGCGGAGGACAGCACGTCCCCGTCCCGGTCCAGCACCGTCCCGGCGGTGAGCTGGCCCTGGGCGTTGTAAAGGTGGCGGTTAAAAGCGGAGGAGGCCCAGTCCCCTCCTTGGGTGAGATAGCGGAAGAGAAACACGACCATTCCCGCCGCCAAAACCAAGGCCAGCAGAAAGCAGACCACCGCCCGGTTTTCAATTTTCTTCATACAAAGACCTCCTTCCCCGTCCCCCGTTTCCCGTCCTTCGTCCCCCCGCAGGGGGTGGGGGATGCTCAAGGGGGAGCCCGCTCCCCCTTGAAGGAGGGAAACGGAGCGGAACGGATGCCCGGCTTTCAGCCAGGCGGAGTGGAGCGCAGTTTTTGACGCCGGATGGCGAAGCTGGCGTTTTCCCGGGTATCCGTCGCCTTCAGAAAGGCCAGCAGACCCCAGGCGGAGATCATGGCGGAGCCGCCGTTGGAGACAAAGGGGAAGGTCACCCCCGTCAGCGGCAGGATGTCCACCGACCCGAACACGTTCAGACAGGTCTGAAACACCAGCAGGGACCCGGCGGCACAGGCGGCCAGGCAGTAAAAGCTGCTCCGCCCCGCCCGGCAGGCCCGGACGGTGAAGAACGCCAGGGCGGCCATGGATCCCACGGCGAAAAACGCGATGATCAGCCCCCACTCCTCGCAGAGCATGCCGAAGACCAGGTCCGTGTCCGCCGCCGGAATCCGGTGCAGCCAGCCGTTACCCGCCCCCATACCCAGCAGGCCCCCGGAGGCCGCGGCGGACATGGTGCGGGTCTGCTGGTAGCCCCCGCCGGAGGGATCCGCCCAGGCGTGGCCCCAGGCGGCGAAGCGGCCCAGAATGTAGGGCTTGAACTTTACAATAATCCCCGCGCCGAACACCGCCCCGCCGCAGATGAGGGACAGCGTGGCGAAGTCCCCGGAGCGGAGGTAGGCCAGCACCAGGAAGGTGACGAAGAAAATCGCCGCCGTGCCGAAGTCGCTCATCAGCCCCAAAAGGCCCACGCAGACCCCGGTGAGGACGATGAACAGCGTCAGATTCCGCTTGTGGAACAGCCGCTCCAGCGTGGCGGACCCGGCGAAGATGTAGCAGATCTTGGCGATTTCCGAGGGCTGAAAGCTCAGCGGTCCCAGGGAGATCCAGTTCACCGCGCCGTATTTCCGGTTCCCCAGCAGCAGCGTCACGGCCAGAAGGCCGATGGAGGCCGCCGCCATGACCCAGCGGTTCCGCTGGACCCGGCCCAGGTCCCGGAGGAACAGCCCCAGGGTGAGGAACAGCCCCAGCCCCAGCACCACCGCCAAAAGCTGCTTGTAAAGGCTGCCCGGCGCGCTGGAGGCGGTGACCGCCAGGGAGAGGGTGGAGAGGAAGAAGGCGATGGTCTCCATCTCGAAGCCCACACAGCGGGAAAGGCGCAAGGCCCCGGCGTAGAGCCACATCACCGCCGTCAGCCCCAGGAAGGCCAGGGGGACGGCGGTGGAGTCCGCGTCCCCGGCGGAGATCATCAGCTGGACACAGGTCAAAAGCTGAAAGACAGTGAGCCAGAGGAAGGAGGGCCACATGGCGGCGGGACGCTCCGCCCGGCGTTTTTCCGTCTGCTCCTCCCGCTCCTCCACGGTCTGGGGCAGGAACAGCAGGGGTACGCCGCCCAGCTCCACCCGGTCCCCCAGCTGAATGGGGGCGGAATGCTCCACCTTTTCGCCGTTGAGCAGGACGCCGCCCTTGGAGTCCAGGTCGTAGAGGGTCCAGAGGCCGTCCTCCCCCCGGCAGAGGGCGGCGTGCTGGCGGGAGACGCTGGGGTAGTTCAGACGCACGTCGGCGCTTTTTCCCCGGCCCAGGATGTTCTCCCAGTGGGTCAGGGGGACGGAGCCCCCGCCGGGGAGGCTCAGCTGGCCCCAGGTCTCCGGCGTGTGGGGGGCCCGGAGAAGGGACCGGACGGCCCGCCAGAGGATGGCCCCGGCCAGCACCGGGAGCAGGAAGCGGACAAAGGCCGTATAGAAAACCCCGACGGCGGGATACGCCGCCAGGAGCTCGGGCAGGGTCATAGACGGGCCTCCTTTCGGAGAGATGATGGAATCGGTAAAGTGGAAACGCGCCTTGGATGCCGTTCAAGTTTACCGGCTATCGTTCAGCATACCATGGTTTTATGAAAAAATCTACCGGAAATCGGAGCAAGGGAAGGAATCGCCAAAAATTTCCGGCACAGCCTTCACTTTTCCGGCGTTGTGCCGATATATTATATAAGAACGTATGCTTCGGGGTTTTGCCGGGGCGGAAAGGAACGGCTATGGAAAGCGTAAAACCCCAGGGGAGCGGACTGGGCGAGTATGTCCAGTTCGGAAAGTGGACGTTTCAAAACGCGACGGATCAGCTGAAAAAGGTAACGGACCCGGAGGAAATCCGGAAATTTAAGGACAACTGCGTCGTCTTCAACCCCACGGAGGCGGAGCAGAAGGACCGGTTCCGGGCGGAGTTCAGCGCCGCCGCCATGGACAGGAGTCCCGTGATCTCCGATGTCAAGCAGGAGGTTTACCAGCAGGCGGAGGCCGCCATCGGCAAGTTTTATGACGGGACGCTGTCGGCGGAGGAGCTGGCCGATACCTACCGGGGCCTTTCCGACCGGCTCATGGACGCCTGTAAGGACCGGGGGTACCCCATGCCCTTATGGGGCGGCATGATGGGCCCCGCTTTTCAGGAGACCTTTTACGGCGAGTTCCGCCGCATGGTTCTGGATGAGGCCGTGAACCGGAACAACGCCGAGGGCAAGCAGTACATCACCGGGGAAATGACCGCCCAGCGGAATTGGAAGTATTACAACTCGGACTATTATTACCAGAGCGAGGAGGCCGTTTCCGCCCTGACGGAAACGTTTGCCGCCATGGCGGAGGAGCGGGGCTGGGAGGATACGGCTTCCGTCCCGGACTACAAGGCCAAGGGGCTGAACCTTTACTACAACTTCAACTCCGCCCTGTCTAACCACTTCGACGTGGACGATCAGTTCGTCATGGACCCGAATCAGGCCCCGCCCAAGGATTTCCGCTGGTTCTATCAATCCGGCGGAAACAGCGGGAACACGACTTCCGTCACGTCCCTGACCATCGAGCACCCGGACGGCACCACGACCTTTGTGGATTACACCAAGCAGGGCTTCGACTCCACGGACCCCACCAAGGGTATCACCTGGGCCGCTTACAAGGACGAGAGCGGAACGTGGCGGCATCAGACCGCGGATTTTACCTATGACTTCTCCAGGGACGACCTGAAAAACGTGGCCGGTCTCTTGAAGTTCACCGGACAGTCCGGCGGGGCCCAGGAGGCCGTGAACCGGTTCTTGAAAAATCTTCAGATCTACCCCGGCGGCTATTTCAGCCGCTTCCCCCAATATGGAAATCTGGGCATGAA
>ERZ779632.1164-NODE-1164-length-11500-cov-14.363478_pt1 | contig 11500 bp, 20 predicted proteins | sample MGYA00514194_ERZ779632 | MGnify/ENA primary metagenome ERZ779632 (study PRJEB29562, sample SAMEA4376704) | mouse gut metagenome | isolation source: Cecum | study: EMG produced TPA metagenomics assembly of the A DSS colitis mouse model was used to assess the...
AAAAGTTAGAGAAGCAGTATCGGACTCGAACCGATGACTTCCTCAGGCATGAGGCGCTCTACCACTGAGCTAACTGTCTCTCCATAATACGGTTTGCGAAATCTGCGGAAAGAGCAAAAGCCGCTGTTATGCGGCCTTGCCCTCAGAGACCAATGCTCTTCATCAGTTTGTTGAGTTCGTCCTTGGTGAGTTCCAAATCGACGTCCAAGTGGACATGCGTCTTGTCATCCAGAACCGTCGTGCGAAATCCGTTAAGCTGAACATCCATGTTGCAGCCCAACTTATTGCACAACGCTTTCTTGATGAACCTCGATGCCAGTCCAGTCATCCATTTCGATTCAATCTTCATCTCGTCCATACTCCTTAAACCCCTTTCATAGGTATTGGTATCCACAATAGGGGCTGCGAATTTGGCGCTAAATATAACGCCTGTCAAAGACCGTTTCCCACCGCTCCTTGGGAAGAGGCTTCATCTTCAGTGCCCACATGATTTGTCTGATTGTAACAGTGGGCCAGAGCCCGTCCGTACAAGCTCCAGCCCGCTTATCAAAAAATTCCTTGAAATTAGGATGCAAATATAAGTCATCGGTCAGCCAGGCGTCCACCTCTGTCCAAAACGTACTCTTCGTCTCCGGATCGTATCGCTGCTGTATCACAGCCAAACCCTCTTCGCCAATTTGGAACAAGGTGCAACTGTCATACACCGGATGATTGCAAATGTACCGTTTCCCATACATCGATAGATAGATTTCTGGTTTTTCATAGTGGTATCGCATGGCCGCCTCCAAACAAAAAGAGGAAAAGCCCCTGTTGGGACTCCTCCTCCACGTTGATAATGCTTTAGTCGTCAAACATCTTGCAGGATGCTTTGCAGTAGGGGTACGGGCCTCCGCACGCTCTGCATCCGGCGGGCGGCATGTCGTTCCTGAAGATCAGGCAGTTTTTACCTCTTTCGTCGAGCACGAGTTCCATTTCGTCCCCATCCTCGTACTCATAGTCCATCTCGTCAATTTCCCATCCACAGGACGGGCAGGTATAAATATCACATCCGCCTTCGGGATCTTCTCTGCGATCCATGACCGCTCCGCACTTGTTGCAGATTGCGTATCCTTTGTTCAGGTAGTCCATCAATTCGCTACCTGCCGGTTTGATAACCCTATTTTCCTCTCTGCGCACTTTCATTACCTCCTGTTAATCTGGAAGCAACCATATGTATTATACAGCACTTCCGGCATTAAGTCGAGAGATATAAAGAGCTCTTTGTCATCTCCTTTCCATAAAGCGCCCTGCAAAATCGACGAAAAAAGCGAAGAGACCGTGTTTTTCACACGACCTCAACGCTTGTGCAGCCTTAACTCTTCCGCGTAGGCTTAAAGCGGTTGAACAGATTCTTGAATGTCTGCGAGGTGAACGTTCCGGTCTCCTCGAACTTGAGGCCCCTCGACATCCACACGCCGTAGAACACCAGCGGCAACACCAATTCCGCAGTCGCCACACCAATCCTCACATACCGGTCGATGACCTGGTCGTTGAGCTGATGCTGCTTGAGCTGCTCCTCGTTGGCCCGGGCGGCCTCGTCACCATCGGCCTGACGCTCTTTCAAAGTGAGCTCAGCACGATGCTGCTTGCTGTCCATAGCCCGACGAAGACGCTTCTCGTCAGCCTCAGTCTTGGCCTTGATCTCGTCGATACGGAGCTTGTGTAGTGCTGTGAGATTCTTGATTGCCTCCGACTTCTTTTCGTCGTCGGATGAAAGGGAACTCAAGTTGGTGAGTTCCGCCTCGATCACCTCGTCCAGCAATTTCTTGATCTCTGCCATTTTGCATTTCTCCTTTCAGTTTTGAGTTGGCTCCATAATAGCCACTGCTATTCGTGCGGGAGAAAGTTTTCGACCCGAACCTTGAAGACGACGCGCCGTTTGCGCATGATGGTCCGGACGTCCGTATCCAACTCCAGAAACAGATAGGGCTCGCTGGTCGGGTCAGAGCGGTCAACACGGAGATTGCCCAAAGGCCGGCGATGGGACAGCACCACGCCGATGAGAAGCCCGATAAGAATACCGACGGCGATTTCCATAGATGCACCTCCAAAATGATTTTCAGAATTTTCAACCCGGGAATTTTTCAGATACTAATTTAGCATGTTTTCCGGTCACCTGCGTGCTGAAAAATATAAAGAGTGAGAGCCGTGTAACCGCGGCTCTCACTCTTTTTCTCCGGATTTTCGCTTTTACATCTTCAAACTTTTCCGAAGCAGCCCTCCTCACTTCCGGATTAGCAAGAATCGCCGCCGACACTCCAATGGTCGGCACGATTACCTGCCCAATCCAAAGCCTCAATTCTCTGGTCGCTTCAATCTGCTTGTAAGTCATAATAACAAGCCTTCTTTCCATAAAGGAGTTTGCTATTTTTGCGGTTAGTCTCTTGCTTTGTCCAGCAGCCAGAAGAACCGTCTGTACCGGTCGTAGTAGACGTCACGACAGCAGGGGATACCATGCTGCATCTTCAAGGTGTCGTAGGACAGTCCCTCGGTCACGGCCCGCAAAATATAAGTATAGATCTCCGGGTCGGCTCCGATGGCCGCCTGCTCCACCATCTTCATGCGGTCGGCAAAGAACAGCCGTGACTCTGCACATCTGGCGGTCGGGTCGCCGTGTATCTGCCCGCTGCGAACAAAGATTGCCAAGTCAGCCGGACGGCGGCTCAGACTGTCAAGCGCCGCATGGGCCTGTTTCCAAATGGGGTACTGGAGACAGAAATGCTTGAGCTCATAGTAGCGGTGGCGCTCGATCCAGTATTTATTTTTGCCTGAGATCTCCGGGCGTATCGCAGTTCCCATTACCGTCTCTCTCCTTTCCATAAATATCCTGTCTCTTCGTAGAGCTTCTTGGGGGAGATGTAGAAGTTGATACGCCCTAATCTCGAATCCATCTCCTCAATGCTGGTGACCAGCTTGCCGCCGCGAGTGGCCTTGCCAATCGGGAGCCATCCGGACACAATCCCCGCTCGAACCCACGATGCGTCTTTACCATACACGCGGGCCGCAACAGCAACCGGAACTGAGCCGGAGGGGAAGTTTTCCTCACTCATTGGCGTTTACCTCCTTTCAACGGCTATTCTAAGTTTGCAGTCGCTTTTTGTTAAAAAGAACTCGGTCAAAAGGAAAGAGCCCCTGTTTCAGGGCTCCGTCCTCTTGAATCACAATTTGCTCAGGTAAACAATACCCTCACGAAGCGACACCTTGATGGGGTAGCCAGAATGCTTAGCGGCGACGCCCAGGCACGACCGGCAGACCTTCGCGGATTTGTAGTCATGGTCGCTAAAGTCGATTTGTACGACCTTATCGTCCCCTCTCACAAATTCCTCAATGAGGTCTTGCAGGTGATGCCTGCCTCGCCGTTTAGGTACGGCCTCCACAGGTATAAGTTTCATGTTCTGTTTCTCCTTTCAAATATGGATTCCTCCATAAAAGGAGTTGCGGTTCCTGCGATTTCCAATTAGCCATGGTCAGTTCGCAAGGGTAATCCTCGAAGCCAATCGTTTCACAGGTGATGAGTCCTTCCAGGACCCCAAGGATGACCTCGGCCTCGTATTGCTTATGCGGAAATATCAGTTCCGGCAGCTCTCTGTGAAATGCTCCGCATCCAGAACATCGGAGCCGGCGAATCTTGACCCAGGATGTGGCCCGGTTTTTCGTTCGTACAATTCTGGGAACCATCCCGTAATACTTCAACGCCCCACCGCACTTGGGGCAAGTAGACACATCTACACTAACCATACCTTGGCCTCCGCTAATCTAAGTTAGGAGCGTGTCTAATCTAAATAAAAAATTTTTATGTAGGAATAGCTTGACAAACTCCTACATAATGATATATTATTATTGCGGGCGATGCAAGGCCCAAAAAAGACAAAAAAAAGGAAGAGCCCCGGTTAGGGCTCCTCCTTCTCAGTGACGGATTGATACATCTCGTCAAACTTTTCTTCCAATTTGTCATGGCCGATGATGATTCTCTCATCCCAAGCATTGATTCTTAACCGGTTTCCAATTAGCGCTGTCAAAATTCCCATTGACGCTAAAATCAACCCGCCGTTGGTCATATACTGGCCGATGTTGTGGGTTTTCATATCTCGGCAAAGACTTAGAACTTTAGTTTTCATAGTTGTTCACTCCTTCCATAACAGCCATTGCTATTTCTGCGGAGGTGTCAATCATGCTTATCAAATGTCCTGAGTGCGAGCTGCAAGTCAGTGATAAGGCTCCGGCCTGTCCTCACTGCGGTTACCCGATGCAGCCAACCGCCAAACGAAAACCTCGTGCCAAAAACAATAAACGACGACGCCTCCCAAATGGCTTTGGACAGATCAGCGAAATAAAAACGAACAATCTTCGCAAGCCATTCAGAGCAATGGTCACGGTTGGTAAGACCCCTGAGGGGAAGCCTATTTGCAGACCCCTTAAACCAGAGTCATATTTTCCAACTTACAATGATGCCTATGCAGCCCTTGTGGAGTATAACAAAAACCCTTATGACTTGGAGCCGTCCATCACAGCCAAAGAGCTTTATGTCAAATGGACAGAAGAATATTTTAAGACCCTGAAAGCAGATGGGAGCGTCCGGGCTGTTACCTCGGCCTGGGCATATTGCTCAGCGGTCTACAACATGCGAGTGAAAGACATTCGTGCCAGGCACGTCAAAGGCTGCATGGAGGAGGGGACAGCAGTTGTCAGGGGGAGAGAGCAGCATCCCAGTGCGTCCATGAAGAACAAAATCAAATCCCTGTTCAATCTCATGCTGGACTATGCCCTTGAGTATGAGCTGGTTGACCGGAACTACTCTCGCACATTTAATCTGACTGAAGAAATCATCAAAGAGATCCAGACGGTGAAGAAAGAGCATATGTCCTTTACTGAAGAAGAGATGGGGCGGCTCTGGGCCCATGTCGATGACAAACGGTTTGTAGATGCCATGCTGATCCAATGTTACTCAGGCTGGCGTCCCCAGGAGCTCGGCCTGCTGGAGCTGGACAATATAGACCTTGAAAGATGGACGTTCAAAGGCGGCATGAAAACTGACGCCGGCATGGACCGGGTCGTTCCCATCCATTCAAGAATACGCCCTCTTGTTGAGCGAAGATATAAAGAGGCTCTGGCAATCGGCAGTAAGTATTTATTCAACTGTACGGATGGCCGAAGCGGTAAGCCTACGATGATGACCTATCAGCGATATCAAAAGGGCTTTGGTATGGTTCGTGAGGAGCTGAAGCTAAATCCTGAGCATCGTCCGCACGATGGCAGAAAACATTTTGTCACAGCTTGTAAAAAGGCCGGGGTTGACGAGTATGCCATCAAATATATGGTCGGCCACAAGATTTCGGACATCACCGAAAAGGTCTATACCCAGCGAGAGTTTGAGTGGCTGAAACAGGAAATCGAAAAAATAAAATAGGGTGCGCGATGGGCGGAAATTTTTGACAGCGCCTCCATGTGTATCAGATTGACTTTGGACGAGAACCGGAGGTGATAATCCAGGAGAAACACTATTCAATCGGAAAGGAGGGAAAGCTCTATGGCCAGATTGACAAACGAAGAAATCAGACGCATGTCCCTTGATGAAGCCGATGCATATACCGACGCGCATCCCGCTGAAGCATGGCTTAAAGGCCGGGATTCTCGCTCCCGAGCCTGAGATGGTCGAAGTGGTCTGATAACAACACAAAGCCGCCCCTGACTGCCACCAACGGTCAAGGGCGGTTTCCTTTCCGACTGAATACTATTTCTCCTCGGATTCGGTCTCCCAAAGGTTCCCTGCTTCATCAGGAACAAACCTGCGACTGTTCTCCGGGTTTATCGCATGGGCAACGTCTGTGGTATGCCGACATTCCCGACCTCTTTTGTAGCAGCCGGTTTTCGAGCAAGTTTCCACGTTGCCGTCGCATAAATATAAGATTTCTTGCATGGTAAATCCTCTCCTCAGAAGTGTAGGAATAGCTGTATAGGAATAACATAGGAATAAAATACGAGTTATCTACATTTCTTTGCTTTTACCCACTTCTTACTGCTTCTTAAACCGTTGGAATAACAGCGTTTAGCAGTAGACGAGTCTTAAAGATGTTTCTATAAGTAGAAGCATAAAGTCCCGTATTTCCAAGGCCTAAACGGTCAAGGTGTAGGAGTAGTCAAGGAATAAACGACACTCCTACACCTTTTTCCGCTTCTAATTACTGTTTGCCGGCCTTGCCGATAGCCTCCATGAGCTTGTCGTAACCGAACATGGCTGCATACGCCACCATGAACCCCAGCACGACCGCGGCGGCCACCATGTACCACACCACGGCGATGGCTTTGATCTGGCAATAGGCGAAGAACACCACCAGGGTCAGCACCATCGAGATGGCGACCACCAGGATGTTCGTCGGCAGTTTCTCCCAGGTGACCTTCTTCAGCACCTGCACGATGATATTGGTCAGAACCACCAGCACACCGATGATGCTGATGACCACAGACCAGTTCAGAACGCTTTCCATTTGCGATTCCTCCTTGTGTTACCCCGTCCGACGGGATTTCTTCCCGGTCACAACCTTGCTGATCTTGATTCCGGCCAGCAACAACGCCTCCACGCCTCCTGCCCCCATGGTGTACTGGATCAGCGTGTCCGGCACAGAGCCCTTGACCCAGAAGGTCACGATCATAGCCACGATAAACGCCAGAAGGAACGCCCCCAGAATCGTCAGCACCACATTGGAGGTGTTCCGCTCCTCAGGGGTGGGGGGTGTTTCCTCAACATACTCCCCGGGGGCCTCCTCCTGGAAAATATCAGGCTCAAAGCAAGGTTCAGATTCGGCAGGCTCTGGGGGCGGAGGTGCGATTCTCTTTGCTTTGATGTCCATACCTCGCCCCTCCTCACATTCCGGCCTGCTTGAACAGGAAGCCGACGACGATGCCGACGACGGCGGTGACGACATAGCCGACCACCTTCCGCCACATTTCGCCGTCCCGGCTTTCCAGTGTCTCCAGGCGCTTCCCCTGGTTGACCTGCTCTTTCAGCATGTTCTCCATGTTCAGAGCCAGTTTTTCCACGGATGTACTGATTGCGGCAACCTGCTTGATGGTTTCCTCCAGCGCGTTCAGCCGATGGTTCTGGCGGATGTTCTCATCCTCCAGACGCTGATTTTCGGCCTCCATGCTCCGGCGAAACTCCTCATGCTCATGGCGGGAGATATAATCTCCGTCCATACCTGTCACCTCCTGCTGCATTCAAGCATTGTGCAGGGTTACCGCTGGGCGCTCAGCATCCCGACCAGCTCGGAATACTCGCCATCCGTGATCTTGCCGGCGGCGTAGAAGATATCCAGCTTCTTCTCGATACCGTCGGTCTGGCCGCGCTCGATCATGCGCTTCAGAGTACGATACAACATGGTCTAATCCTCCTTTCCTCAAATATCAGTCTCGGACAGGCCCAGCTCCAGCAGGGTCAGCCGGTACTCGTGGTCGATGTTGATGCCGTCGGCATCTTCCAGCTCCTTGGTATGGGTCTCCTGCCCCTCGGCGAGAACCAGCAGGGCCTCATCCTTGGTGAGCTGGGCTTCCTCATAGACGAAGATGACAGTGGGCTCGCGGCCCTCGTCCATGGGGTCGGTGCGCTGCGTCTCAACAATGTTGCGGCGCAGGTATACAGTGGTCACGCCCACCTCGATTTCCTTGGGGCGGACGGTACTTTCTGCGGTGATATAAACGGGTTCCACGGCGCTTTCCTCCTCTCGGCAAATATAACTGCACAAGCTGCTCGTACACGCGGCGGTCGTCATGCCGGTCATAACGGGAGATGTACCGCTTCATCCGCTGGAAACTGATCCTCGGCTTGATGTGCTTCAGATACATCCGGTAGGTGTCGGTACAGTCGATCCATCCCAGATACGACATCATCTGGCGGTAGTCGTGGACGGTAGGCTTGCGCCCCTGATAGGGTTTCTTGTGAATCCTGCGGGCTTTCCGGGTTGCTTTCAGCATGATGGACTTGCGAAGCACCGTCCGGTTCCGATAAAACTGGAAGCCCATGAAGTCCAGAGGCCGCCCTCGGTCTTCACCATTGACGGTGTAGGAGAAACGAAACACTTGCCAATCCCCTTTCAGCTCCAGGCCAAGATTGGCCTCAAGGTACTCAGAGATGGCCTGCCTGATTTGGTGCAGAACTTTCTTGTTTGACCCGAAGATGACCATGTCGTCCATATATCGGACATAGTAGACCGCATGAAGCTGTTCCTTGATGAAATGGTCCAGCCCCTGCAAGAACCAGTTGGAGAGCCATTGCGAGGTATAGAAGCCCAAAGGGAGGCCGATGTCCGTCACGTCGATGATCTTGAACAGCAGCTCCAGCATCCGGTCATCGTGAATCCGTTTGCGGAGCATGGCTTTCAAAACATCGTGCTGGATACTGTCAAAGAAGTGGCGGATGTCCATTTTCAGAACATACTTCACGTTCCTTGGGTCGGTGTCGATCCACTTCTCCATGACTTTCTTGGCCTTATGGGCGCCGCGTCCTGGGATGCTCGCATAGCTGTGACGATACAGTCCGCGCCAGAACATCTCACCCAAAGCCATGACAACGCAGTGCTGAACGATCAGTTCTTCAAGCGTCGGGACGATGATGACCCGCTCCTTGTGCCGGATACCGTCTTGAATGACGATTGGCGTGTGCTCCGCGTTCTCATAGTTGATAATCCAGTCATAGGACAGTGCCAGCAATGCCTCATCGGACAGATGGCGTTTTCGTATCATCTTCCTGATCCGCTTTGTGCGTTTGGCCTTTTGAATGGCCCTGCGGCGGTTTTCTTCCGATATGCAGATGTCAAACAAGTGTTTGTAGGATTTCATTACTCTCTTATCCTCTCACCCGCGTTCGCCTCTTTCAGATACTAACGGGTGCTTGCACCGAGTTAATTTTCACCAAGCGGTGAGGAAAGGGAGAAGCCGGCAAAGCTCCTCCCCTTACTGCGTTCAGCAGCGATATGTACCGCATTATAGAAATCAGGGTTTGCTCAGGTAAGAAAGGGCCGCGCCGATGTTGGTGTTCGTATTGGACGGCGAATTATAAAGATTCGCGTAGAACGGACCGCAATTCAGGTCATTGTTCCAGTTACCGCCGACATAGGCGCGAGGCGCGGTACATACCCCTAAGAATTTTTAAGGGGGGGGGGAGGTATCTTTCAACCCTCCCCAATGCGTTTCCTATGGAGCTGTCTGCTCCATTTTGAATTTCGTTCTCCCGGAGACCCAAGGTTCTCCAGACCTCTCCTTTAGGCGGCTACGCCGCCGCAAGTGGTTTACAAGAGAGGGCCGCGCCGAGGCCGGTGCCCGTAACGGACGGCGAAATATAAAGATTCGCGAAGAACGGACCGCAATTCAGGTCAATGCGCCAGGCACCGCCGACAAAGGCGTAATAGCCGGAACCACTGTCCGCCCACACATAGTCAGCCTCGTTGGTCGTGGAAGAACCATCCGCAGCCATCGGGAACCGGCCAAAGGGCTCGGTCTTCATCTTGCTGATGTACCCGCTCTTGGTCAGGGTCACTCCCGAGATGGTCTTGTACCCATTGCCGTCAAAGTTGTAGTCAGCGGCGGTCGTGCCGTCCTTGGTGCCTCTGGTGATCTTCACCTTCTGAACGCCGGCCGAGATACTCCATCCGGCAATACGGCGGAAAATGTTCCCCCACCAGTGCTCCATGCCAAAGACCTTGACGCCGGACGTCTTATCATTGGAGCCCCAGAACATGCCCTTGGTGTTCATCGTCCCCGGGGCAATGGCGGCGCTCGCGCTGCAAACACCGTATCCGGCCGTGGCCTGGAGGTCGGTGCTCTTGAACATCATGGTCAGCAGGTCATTGATGAGCATACGGTCCGCCAGCACCTCGGTGTACCAAATATCAGCGCCGTTGGCCTTGGCGTAGGTCACCTCGGTCTGCGCCGTCTGCGAAACCATGTTGGCCTGACCACTGATGGAGCGCAGCCGGTTGGAGCTGTCCTTGGAACCGAAGAAGATAGACGTGTAGAAGTGCGGGATCTCCTTGTTGTTCTTGTCGTAGTTGCTCCAGCACTCGTAGTCAGCGTCTACTTTCACGTCCGAACACCGGAAGTGGTACACGCCGCCGCTCTCCCACCGCTTGACATAGATCTTGGGCCACTCCATCATGGCGTTACCGCCGAAGTTGATGTTGGCCACGTCCGAAGCGGAGCCGTCCGCCTTCTTGGTCAGGTCGTTAGGGTTGAGGTAGTAGGCCACCGTCCCGTCATACTTCAGCATACAGGGGCGGGGCATGAACTTGGAGCCGGGGGTGCTGGGCCATCCGCCATAGCTGAACGCGCCGCCGAAGTTCATCACGGCCTTGGCAAAGGCGGAGTTCTCCACGTCACTGGGATAGCTGACCCGGGTGGCCGGATTGCTGTCGTTCAGGTTGATGTCGAAGCCATACAGATACTCCCGGAAGCTCGCCTTCACCGAAACGGTCTTGTTGGCAGGGGCCAGATAGTTGTCGCCTTCGGCCACCTTGACCGTGATGGTGGCGGTACCGCTGGTGTCGTTCACGCTGTTGACCACCACCTCGCCGGTGTTCTGATTGACAGAGCCGATGGTAGCGACCTTGGTATCGCTGGAGGTGGCGGTGATAGCACCGTTGCCCTTGCGGCCCACGGTGAACTTGGTGCTTTTGGTGGTCATGTTCAGCGTCAGCGACGCGGGGCTCACCGTGATGGCGTTGTCACCCTTGGCGATGCCCCAGGAGACCACCTTGGCCCCAACCGTCCCGTCCGACCACTGGTAGTTGGCAGTGGGCGTGAACGAAGCGGTGTATCCCGTCCCAGCATTGATTTGAGACTCCACGCTCAGCGTCATCTTAGCGCTGTCGTAGTTGGTGTCCCAGGTCGGGGTTTTGGGGTTACCGTCATACTTAGGCATCCCGCTCTGGGCGGGGACCTTGGCGATGGTGGCCCGGTTGATGACCCATTTCACCGTCTTGTTAGCGGTGGTGCCGTCCGACCACATGCCCTGCACCAGACTGAATACCGCAGAGTGCTCCCCGGCGTCCGTAGCCGGCGTCACCTGGACGGTGCAGTTGTCGGTGTCGAAGTTGTCCCACTGCGGCGTCTGGGCCGCCCCGGTGTAAGTGGGGATATTCTTCTGCGTCGGGATGGGCACGATGACGCTGGTGATGGTCCAGGTGGCCGTCTTCATTCCGGTGGTGCCGTCCCACCACTGATAGTTGTCCGTGGGGGTGAACTCGGCGGTGTAGTCTCCGGCCTCAGTGCCGAACCGGTCGCCGCCCAAAGTGAGCTGACCCACGATGTAGCCGTCCCAGGTGGGCGATTTGGGCGTGCCGTCGGCCGCCAGAACGTTGCTCTGGGTGGGCAGCGCCGGAATGACTGCCCGGCTGATGATCCAGTCCACCGTGGCTTCGCTGGTGCCGTTGGGGAACAAATATCCGTAGACCAGCGTAAACTTGGCGGTGTA
>ERZ779632.1171-NODE-1171-length-11389-cov-8.099435_pt1 | contig 11389 bp, 10 predicted proteins | sample MGYA00514194_ERZ779632 | MGnify/ENA primary metagenome ERZ779632 (study PRJEB29562, sample SAMEA4376704) | mouse gut metagenome | isolation source: Cecum | study: EMG produced TPA metagenomics assembly of the A DSS colitis mouse model was used to assess the...
AGTTCACCCTGTACGCCGACACCTCCTCCCGCCGCCCCGGCTTCTCCCACGCCGCAAAACCGGATTTGGCAATTCCTCTGTACGAGCGCTTTCTGGACCAATGCCGCGGCCGGGGCTTTCGGGTGGAACACGGCCAGTTCGGCGCGGACATGCGGGTGGCCTCGGTCAACGACGGTCCGGTGACCATTCTGTTTGACACGGATAAATCATAAGGAGGGTTTACCTATGGGCTTTCTCTTTGGCAAAAAGAAAGCGGACCCCAGTCAACCCCATCCGGATTGGCCCTGGACGCTCAGCGAGGGCGGGAATATCCTGCGGGATTTTACCTGGGAGAACATTGAGTATGATTTGGCCGAGCTGTATCCGGACAGCGACAGTTTTCTGATTCTGGAGCAGAAGGACCCCAAAAACGACGAACACTACTGGTACATCCAAAGCGCCATCGCCTTAAAGGGGCCTAATAAAGACAACTATATCGTCGGCGTCGGCTGGAGCGGGGAATCCGGTCCGGCACTGATGGAGCGGTGTTACCACTGGAAGGATTTGGACACCGTGATTGGGATATTTGAGCAGGCTTTTCAAAGAAAACCTCTGGACCTGTCCGGCTACGAAAGCTTTTTTTAACCAAGTGGGAGGTATTGCATGAAGGTCAAAGTAATGCAGGTGGGAGCCATTGGCACCAACTGTTATTTTCTCATGGACCCGGACAGCAGTCAGCTGGCGGTCATCGACCCCGGCGATGAGCCGGAGCTGATTCAACAGGCCATTGAAGAGACGGGCATGGGTGTAAAGTATATTCTCCTGACACACGGACACTATGACCACACCACAGCCGTGCCCGCGCTGCACCGGGTATATCCGGACGCGGCGGTCTATATTCACAAGGCTGACGCCGACGGCGCGGGCAGCCGTATTTTCCCCCTGTCAGGGGAGATGGAGGGGCTGCAATTCTACGACGAGGGGGATACCCTGTCCCTTGGCGCCCTCACCATTGAGGTGCTCCATACCCCGGGCCATTCCCCCGGCTCGGTCACCCTCAAGGTGGGGAACGCTCTGTTCTGCGGCGACACCCTGTTCGCCGGCTCCATGGGCCGCACCGACCTGCCCGGCGGCAGCGAGGCGGAGATTATGGCCTCCCTCAAGCGGCTGGGCCAGCTGGAGGGCGACTTTCACGTCCTCCCCGGACACATGGGAACCTCCACTATGGACAACGAGCGGAAGTACAACCCCTACCTGCAAATGGCGATGAAGTAAATTACCCCGCCATGCCCGCCAACAGCTCCCGGCGCAGGCCCAGGCCGAAGAGGTAGTGGGCCCGGACCTCACAGGATAGGTGGGCGTTCATCGCCTCCTCAAAGCGGGAGAACCGCTCGTAGCCGATGAGCTCCATCAGCTCCTGTGCCGCCTGGTCGTATTCCCGCTCTGTTTGGACGTATTCCGGCAGGCTGTCGCAAAACTGAGCGATTTCTCCCGGAATTTCCGGGTTGTCTACGAATAAAGTTTGTAGTATAGTTTGATTCATAGAGTTTCCTTCTTCATGCACTATAGATTCATTATATCATGCATCACACTTTCGTGTCAAGGGGTTTTTATGGATATTTTAGGTGAACGATTGAAAATGCTCCGCAAGGAAAAGCGTATGACACAGCCTGAACTTGCAGGGCTATTGAAGCAATCCCTGCGGGCATATCAATATTATGAATCGGGGCATCACGTTCCTGAGCTTCACAATCTAATCTTTTTAGCTGATTTTTACGATGTCAGCATGGACTACCTCATTGGCCGCAGCGAGACGAGGGAACGTCAGCCATGAAGCTGTATTTTGAGACGTCCAATTTCCCCTGGTCCCCAGAGCGGTATCATTACGCCGCCGAGCAGATGATGCTGACGCTCTTTCCCGAGGAGCGGCCCGAGTACCCGGAGGGTCCCCGGAATCTGGCGGAGGAGGACAACGCGGCGGTGTTCACCCTCCACCGGGGGAAGAAATTGACCAACATCAGTGTTCTGGTTTTCCGTCCCCAGGGATATTATAATGGTGTGTCCCGATTCCCCAGCGAGGAGCTGAACCGGCCCCCGGAACAGGTTTACCACACCGTCCAGCACGCCTTAAAACTGGCCTTTTACAAGGCGGGCGCCGCCCTGCTGGGCCATGAGCCCCCCTGGGGGGCGCTGACAGGGGTGCGTCCGGTAAAACTGCCCACCCGGGCCCTGCTGGCCGGGAAAACGTTCAGGCAGGCGCAACAAGAGCTGGAAAAGGAGTACCATGTCTCCCCGGAGCGGGCGAAGCTGGCGGTGGACTGTGCCCAGGCCAGTTTGGCCGTACAGCGGTCTTTAGACCCGCGGGAGGTTTCCCTTTACATCGGGATCCCCTTCTGTCCCACCCGCTGCGCCTACTGCTCCTTTGTCTCCGCCGACGTAGGCCGGACCCTGAAGCTGGTGGAGCCCTATCTGGAAGGCCTGTTCCGGGAATTGGAGGATACGGGCCGGACGCTGAAGGAAGCGGGGCTTTCCATCCGCTCCTTCTACATGGGCGGCGGCACCCCCACCACCTTGAGCGCGGAGCGGATGGACCGACTGCTGTCTAAATGCGAGGATACGCTCCCGCTGGAGGGCTGTTCCGAATACACCGTGGAGGCGGGCCGGCCCGACACCATCACCCGTGAGAAGCTGGAGGTTTTAACCCGGCACCGGATAGGACGGGTGTCCATCAACCCCCAGACCCTGGAGGACCATGTGCTGGAGGCCATCGGTCGGAAGCACTCCGCCGGGGACATTCGGGAGGCTTATGCCCTGGCCCGGGCGGCGGGCTTCGACTGTATCAACATGGACCTGATCGCCGGCCTGCCCCGGGACAGCTTCGAGGGCTTCCGCCGTTCCCTGGAGGGGGTGCTGGAGCTGGACCCGGAGAATATCACCGTCCACACCCTGGCCCTGAAAAAGGGGGCCGCCCTGATGGAACACCGGGAACAGCTCCCCAGCGGGGAAGAAGTGTCCAAAATGCTGGACTTTTCCCGGGAGGCCTTGACAACAAGAGGTTATCTCCCTTATTATTTATACCGGCAGAAATATATGTCCGGCTCGCTGGAAAACGTGGGCTGGGCCAAACCGAGCGCCGAAAGCCTGTATAATATCGTCATGATGGAGGAGCTGCACACCGTCGTCTCTCTGGGCGCGGGGGGCGTGACCAAGCTCATTGGTGACGGGAAAATCCTCCGGCTCACCAACCCCAAGTATCCCCACGATTACCTGTCCGGGCTGGACAAGGTTTTGGGGCAAAAAACAGATATCAAAGCCTTTTATACTTTGTAAAAGGGAGGAAATATCGATGGCGTACCAGCTACAGGAGATCAACAAACGGATCCAGAGCGACGTGACCGAGTTTTTGGCGGAGTGCGATGACAACTACGCTCAGCGGGTCTCACTGGCCGCGGACCGGATTCTGGGCAATCTGGACCGCAGCCCCATCGTGTTGCTGTCCGGTCCCTCCGGGTCGGGCAAAACCACCACGGCCATGAAAATCGCCGAGGAGCTTCAGCGCCGGGGTGTGCGCTCCCGGGCGGTGGCGATGGACAACTACTTTCTCACCATGGACCCCAAAACCGCCCCCCGCGCCCCCGATGGCGTCATCGACTATGAGTCCCCCCTGTTCCTGGACATGGAGCTGCTGGACCGGCACTTCACCGCCCTGTCCCGGGGAGAGGAAATCGTCATTCCCCGGTACGAGTTCGCCCGTCAGATGCGCAACGACAGCCTGGGCACCCCTCTCAGGCTGGAGAAAAACGAGATCGCTATCTTTGAGGGCATCCACGCCCTGAACGACGATATCACCGGCCGTCACCCGGAGGCCGCCAAGCTTTACATCTCCGCCCGCTCCAACGTGAACGAGGGCTCCGCCCTCCGGTTCAAAGGCACCTGGACGCGGCTGACCCGCCGGGCCGTCCGGGACTACAGCTTCCGGGGCACCGAGGTGGCCCGGACCCTGGAGATGTGGGCCAACGTCCGCCGGGGAGAAAAGCTGTACATCTCCCCCTTTAAGGGGAAAGCGGACATTGTGTTTGACTCCTCCCTGCCCTATGAGGTGCCGGTGATGAAGAACTACGCCCTCCCCATTCTCCAGAGCGTCCCCCAGGACAACGAGCGCCGCGGCGAGCTGCTGGACCTGGTAAACGCCTTCCAGCATTTCGAGGCCATCGACCCCGCTCTGGTTTCCAGAGATTCCCTTCTGCGGGAATTTATCGGCGGGGGCAGCTATAAATACCACTGAGCGTTCCCCCCGCGTCTTGTTCCAGAGAAGACGCGATCCTATTAACATCTTGGAGTGAACCAAATGCGCTACGGACCTACCTATAACTCCCGGGACCCGCGGTATAAGAGCCCCTATGGGGCGGTGGCCTCCGGGACGCAGGTACAGTTTACCCTTCGTCCCTCCCGCGGAGAGTGCTTCTGCCACGCCAGCCTCACCGCCCGGTTTGAGAGCCGGAACGACCAGACCGTCACCCTGAAAATGCCCTGGACCGGCTTTGATCTGGGGCGGGACGTATTTTCCGCCGCCCTGGATACAGAGGGCTATGTGGGCCTGGTGTGGTACTCCTTCCGCCTGGAGCAGCTGGATGGCCGCTGGATCGAGCTGGGCCCCTATCAGCTCACTGTGTACGACGGGTCGGAGGAGGTCCCCAGCTGGTTTGGCGAGGGGGTTACCTATCAGATCTTCCCCGACCGCTTCCGCCGCAGCCGGATCCCCAATCCCGAGGGACTGGTGGGGGAGCGCGCCGTCCACCAGAGCTGGGAGGAGTTCCCCGAGTATCGGCCCAACGACCGGGGGGAGGTGCGCAACCGGGACTTTTTCGGCGGCGACTTTCAGGGGGTCTTGGACAAGCTTGACTATCTCAAGAGCCTGGGGGTGGAAACGCTCTACTTCAACCCCATCTTTGAGGCGGCGGAGAACCACCGCTACGGCACCGCCGACTACAGCCGGGTGGACCCCTTTCTGGGAACCAACGAGGATTTTTCCCGCCTGTGCGAGGAGGCCCACCGCCGCGGCATGCGGGTGATGCTGGACGGAGTGTTCAACCATACCGGCTTTGTCAGCCGCTACTTCAACGGCGACGGCTTCTACCCCGAGCCCGGCGCCTATCAGGACCAGAATTCCCCCTACCGCCCCTGGTTTAACTTCAGCCAGTGGCCCCAGAGGTATGACAGCTGGTGGGGCATCTACTCCCTCCCGGCGGTGAACGAGGACGATCCAAGTTATCAGGACTTTATTTTCGGCGGCGAGGACAGCGTGGTCCGCCGCTGGCTCAGGGCCGGGGCGGACGGCTGGCGGCTGGACGTGGCCGACGAGCTGCCGGACAGCTTTGTCCACGGCATCCACGCGGCCGCCCGGGCGGAAAAGCCCGACGCGGTGGTCATCGGCGAGGTGTGGGAGGACGGCTCAACCAAGGTGGCCTACGGCGTGCGCCGCAAGCACATCCTTGGGGGCCACTGCGACGGACTGATGAATTACCCCCTCCGCTCCGCGATCCTCTCCTTCTTCCAGGGCGGCGGGGCCGAGGCCTTTGTGGAGGGGATGGAGACCATTCGGGAGAACTATCCCGCCTTCGCCTTTTACTCCGCTATGAACTCCCTAGACACTCATGACACTCCCCGACTGCTCACTCTGCTGGGGGCCGGGGGGGAGTACCGGGACCAGACCAAGGAGTGGCGGGCCCAGTTCCGCCTGTCCCCCAGGCAGCGTTCCCGGGGAAAGGAGCTGCTCAAGGCCGCGGCTCTGCTCATGTTCTGTTTTCCCGGCTCCCCGACGGTGTACTATGGAGATGAGGTGGGCATGGAGGGCTTTGAGGATCCCTTCAACCGCCAGACCTACCCCTGGGGTCATGAGGACACCGATCTGCTGGAATGGTACCGGGCTCTGGGCAGACTGCGCGGGAGCCGTCAAGCTCTGCGCCGGGGCTCAATCCGGTATGCGGTCGGCAAAGGCCCTTTGCTGGCCTTTCTCCGGGAGACGGCGGAGGAGCGTCTGCTGTGCGCCTTCAACGCCGGGGACGAGACGCGGGCCTTTTCCTTTGACGAGGGCCGGTTGTTCCCCCTTCTGGGCAGGCCCCATTTCTCCCAGAAGGACGGATTGTACACCATCGCCATACCGCCCAGGTCAGGAGCGGTATTCGCGCTGGAATAATGGATTCAGAGGCGGTCAAACGACCGCCTCTGTCCGTTTTGCTTATCGAATCGCTTTCTCCCTGGCGGTCTCTTCCGTTTTTCCGCGTCCGAAGGCCTTCGCCGCCTCGCAGATGGGGATGGGCGCGAAGGCCAGGGCCAGGACGGTACACCACTGGGCGGGCGTCATGGGCGTGACGGAGAATACCCCCTGGAGGGGCGGGATCAGGAGGACGGACAGCTGCATTATCAGTCCCGCCAGAAAAGCCCGGTTCATCGCCGGATTGGAAAACACACCCTGGGCGAAAAGAGAGCGGTCCTCACTGCGCACGTTAAAGGCGTGGAACAGCTGGCACAGGGTCAGGGTGGCGAAGGCCATGGTGTTGGCCGCGGCCCCCTCCATGCCGGGGGTCCCCAGCCGGGTGAAGCCCAGAAAGTAGGCCGCCAGGGTGAGCCCTCCCACCATCAGGCCCTGCCAGGCCAGGCGGAGGGAAAAACGTTTATCAAAAAGCCCGGCCTCGGCGTCCCGCGGGTCCTCCTCCATCACCCCCTCCTCTACCGGCTCTATACCCAGCGCCAAAGCGGGAAGGGAATCGGTGACCAGATTGAGCCACAGCAGCTGCACCGGAACCAGTGGCATCTGTCCAAATCCCAGAAGAGTGGCGGCGAAGATGGTAAAGATCTCCCCGATATTGCAGGAGAGAAGGTAATGAATCGCCTTGCGGATGTTGGAGTAAATCCCCCGGCCCTCCTCAATGGCGGATACAATGGTGGAGAAGTTGTCGTCAGTGAGGATCATATCCGCCGCGCCCTTGGCCACGTCGGTTCCCGTTTTGCCCATGGCGCAGCCGATGTCGGCGGCTTTCAGGGCCGGGGCGTCGTTTACTCCGTCGCCGGTCATGGCCACCACCCTGCCCCGCTTCTGCCAAGCCTGGACGATGCGCATTTTGTGCTCGGGGGACACTCGGGCAAAGACGGCAAACTTTTCAATATCCGCCTCCAGCAGCTCCTGGGGCATAAAATCCAGCTCCGCTCCGGTCACCGACCAGTCCCCTGGATGGGCGATGTCCAGCTCTTTCGCCACGGCGATCGCGGTGGCCCGGTGGTCGCCGGTGATCATTACCGGCCGCACCCCCGCCAGGTGGCATTTTGCCACGGCGGCCTTTACCTCGGGCCGGGGCGGATCCATCAGGCCAAAGAGGCCCAGAAAGGTCAGGCCGCTCTCCACCATCCGGGGCTCCAGCTCACTGGGCAGGGAGCGCAGCTCCTTCCGGGCCACGGCGATCACCCGCAGAGCCTTGCCGGCCATCTCCTCGTTGGCGGCCAGGACCCTGGCCCGGTCGCTCTGAGTGATGGGCCCCCTGGGGGTATTGGCGCAGCGGTCCAGCAGCACGTCTGGCGCTCCCTTTACAAAGGCGATCCAGCCCCCCTCCGGGCAGCTATGTATGGTGGACATGAGCTTCCGACCAGAATCAAAGGGGATGTCCGCCACGCGGGCCTGGTTTTCCAGCTCCCTCCGCTGATCCACCCCGTCCCGGGCGGCGGCCACCACCAGCGCCCCCTCGGTAGGGTCGCCGGCGGCGGTGGGCGCCCCGGCCTTCCACTCCAGCCGGGCGTCGGAACACAGGCACCCCGCCAGCATGGCGTCCCGCCGCCGGGCCCCGGGGGTGAGCCAAACCTGCTGGACCGTCATCCGGTTCTGGGTCAGAGTGCCCGTCTTGTCCGAGCAGATCACCCCGGCACAGCCCAGGGTCTCCACGGCGGGAAGCTTTTTCACAATGGCGTTCCGGCCCGCCAGACGCTGAACGCCAAGGGCCAGCACAATAGTGACGATGGCCGGCAGTCCCTCCGGGATGGCGGCTACCGCCAGCGAGACGGCGGTGAGGAACATATCCAGAATCCCCTTGCCCTGGAACAGACCCACGCCGAACATAACGGCGCACACCGACAGACACAGGAAGGACAGGGATTTTGATATCTCCCCCATCCGCTTTTGAAGGGGGGTATCGCTGTCGCCGCTCTCCAGCAGCAACCCGGCGATCTGGCCCATCTGGGTGTCCATTCCGGTGGCTACCACCAGCGCAGTGCCCCGTCCGGCGGTGATGAGGGTGCCTGAGATCAGCATATTCACCCGGTCCCCCAGAGGGGTGTCCGCCGGGAGGGAACTGACCGCGGCCTTTTCCACCGGAACCGACTCCCCGGTCATGGCTGACTCGTCCGCCTGAAGGCGGCTGCACTCCAGAATCCGGGCGTCGGCGGGCACCTGGTCCCCGGCCTCCAGAAGAATCACATCCCCCGGCACCAGCGCAGAGGCGGCCACCCGGTGAGGTATTCCCTCCCGCAAAACACCGGCCTTGGGGGAGGACATCCGCCGCAGCTCCTCCAGCGCCTGCTGGGCGTGGTCCTCCTGGGTGATGGAGATCACCCCGTTGACCACCACAATCACCAGAATAATCACCCCGTCCAGCCAGTCCTCCCCGCCGCTGGCCGCCAGAGAGATGGCCGCCGCCGCCAGAAGAACCAGGATCATGGGGTCCTTCAGCTGGCCCAGTACGCGGATCAGCAGGCTGGGCGGCTCAGGCTGGGCCAGCTGGTTGGGGCCGTATTTCTCCAGCCGCTGGGCCGCCTCCCGCTCTGTAAGACCCTGCGTCCGGCTGGTCAGTTCCTTCATCACCTGCGCCGCGGGCCGGCTGTGCCAGTCACCCATAACACCACTTCCCTTCCAATTTATCCCAGTATACAGGGGAGCCTGTCCCCTTTTTGGAAGAAATCGGTCGAAGGATAAAAAACTTGCCTTGTTTTTTGATCTGTGATATGATAGGGGCTGTTCACGATCTTCTCTCAGCAGAAAGGAAATGCGTATATGAAAACAACGAAACGACTTGGGGCCCTGGCGCTGGCCCTTGTTATGGCCCTCTCCGCCCTGACCGGCTGCGGGGGGAACGCCTCCGGCAGCAGCTCCTCCAGCGCGGGCGGGGATGCCTCCGGCAGCTCCGCGCAGGCGGAACCCATGGACCTGACCCAGATTACCGACCCCTATCTGGCTGTCTCCGGTCTGGCGGGGGACGAGGTAGTGGCCAAGGTGGGCGAGTATGAGATTACCGCCGCTGATTACCTCTACTGGCTCAACCGGGTGATTGACAACTACCTGTCCCAGTTCAACGGGCAGGTGACCACCCTCCCCTGGGATACTGAGATGGGGGACGGCCTCACGTTTGGGCAGTATATGCTGGACCAGGCCATGGATGTGACCGTTTTCTACGCCGTAACGCGGCAGATGGCCCAGGCGGACGGCCTCACGCCCGACCCCTCCGTTGCCTCTGACACCGACCAGTACTACGCTGACCTGGTATTTCAGGCGGGGGGGGACGAGACTAAGGTGACCTATACGCTTTGGGCCAACATGCTCACCCGGGATCAGTTCACCCGCCTCAACGAGGACAGCGACCTGTATGACCAGCTCCAGGAGCTGCGCTTCGGCGAGAGCAGCGGCAATTATCCCACCGACGCCGAGGTAAACGCCTATCTGGACGAGACCGGCCAGTACCGGGCCAAGCACATTCTGCTGGCCACCATCGACCTGGACACCCGGGAGCCCCTGGACGAGGAAACCATCGCCCAGAAGAAGGCCACCGCCGACGATCTGCTCTCCCAGCTCCGGGCGGCGGAGGACCCCATCGCCCTGTTTGACACTCTGATGAACGAGTACAGCGAGGACACCGGCCTGGCCACTAACCCCGACGGCTACACCACCTCTAAGGGCCTGATGGTCGCCCCCTTTGAGGAGACCGCCCTGGCCCTCCAGAATGGCGAGATCAGCGACATTGTGGAGAGCGATTTCGGCTATCACATCATTCTCCGCCTGCCCTTGAACCCGGACGACTTCCGGTCTGAGTGCATCTCCGACCGGATGAACGCGAAAATTACCCAGGAGCAGGAGCGCCTGGGCCTGGAAAAGACCGCCGCCTTTGACAAGCTGGACGTAGGCACGTTCTGGGACAACATGCTGTCTCTTCAGTCCGCGGTCCTGACAGCCTCAGCCGGCTAAACGAACGACAGGAGCGCCCCGGTTTGGGGCGCTCCTGCGTTTTCCAGGGCAAAAATCCAAAATGTAAACTAAAGTTGGTTGCCAAATCGGGACAGAGGCGCTATGATGGTCTTATATATTTTGACCCGACAGGAGGATCATGACATGGAATTGATGGATACCTTGCAGTTTTACCGGAAGCGTCAGGGCCTGTCTCAGGTGGAGCTGGCCGAGTCGCTGGATGTATCCCGGCAGACTGTCTCCAAGTGGGAGACGGGGACCGCCCTCCCCTCGGCGGAGAACCTGCTGGCTCTGAGCAAGCTGTATGGCGTAACCGTGGACGCTCTGCTCAACGGCACAGCAATCGAGCGCACCCAGGAACCGCTGGAATTGGTCTCCCTTGTGCCGGAGCCTCCCGCCGCTCTGCCGCCGGAGCCCGGCCTCATCCCCCGGAAGAGGCTGATTGCGCGGATGCTGGCGGCAATCCTCCTGGCAGACCTGGTGCTGTTCTTTATGGGTATCTCCTGGTACGCAACCTCCTTTCACTCGGGCTTCCTTACCTTTATTGAGTTTCTGCGCATCTTTACAGCCTGCGCCATCGGCCTGTGCTTCGCCTGGTACGACCGCCGCTGGCCCGCAAAAATGCGGACTTCCCTTTTGATTGCCGCTGCCGCACTGTTCCTGGGCCTGTTTCCGCTGCTGTTTCCCTCTCCCCTGCTCTGGCGGCTGTACGATTTGATCGCCTGGAGCGGTGTTAGAACCTTCGAGGCGGTCCTTCCCTCCAACCCCGTCCGTATGTTCATCGGACTGATCCTGTGTGACGAACTTGTCATTTTCTTCCATATGCTCTGCGTTGCCACCTTCTATTTGGGCCGCCTCTGGTTTGCCCGAAAAAAGACGAACCGCATCCTTCAGCACCAAACGACACAGCAGCCTTAATACAGAGGAGCGCCCCAAGCCAGGGCGCTCCTGTTATTTTCCCGTCATAAAATACGGTTCATTATCGCTCCTCTCGGAAGTAGTTCAATCCCAGTGCGGCAGGCTGTCCGGATCCTTCTCGCTTGCGGACGGAGGAGGCAATCAGGACGATTGCGGTAATCAGGAAGGGCAGGGCCTTGTACAGCTGGGGCGGGACGGCGCTGAGCCAGCCCAGCGCTCCGGGGAAGGTCCCGGCCAGGGAGCCGGAGTAGATTTGCAGGGTGTTGAAGA
>ERZ779632.1174-NODE-1174-length-11365-cov-4.882935_pt1 | contig 11365 bp, 9 predicted proteins | sample MGYA00514194_ERZ779632 | MGnify/ENA primary metagenome ERZ779632 (study PRJEB29562, sample SAMEA4376704) | mouse gut metagenome | isolation source: Cecum | study: EMG produced TPA metagenomics assembly of the A DSS colitis mouse model was used to assess the...
CCTCCGTCCCAGTATGTATCTATTATCTGGGAGGTATTATCTATTTCAACCAATACCTTACCGTTCCAGCGATTCTCATAAAAAGCCAACTCAGTTTTGTCGCCGGCCTTGATCTTAAAGGTAATGCTGTCCGTCTGTCGCTCTGCCCGGCGTTCGTCATCAGGGCCAAACCAACTGTAGCGGTCTGCATATTCCGTCCACTCGCCTGATTCTGGTTTTATCGTGCTTAAATCCCTGCCATCCACCCGGATTTTTTCGAGATAGACGGTCACTTCCGCTGAATTGTTATTCTTTTCGTTTAAGGCAGTAAGTGTAATCGTCCTTACAGGAGTTGGTGCTGCCATTCCAACTGCAATAGCAATCAGTGTAGCACAACCTATCGCCACTGAAACAATTCCTTTTTTAATCCCAATATACCGATGCCACCATAGCCGATTGCCCAGAAAAAACACAACAGTCAATATGAACAGTTCAGATATCAGTGTCAAAATTTTTATCATGCTCCGCCATTCAACTCCATTATCTTTTCATAGACTCGTTGGCAATTATTCTTGTCGTTAAATGCAAAGAACTTGTCAATGCGTTCAAGGTACTTATCTTTCAGCTGACAGCCATTTTCCATGTATTCGATGATTCGGTCTACCGTGCTTTCAAGATCATACTACACCTCCCCAAAGCCATCCCGCTCATAGTCAAAATAGCCCTTGGTATACACATGCTTACCCGAAAAAAATTCTTCAGCATCAAATTGGCAATACACGATGGGTTTTCGAAGATAGGCAAAGTCAAAACATGCGGAGGAATAGTCGGTCACAACCAGATTACTCTGCGCATAGATATCCCGATAAATGGCTTCTGGGCCCAGTATTTTCACCCCATTATTAACATGGAATTTCTCGACGGAAGAGCGCAAATTGGGATGTGGAAAAAAGTGTATCAAAAAGCCATTTTTTGATGCCGATTCTATGAGCCTTGTGCTGTTCAATAATTCACGATAAAATTGGCAATATGTGCTGCTTTCAAAATTTTCATTAGCGCGCCAAACACCTCCCTGCTCACCAGACCATTGCATCAGATACATTCTCCATGTTGGCATAATAGTGATAATATTTTTTTCATTATGATACAGCTCATCGAAGCGTGGAAATCCTGTTAACCAAATTGCCTTCTCTTCATAAAAATAGTCACCGTCTATAATTGACTTCCACTCCGGATAACCTGATGTGATAAAGCCATATATATTTTTATCAAACCGGTTTAGCCAATCAGAAATATCATCTTTTGTAACGCCATGCTGGAGAAATATAAAGCGGAGATCTGCGGTAATATCGCGGTAATTATCGCTATATCCTGGAAAAGGATTAGTTGTTATCGCATCTGCCTGGGATGAAACCACGTATTTACACAGCAAATGGAGCAACTTGTGTTTAAACGAAAGCGCATTAACAACAGGCCCTATTTCTCTCATGCGCGCACAATCTAGGCTCTTCTTACTGAGAACAAAATAGATACTCGCATCTCTTTTGTGGTATTTCATCATGTAGCGGAAAAAAGCCTCGCCATTATCCCTAGTTAACATGATGCGGTCTGAAATGAGCCAAATATCTTTGCTTCTAAACAGCTTAAGTAACAAAAATATCAATCTAGCGATAACTGCCTTCCTGCCACCCGTCCTATTTCTCTTCCAGACCTCCTTCAAAAATTTATACTCATGTTTTATATGTCCTAGCCTACCGCAACGGGCTACAATAAGGGAATTCCCCTTTATCTGAAGAGACCAGCCTTCGTGACAATAATACATATTATCATATGTCCTACAGACTGGTGAAAAAAATCCGTACCGTATATCTCGCCTTACAATTGTTGTGTCTCCATATTTGAGAACCAATTGCAATACATACTTTTCACAGTTCAAATTTAATGGCAGTCTCACGCGGAAGGCAATTCCACGAAAAATCAATTCACCAAATCGATATTCATTGATGGACTCTCTTTGTATAACGTTGCATGGTACTAGTTCATTATTAACCAATATATACGGATCGAGCCTTGTTGTAAGCTGAACGCCCAGCACTTTCGAAAAGCCCTCTATTGTAAGGATTCCATTTTCAATGCGTATAAACTCAATTTTACTGAATTGATCTGCCATTGAGTTGATCTTTGTATTTCCAAAATGGACAATCACATTTGAATGACGCTCTGTCAACGTAGGTGGGCAGTTATATTTCTTACTGAGCATATAGCATTTATGTTCATTCCAAATCATTTTTTGCTCTAAAATATATTTATCATCAAAATTTTCTAATGTTTGAAACAGTCTAGCCTTGTACTGTTCTATCCCTTCCTGAGTCAGCACCTCCGTCATGTCATAAACTTGGCCAAACCGCCACTGCAAGTCACAAAGCAATTCATATTGCAAGAAAGCAGGTAGATAATCAAATTTCTCTTGATAATATGTTATCGCCCAATCAATTAGATACGTAAAATAGTCAAAATACCATCCGTATTTCTTTTTGGATGTCTGTATCAAGCTAGCTTCTCCCACGCTTCTGCGTCGATACATATATTTGCAGGTATTAATCACGCCTAATTTCATTTTATGAATGAGAATGGTCAAGAGAACTTTAGCATCTTCTCCACAAACCAAGCGAGGGTCAAAAATAATTTCATCCTTTACGCTATGAACGAAGAAGCTGGCATTTACAAACATAATGCTTGCCTGGTAGTCCCAAAAGAGGTCTAAAACTCTGTTGCCGCGTCTGAATTTATCATTTTGCCAGTGTCTCCCATGTAGTGCATCAAAGAATTCCAACGGTATTGTAACAACATCCGTCTCTTCCTCATTTTTTTGAAAAAAAGAGTGAACCTCTCTAAAAGCATTTTGTGTAAATTTATCATCCGAATCCATGAAGTTGAGATACCGTCCAGTTGCATACCTCAGTCCCTCATTTCTTGCCGATGCCACTCCGCCATTCTCCTTGTGAATTACCATCACATTCTCAGGATACAGCTGTGCATACTCATCACAAATTGCCCCACTGCTGTCAGTGGAGCCGTCATCAACCATAATCAGTTGTATCTTCTCAAAGCCAAAATCCTGTGCAACCAGGCTGTCTACCGCCTCTCGCAGAAACGGCTCCACATTATAGACAGCCATGACAACCGAAAACTCAAACGGGAACTCCCTCTGCTCGTCCATCTTTCTCTCTCCTGCAAACATATAATTTTTATAGCGGCTTGCCGTGTTCCTTCTCATAGCGCCGGCTCACTATTCCCGCCAGCGCGAACGCCCACGGCGTTGGATAGGGCGTCAGCCGCTGGATCAGCCGTCCGGCCAAGCCCATGTTGTTTTCTGTCAGTGCTTTTTTATAGTGCTTCCTGTTAAAGGCCGCCATCTCTTTGATTTTCGCGTCATATTTCGCATGTTCCTGCCTTGGATATTGGGCATAAACCGCCCAAATATGGACCGCAGCAGAGACCAAAACTCCCTCCAGCCGCTCTGCCAGCTGGGGAAAATCTCTCTGTAGCGCCTTATACCGGTGCTGAGTAACCTCGTAAAAGTCTAATCTGCTTTCCAATGATGGATTTTCACTTAAGCTGTCTCCATCATGCCTGTAATGATACAAGACCTCCGGCAGGCAGACCACCTGCTCCGCCCTCATAAATAGCTGGTACATCACCGCCATGTCCTCGAAAACCCTCAGCTCTGGGATTCTGATATCCTCAAAGAGTTCCCGCCGCCACAGCTTGTCCCATAGATAGCTCTTAACAAGATCATCCTCCACCAGTAGTGCAATCGCCTGCTCCTTATTCAGGACATCCAGTTGCTGCCAGCCACTCAAAAAGCAGCGCTCCGGATATATCTCTTGTCTGCCGCATATGACAATGTCCGCACGGTATGCCTCGGCGCTGTCCAGCATGCGCTCAAACATCTGCGGCTCAATCCAATCGTCGCTGTCTACCCAGCCGATGTAGTCTCCTGCCGCCGCGTCCAGCCCGGCATTCCGCGCCGCCGCGACCCCCGCGTTCTCCTGGTGGATCACCTTGGCGCGCACATCCCTCTCCGCATATCTATCGCAGATTGCACCGCTGCCGTCTGTTGACCCGTCGTCCACCAGGATAATCTCCAAATTCCTGTAGGTCTGGTTCATTACGCTGTCCAGACCCTTTTTCAGGTATGGAGCCGAATTATATACAGGGATAATGACAGATATTTTTTGCTCTGCAAAGGCTCCTCCATCCCTAATCCGTGCCATCCCCCTTCATCTTGTAGGCCAGCCAGGCCCGTATATATTTCAAAATATACCTGGCTCCCGCCTTCCCCTGCCGGAATTCCTGCTCCATCGCGTTGCGTACGGAATATACACCGCGGTCCAGCTCCAGCCGTTTCCGAATAATTTCCTCCATATATGGCGTCTGCGCCGCATACCTCCAAAAATACTCCCCAAAGGGTGCGTCTATGCACAGCCATGGCTTCATGCCGCCCCCATAATGGATAATCTTCGGATTTGTTATGGACTTCTCCAGTTCCATGCGAAGTTTTTGAGGCAAATACTCTTTGAATTCTGGGACCATAACGTCCCATGACGCAGATACCAATTTTGTCCTGCCCGCGCAAAGGACATTCAAGACATCCTGATCGTGCTGCCGCCATTCCCTAGATGTTGCAAACTCCAGCAGATACTCCGTACTGTAAAGCTCTTGAAACGCAGGAATATTAAACAGCAGCATCCCTGCAATGAAATAGTTATCCGGCTCCTTCAGGGCCAGCACTTTATCCCGGTACCTTCTCAGATCTGTCAGGGGGTTATAGTAGGTGATCATACCGCAGAGATCACGGCTGGAAGCCAGCAGGTATCCATTCAGGTCTGTCTCATACAGCTCCGCCACATCAGCCAACGCCACCATATCTCCATCCAGGTACAGTACCTTCTGGTATCCTCCCATCAGTTCCGGAATGAGCAGCCGGTAATAGGTTTCCTTTGTAAAATTCTCCTTGTTTCCAACAAAAAAGTGATACCCTTCTATGTATGCAGCAACGTCTATTATCCGCAGAGATACATTTTCATGCGGTTTAACCATTTCATACAGCTTTTGCTGGCTGTTAGGCGCAATATCGCTTTGCAATACTACAAAATCATAGTTGTTATCTGCGTTTCCATTGGCGATGATGGAACAAATCATCGCCGCCATATAGGGTACAAAGGCGTCGTTGGCTGCAAATGCAATGGCAATATTATTTTTTTCAAAGGCTGGCCCCAGGATTTCCGTCAATTTCCCCACCTCGTGTCCATGTTCTCCCGATTTGCGCTGCCACAGCCCTTATATCAAAGCCTGCTGAAGCCACCAGCCCCGCATCGGAGCTTCGCTCTGGTGTTTGCATCTTCAGCAGCTCCTCCGCCCAAGCTTTTGGTCCGGCGCAGAGGGGCAATTGCACAACCGTTTCTGTCAAAATTGCCTCCTGCGGAACCTTCTCTGAACAGAGCACAGACAGTCCGGCGGCCTGTGCCTCCACTACGGCAATTCCCAGGCCCTCAAAGCGGCTGGGAAATACAAAGGTATCCATCGCCCACAGCAACCGCTCCACATGGGAGGATACTCCATAGAAAATGACCGCATGGGCAATTCCCAGAGATTCCGCTTTTTGCCGCAGCACTGCCGCCGCCTCCCCTTCTCCGACTAATAGCAGGCAGCTTTCCGGTTTACAATGGATAATCTCTGCAAAGATTTCCAGCAAAAATTCTTGATTTTTCTGATAGCAGAGGCGGCCAATGTTACCGATTACAAATTTCTTTATCAGGCCAAGCTCTTGACGTGCGCTTTCTCGGGCAGAAGCATCAAAGCGAAAACGCTCTACATCAATACCATTAGGGATAAATTGAAACCCCTTTACCGCCAATTGCCGTTTTGAAAAAAGAAACTCCGCCGCAGGTTCGGAGCAGGCCCATAAGTCTGTCGCACTGCTGGTATACAGAGCTTTTGCTGCCCGGTGGATCAACATTTTTAACGGCCTCGTCCGACTCTTCCGTAGGGCGGTGTTATGGCTGTGGGCAACTCGCACCGGGACACCCATCCGCTTTGCCAACTGCGCATAGTAGAGTGATACGCCATGAAAGATATTCACGTGAACTACATCATATTTTTCTGCCCGCAGGAGCCTGCAAAATTTAGCATGATTTTTCCAAAGTCGCTGTTGCTTCCCAGATAGTTCGATGAACCGGACGCCTCGCTGACGTAGTTCTTCCGTAAAAGCACTCTCCGCCAGCTCTGCGACTACGATATCCATACAGACGGTCTCTCTAACCAGCTCCATCAACACATAAAAAAAACACGACTCTATCCCGCCTGACTCCCATCTCTCGCAGAAGCAGCACACCTTTACCGGCTTCACTATCTTTCATCCCAGCCAATTTCCAGCTGCTCCTGCTCCAGAAGGCGGCTGTGGGCCTGCTCCACCAATAACGCGATATTGTCCTCAATACCCGCACGGGTGCTCTGGTACAGCCGCTTTAAGCAGCGGGGGTTGCCCTTCTCCTCCGGTACCTTTGCCGCAGTACACAGCTGGCGGATGATGGTGCTCACGTAAGTACGGCTCATGGGCGAACCCTCCTTGGTCAAGAATATGGGGCCGGAGAGATAGCCGTTCCGCCTTGCGTAATCCAGCAGCTCCTTTTGCAGCCCCTCCGGGATACGTAGGACTTGCTTGCTGCGGCTGGGGCTGACCGTCAGCTTGCCGGACTGTACAGCTTCCACGGTGACTTTCTCTAACTCCTGCACGGTCAGGCCCGTAGTACCGAACAGCTTCACCAGCAGGTACACACGCTCCCGGCCCAAAGTTCGAGCGGTTTGCAGCAGCCGCAGATACTCCGTCCGGGTCAGCTCCGGCTGGAGCTCCGTCTCCAGTTTCAATTGATTGGCCAGTTGGTACTCCCGATGGCCTACGAAATCGAGATAAGCGTTGTTGACTGAGAGATAGCTGTTGACGGTGCTGGGGGCGTAGCCCTCTTTTACTAATTTTTCACGCCAACGCTCCAGGGTGCCGTGACGAATGGTCTTGTCCTCCGGGAGATCATCATAGAGGCGGTTGAGGCCGCGACGATACCATTTTAAGGTGCCCTCCACGCGGCCCTCAGCCTGGCAGACGGTCATGAACCGCTCAATGCCCTCCCGCGTCAGGCGCACGCCAGCGTCCGCCGCCTGACTATGCCGCTGCCTCTGCTGGCTGTAGCTCCGCTGGATGTGCTGTCTCGTTTGCGGCATATCTTTCCCCTTTCTCCACTCATCACAGACTTAATAGACCGCCCTGTTTCCCGGCTGCGATTGCTTTACTTTGAATCTATAAGAGGACAGCAAAAAGCCCCGCACATGCAGCGCGAGGCTAAAATGGGTATGAAAATATAGGCCGATCAACGCTTTCCTTCTGATCGGCAGGATTTGTTATGCAAAAAACCAGGAAAATAGGCTTGCATTCCACTTCCGTTTGTGATAGGATACCTACAGTTCTCAAAGAATAATATTCGTGAGGACCTGTTTTATCACAATTTTATGGCAACTTATTAATTTTGTCTATTACGACCTCAAGAAATAAGTCCTAATCTCTCCAGCTGCCGGGCGTGTTCTATGCCGGTGGAGATGAGGTAGATACGGGTGGTCTCAATACTGGAGTGCCCCAGCACATCCGCCAGTTTTGCCACATCCCGACAGGCTCGGTAGAACGTCCGGGCAAACAGATGCCGCAGGTTGTGGGGGAAGACTTTTGAAGGTGCTACGCTGGCCTTTTTGCATAATGCTTTCATCTCCGCCCAGATTTGACGGCGGGAGATGCCCTTGCCGCTTCTGGTGAGAAAGATCTCGCCAGAAGTGATTTTTTGCTTTTTCGCATATTTTTGTAGCTTACGGCAGAGCTTGCCGGGTAGCAGGATGGTGCGGATCTTCCCTTTCATAGCGATGTCCGCACGACCTGCCTGAATGGCCTCTGCCGTTATGTATCCCACCTCTGATACGCGGATGCCCGTGGCGCAGATGGTTTCGATAAGCAAAGCAAGTCGTGCTTTATTTGAATGATTGGCTGTTTCTAATAGACGAAGATATTCGTCTTTTGTTAGTTCTTTCTCTGTGCCGCGAAATAGCTTTCTCTGGATTTTTAGGTACTTTATCCGCAGCTCTTGCCAATCCATGAACTTGAAAAATTTATTCAGTGCGGAGAGCTTGGAGTTGATTGTATCTGACTTGTAGCCTTCTGTACGCAAATAACCTTTCCAGCTTGCTACAATTTCTGCTGTCACTACTCTTCCCGCTAACCACGCTTGAAAAAGTCTTACTTCCCGTATATATTTTTCTATTGTACTTTGTTCGCGCTCTTCTGACCTTAACTGATGCTTGAATGAGATGAGTTGTCCGCTTGTCAGGATACGACCGCCCATTATATAAGCCTCCTCCAATCAAATAAATGAGATACCCTATTTTACTTGACTAAGGGTCCCTTGTAAAACAAACTTCCCGCTTTATCTCCTCCCTCGGTATGATTAAAGAATAACCGGAGCTGGAAAACGGGGGCCGGGAAAACGTAGCAAGCAGGGCAAGTGTCAATACACTTGCGAAAAAAGACATCCGGCCGTGAGACCGGATGTCTTTTTTGCTTGTTGAGGCTGCGCCCCAATCCCCCGCTGAACAGCTCCATTTTGGAGCTGGCTGCGCGTCCCTGCGGGACGCTTGATCCGGCCCTTCGGCCCGATAGAATATGGAAAAGCGATCAGCGCTCGCTTTTTTCGTAATATAGATAGGAACATCTTTCACATGAGCCATATCAATGGTCGGTTCCCATAATTGGAAGCAGTGTGTCCTCTGCAAATGGCGGTTTATCGTTATAAGCAACCAGGCCATGTACTGCGACAGCTGCGTCCAGCGAGAGGTGCGGCTGTAACGCTTTAGGCCCTCTGAAAAGCTACTGTTTTCAGGCGTTTCTGTCCCCGCATCAGAAGCACCCATATCTTTTCCTATAACACCACAAAAACGCGGTTCTAAAACGTTACCATTTATCAGATAGGAGTTAGACCCACCATAACCGAAACATCTATAGAGGTATGGATTTAACTCTGTCAGGCAAACAGGACGGAGGATCTAATCTCTGTTAGTGCCAGCCGCAGCGCCAACTTTTTCTACAGACAACTTCTGTGCGGCTTGCGTAGAAGTTAAATCTGTTCTCACGCCCTGACGCTTTGCTGTGCGCTACGGATTTGTAACCGATGTTGACATTTCCCACCTTTCCTTTCCGAATGAAGCTCTCGCAAATAGCGCCCGGCAAGCAGAAAACAGTCGCTATTTTGCTGGCCTCCGGCCAAATTCGATCCGCAGACGATTATCAGCCCATAAACGGGACGTTTTTTATTGGTAGACTTACTAAAGTCTAAATTGTTTCTTATTTTTGGGTTGTATTACCTGTGATTATGAGTTATAATATTGACAAAAGAGAGGAGGTATCTCCATGAAAGAAGCCAGGCGGCCAACACCGGAAATTGGAATGCGCATGAAAGAACTTCGGGAAAGCATTGGTATTTCGCAGGCAGTACTTGCAGAACGCATCAACGCCACACAGTCCAGCGTCAACCGTTATGAAAATGGCCAAAGCCCACCGCCGCTTGATTATCTTAGGCGGTTCGCGGACTTCTTTGATGTATCCCTGGATTATATTTTCTGTCGGACGGACAAGCCTCAAGGAACGACCTATGACTTTAATCCAACTATTACACCGGACAAAGAAGACCTGCGTCGATTTATCGAGATGTGCTTTGACCCTGCTTCACCAATGAATAAGAAGTTAAAAGAAATTCTGTTCCAGATGATGGAGGGCAGAAGATGAAAGCAGTGATTTACGCTCGGTACTCCAGTGATAACCAGCGGGAGGAGAGCATTGAGGGCCAGCTGCGGGAGTGTACCGCCTACTGCCAGAAAAATGAGATCACCATTGTTCGCACCTACATTGACCGGGCCCTATCCGCCAAGACCGACAATCGCCCGGACTTCCAGCGAATGATAAAGGACAGTGCCAAGGGGTTGTTTGATGTGGTCCTGGTCTGGAAACTGGACCGCTTTGCCCGCAACCGCTATGATAGTGCCCGTTACAAAGCGCAGCTCAAAAAATACGGCGTCAAAGTCCTCTCCGCCACGGAGAATATTTCAGAAGGGCCAGAGGGTATTATCCTGGAGTCTCTGCTGGAGGGTATGGCGGAATACTACTCCGCGGAGTTGGCAGAGAAGGTCATCCGGGGTCATACAGAGAACGCGCTGAAATGCAAATACAACGGCGGTACACCTACCTTCGGCTACACTATCGACAGCGACCGCCACTACCAGATCGACCCCCGTACCGCGCCCGTGGTGCTGGAGATGTTTACCCGCTACGACAATGGCGCTACCATGAAAGAGATACGGGACTATCTCAATGACACAGGCATCACGACAGTCCGAGGTAAGGCAATCGACCTCAATTTTGTGGCGGCAATCCTCCACAATCGGAAGTTCCTGGGCGAGTACAAATATCGGGAGATCGTTATCCCCAACGGCATCCCCGTTATCGTTCCCCAGGACCTTTTTGACCGGGTACAGAACAAGCTGGCGAAAAACAAAAAGGCCCCCGCCCGGCATAAAGCGGAGGACGACTATCTGCTGACGACCAAGTTATTCTGCGGCACCTGTGGGGCCATGATGGTAGGCGAGAGCGGCACCAGTTCCACCAATCGAAAATACCACTACTACCGCTGTGTGAACACAAAGAAAAATCACACCTGCAACGCCAAGCACAAGAGCGTCAAAAAGCTGCCGCTAGAAAACGCAGTTGTCAATTCCGTGATGGCGAAAATCATGGATGACGCTTTTGTGGAATACATAACGGACGCTGTGATGGACTTGCAGGGCCGGGAAAGCAGCGCCCTCCCCGCTTTGCGGAAACAGTTGGAGGATGCGGAGCGCGGCATTACGAATATGCTCAACGCGATTCAAGCCGGTATCATCAACGCCTCCACCAAGCAGCGCTTGGATGAACTGGAGGACGCCAAGCAGAAAATTGAGCTGCAAATCATCCAGGAGGAGATGAAGCATCCTCTGCTCTCCCGTGAGGATGTGTCCTATTGGATTTGTCGGTTCCGTACTCTGGATGTGACGCAGCTGGAAGAACGGCGGCGGCTGATCGACAGCTTTGTGAACTCAGTCACGATTTTTGATGACTATATTTTGATTACCTTTAACTATAAAGAAGGCTCGGAACGGGTCACTTTTGATGAGATTAAAAGTTCGGATTTGAAATCGGTCGGTGGACCAGAAAAAGAGGTCAAAAAAGATTTTTGGTGAAAAAACTGAGAGATTTCAA
>ERZ779632.1176-NODE-1176-length-11339-cov-12.859713_pt1 | contig 11339 bp, 9 predicted proteins | sample MGYA00514194_ERZ779632 | MGnify/ENA primary metagenome ERZ779632 (study PRJEB29562, sample SAMEA4376704) | mouse gut metagenome | isolation source: Cecum | study: EMG produced TPA metagenomics assembly of the A DSS colitis mouse model was used to assess the...
TTGTCCTCCGCCAGCAGCACCCGCTTGCCGGTGAGATCCCGGGTTTTCTCGGCGGCCTGCTCCTCCTCCGCCTCCGGCATATCGGTAAACTGCCGCAGGGAGTTGAACAGGGTGGACTTGAACAGCGGCTTGGCAATAAAGCCGGTGATCCCCGCCTCCCGGGCGTCGTGCTCGATCTCGCCCCAATCGTAGGCGGAGATCAGCAGGATCGGGGCGTTCGCGCCGATCTCCTCCCGGATCCGCCGGGCGGTGGCGATGCCGTCCATCCCGGGCAGCTTCCAGTCCAGCAGGATGATCTGGTAGTCGTCCCCCCGGTTGTGCCGCTTCATCACCATGGACAGGGCGTTCTCCCCGTCCAACGCCCACTCCGCGCTGACGCCGATGGAGGACAGGGACGCCACCGTGGACTCGCAAAGCTGCCTGTCGTCGTCCACCACCAGCATATTCCAGTTGGGGAGGATCATGTCCTCCTCCATCACCTCGGCCTTTTCCAGATCCAGCGTGACGGAGAACTCCGTACCCTGCCCCTGCCGGCTCTTGACGTCGATGGAGCCGCCCATGGCGTCCACCACAATAAACTTGGTGATGGCCATGCCCAGTCCGGTGCCCTCGGTGCGGTGGACCCGCGCGCTGTCCTCCCGGGCAAAGGAGTCGAAAATGTGCTCCATAAACTGGTTGGACATCCCGATGCCCGTATCCTTCACCTGCATATGGATGCGCACAAACCCATCCCCCTTGGGGGACTCCTCCTCGTACAGGGCCATGTGGATCTCGCCCCCCTCGGGGGTAAACTTGATGGCGTTGGACAGCAGGTTCAGCAGCACCTGGTTGAGCCGCACGCTGTCGCACAGCACGTTCTCGGTGGAGATATCGTGGATGAACACGTCAAACTGCTGCTTCTTGGCCTTCACCTGGGGCTGGCAGATGGACACGATGCCGTCCACCACCTCCCGCAGGGACACCTGATCCAGGTTCAGCGTCATCTTGCCGCTCTCAATCTTGGACATATCCAGCACGTCGTTGATCAGCCCCAGCAGGTGCTTGCTGGACAGGGTAATCTTCTTCAGGCAGTTCTGCACCTGCTTGGAATCGTCGATGTTGGCGGTGGCGATGGCGGTCATGCCCACGATGGCGTTCATGGGCGTGCGGATATCATGGGACATATTGGACAAGAACTCGCTCTTGGCCCGGTTGGCGTGCTCCGCCTCCTTCTGGGCGGCCTCCGCCGCCCGCCGGGCCTCCTCCACCTCCCGCAGCTGGGCCCGGGTGAGCTGGAAGTACTTGAAGAACACCAGCAGCAGGGCCCCCAGGATCACCGCCGCGCTCAGCATGGTCAGCCCCGTCCACTGCCGGGTAAAGCTGTTGATCACGCTGTCCATGGAGCCATAGGGCATGAAGGTGATCAGATACCACTCGGAATAGGGCAGGTGGGCGCAGTACAGGTGGTACCGCTCCCCTCCCATCTCAAACTCGTTGGAATAGTCCGCCTCCTGGGCCATGGCGGCGGACAGCTCCTGGATGTACTCCTCCGGCGTCATGCCGTTGATGCTCTCATAGGACGCCCGCACCCGCTCGAAGTAGCTGTTGCGGTAGGCGTCCGCGCTGCGGATCACAAAGGAGCCGTCCTTTCGGATGATGTAGGAATAGGCCCGCTCGCTGTTCTCCTCCAGGGTCAGGTTGTCGCTGATGTAATCCACCGGAAGCCCCGCCACCAGGGCCACGCAGTCATGCTCCTCGCTGGAGGGGAAGGGGGACGGCATTCCCAGCAGCACCACCTTCTCCCCCCTGGCGTTGGTGCCGATGGCCACCTTCTGCTGGTCCTTCCCCAGGGATACCAGGAAGGGCCCGGGGTCGGACACAGCCACCTGCGAGCCGTATATCATCCGGATGCTGCCGTCGTTCCCGCAGAACCCCAGGTAGTCGAAATCCCTGGCCTTAGCCTGGACGATCAGCTCCTCCTGAAGCTCCGGGTCCTCGTGGATGCCGGCGGTGGTAATGGTGTCCGCCAGGGAGCGCAGCTGGCCCATTTGCAGGCTGATGATGCTGTCAAAGTGGCTGGAGGTCTGCTGGCTCATCCGGGACATATACAGCGTGCCCACCTCGTTGATGGCCCGGGAGCTCTGCGCACTCATGTGCAGGGAGAAGAAGGTGAACACGCCCACGCACAGCAGCACAACCCCGATCAGGCTCCCCAGCAGAAACCGGGTCGTCTTGTTCTTCATCCCGCGGCAGCCTCCTGGAAGGCCCGGATGGCCTGGGCGGTCTGCTGGTACTCCGCCTTCACCTGCTCCGCCAGGGCGTCCGCCTCCGGGGTGTACCCGCCGCGCAGGGCCTCGCTCAGCGCGCTGCTGGACCTGCCCAGCATGGTGAAGCTCAGGTTCTGGCACACGCCCTTGATGGTGTGGGCCGCCCGGAACGCCTCCTCGTAATTCCCGGACTCCATGGCACCGCACAGCAGCTCGTAGCTCTTGTCGTCCAGGAACCGCAGCACAAACTTCTGCACCATCCGCTCGCTGCGCAGGCGGCCGATCACCTCGTCATAGTCTCCGCCCAGGGCGGCATAGCATTCTTGCAGCGTCATCTTGCGCGCGCTCCTTTCTCAGTCCTCAGCGGGATTTCCCCCGTCGATGGGGGAGATCACGGACAAGGTGTTCTCCATGCTGTCGTCGTAGAAGCGGTAGTGCCCCCGGCCCCCCCGCTTCACGGCGTACAACGCCCGGTCCGCCGCCTGGAACAGCTCGTCGTAATCGGTGCCCACGTCCATGGTGGTGGCCGCCCCCACGCTGATGGCGATGGGGAAGTCCTTGTACCTCCCCTCCAGGGCGGTAAAGAGCCGCTGGATGGCGGGCTCCGTCTCCAGCCTGCACTCCAGGAACACCAGGAACTCGTCCCCGCCCACCCGGGCCACAATGTCCCCGCCCCGGATGCTCTGGCGGAGCCTGCCCGCCAGGTGGATCAGCACCTCGTCCCCGAACAGGTGCCCATAGGTATCGTTGGCCTGCTTGAAGTGATCCAGATCCACGATCACCAGCACAAACCTGCCGTCCGGCCGCTCCGCCAGCCGCTCCTGGATCCGCTTCTTGGCGGTGGCGTGGTTCAGCAGGCCGGTCATGGCGTCGTGGGTGGCCATCCGCTCCAGGTTGTCCAGCATCACCCGGGAGTCGTGTATGTCGATGACCTTTCCGATGGCCCCGGTATACCGGGGCGGCTCATCGGAGGACCAGGTGGCCCGGGCCACAATCCGGGTCCACCGGGGCCCGCTGTCGAAGTTCAGCATACAGTCGTACGTCACCACCGGCTTGCCCGGCGTGGTGGCGTGGAGGGCGTCGGCCAGCCCCCGCCAGTTCGCCTGCCCCAGCCGGGCCAGGGACTTCTCGTCGTGGAGGGGATCCATGGTGATCTCCTCCAGCCCCAGCCTCTCCGCGCCCCAGGCGGTGAGCGTCACCATAGGGGGCTGGACGGTATACTCGAACTGAACCTCCTCCGTCATGGCGGCGAAGAAGCTGTACTTCATCCGCTCGTGCTCCAGCAGCTCCAGCGTCCGCTCGGAGGCGGTGAGCTCCTCGTGCTTGTGGAGCTCCCGGGCCACGCTCTGCATCTCCCGCTGGTTCTGGCGCACCGCGCTGTCCGCCGCCAGCTCGTCCCGGATCAGGTCCGCGCAGTCCCGCAGGCACTCCATCACCAGGGGGTTGAAGGTGCCGCACTCCCCGTTGAGGATCATGCCGATGGCCTTCTCGTGGGGATAGGCGGGCTTATACACCCGCTCGGAGGTGAGCGCGTCGTACACGTCCGCCAGGGCCACCATCTGGGCGGAAATGGGGATCTCGTCCTCCTTCAGCCCGTCGGGGTAGCCCCGGCCGTCCCACCGCTCATGGTGCCAGCGGCAGATCTCATAGGCCGCCTTCACCAGCGGCTCGTCCTGGTAGAAGGGCAGGGCATCCAGCATATCCGCGCCATACATGGAGTGCTTCTTCATGATGGCGAACTCCTCGTCGGTGAACCGCCCGGGCTTGTTGAGGATCTCCTCGGGAATGGCGATCTTGCCGATGTCGTGGAGGGCGGAGGCGGTGCTGATCACGGATATGTCCGCCGGGGTGAGGTGGTACTTGTCCGTCCTGCGCATCAGCTCCGTCAGCAGGGTCTCGGTGAGGATGTGCACATGGCGCACGTGCATCCCGCTCTCCCCGTTGCGGAACTCCACGATGTGGCTGAGTATGTCGATCATCAGGTTGCTGCGCCGTTCCTTCTCATAGATCTGCTCCGCCACCAGGGACACCAGCTTCTTCTGCTTGGCGTACAGCAGGATGGTGTTCACCACCCGCCGGTGGACGATCAGCGCGTCAAAGGGCCGGCTGATGAAGTCGGTGACCCCCAGGTCGAAGGCCCGCTCCACGTGGGAGGAGCCGCTCTCCGCCGAGATCATGATCACCGGGATGTCCTCAATCCAGCCGTTTTTGTTCATCATGTTCAGCACGCCGAAGCCGTCCAGCCCCGGCATGACAATATCCAGCAGCACCAGCGAGATCTCACTGCCCCGCGTTTGCAGCATGGCAACGCCCTCACTGCCGTTTTCCGCCTCCAGGATCTCATACTCATCCCCCAGCATATCCGCCAGGATGGAACGGTTCATCTCCGAGTCGTCCACAATGAGGATCTTCTGTTTGTCCGAAACTCTCTCCAAAGTCGCCCAGCCCCCTTTCTTCGGACGCCCTGCCGCCCGCTTGTGGCGGCCTCCGGGCATAGAAGGGCACTCTTTGGCATTATAACATAGCGTCCCGGGAAACACAAGGATCTATTTTTACAAATCACCCCAATTTTCCGCCCCATCACGACGCCAAAGGGAGAGAGCCTCCCCTCGGAAGCCCCCTCCCCGTATTCCCTCCCGCGCCCCCGCGCCGGAGGGCGTTTCCAGCCTGTGCTTACAGCATCTGCCTGCTGCGGGAGATATTCATGGTTCCGTCCTGCATCTCGTTGACCCACTCCAGGCTCCGCCCGGTGCCGTTGGCCACGCAGGAGATGGCGTCGTCCGCCACATAGGTCTCGATGCCCGTGTGGGATTCGATGAGCTTGTCGAAGCCCCACACCAGCGACCCGCCGCCGGTCATAATAATGCCGTTGCTGGAGATATCGGCCACCAGCTCCGGCGGGGTGCGCTCCAGCACCCCGTGGACGGCCTCCAGAATCCGGGAGCAGGGCTCCTCGAAGGCCTCGATCATCTCGCCGGAGGTGACGGTGAACACCCGGGGCAGCCCCGTCATGAGACAGCGGCCCTTCACCTCCATGGAGATCTCCTCCGGCCGGGGGAACACGCAGCCGATGGTCATTTTCAGCTCCTCCGCCGTGCGGTCGCCGATGAGGACGTTGTGCCGCTTGCGGATGTACTTGACCACCGCCTCGCTGAAGGCATCACCCGCCACCTTAATGGAGGCGGACTCCACAATGCCGGACAGGGAGATCACCGCGATGTCGGCGGTGCCGCCGCCGATGTCCACCACCATATGGCCGTCGGGCTGGGTGATGTCCACCCCCGCGCCGATGGCGGCGGCCAGCGGCTCCTCAATGAGGTACACCCGCCGCGCCCCGGCCTGTATGCCCGCGTCAATCACGGCGCGCTCCTCCACCTCGGTGATGCCGGAGGGCACGCAGATCACCACCCGGGGCTTGAACACCCGGACGGGGGCCACCTTGCGGATGAACTCCCGGAGCATCCGCTCGGTCATGTCGTAGTCGGAGATGACGCCCTCCCGCAGGGGGCGGATGGCCACGATGTTGCCGGGGGTCTTGCCCAGCATCTGCTGGGCCTCGGTGCCCACCTTGAGCAGCTTGCCGGTGTTTTTGTCCAGCGCCACCACCGACGGCTCCCGCAGCACGATACCCTTGTCCTTGATATACACCAGCACGCTGGCGGTGCCCAAATCGATGCCGATATCTCTTGCAAACATAGTTTTCACTCCTGATATATATATTCCGCGCTCTGAGTTTCCCCCAAAAACGCTCTGGATAGTCATAACAGCCCTGTCCGGGGTATCACTTCTCATGATACTAAACTATTTCCCAATTTGCAAGACTTTTTCCCGGCTCCGCCCCTTAAATTTTCGTGAAGAAGAAAAACCGTCCCCGGCGGCGGAATGCAAGGCCGGAACCCGTCATTCCCTGCTGTTGATGTAATTTTGAAGCCGCTCCAGCAGCATTCCCTTCATCAACTCCGAATTGCACCTCTCCACCAGGCTTCGGAACTCCTCTAATCTCTCAGGCGTAAAAACACTTTCGATGCCATGCAAAACCGTCCACTCGATTCCCGCCATATGATCCGTGGGACAGCACCTGATCAGGATCTCCGCCTCCTCCCAGGTAACCGGCCGGGTGATAGAAACCACCGCATCCTGATAGCTCTCCCACAAATCCAGTATTTCATCAGAGGGACCTCCCTCCTCCCCCGGAAAGCCGGCGTCCTGCATACAGGTTCCCTCCTGTCCATCCACGTTTTCCGGCACCGTCATAAAAGCCGCCCCCGTCCCAAAACACTTGGCCCCCAGCCGTCCTACATCCGCGGCTGGGGGCCTACTTCTGGGTCTGATTGTCCAAGGGCGTGTACCTTCACTTTCTTCCGGCCCTGCCGGATGGTTTTGCGTTGGGGCTGCGCCTGAAACTGCTTCTCCTCGTTTCCTCAAACAATGGTGGGCTTCAGACTTAATCTGGCTTCCGTCGCTTTGGTCAGCGTGTTTGGAACGGCTGAGACTTCGTCTCACTTTGCGTTCCCCAATCGCAGAAAGAGGTTGGTGCGTTCTACGTTAATACATTGGACTCACCTTTTCCTTTCTGTCTGTATTGTACGACAGCCTGCCGGATTTGTCAACCCCTTTTTGTGAGATTTCTAAAAATTTTTTGTCCCCTGTCCGTAGAGCGGGGGAGGCTGTCCGTTTGCCGCGCACAGCCCCCCATCCCCTCCTCACGGCCAGCCCAGCTCCCCGTCGTTCTCCGTGGCCGCGCCGTACCAGCTCAGCCCCGCGTCCTGGGCGTGGCCCCAGGTGGGGTGCCGCTCCGCCGCCATGGCCCAGGTGTTGTACCAGAACACATAGGTCACGTCCACATGGCTGGGCAGAATCTCCTCGATGATGGCCCGAAGCCCGTCGAACCCCTCGGGAATGCCCGCCACCTCGGGGAAGTACACCTTCACGTACCCCGGCTGTCCGCCCTCCTCCGCCCGGGCGTTGAGGCCGCAGCCCCGCAGGGTGTCGTTGATGGCCGCCGGGGTGAAGCTGTCCCCGCCGATGCGCAGCAGGGCCGCCAGGGCCGCCCGCCGCTGGCCCGGGGTGGCGCACACCGGGCGGTAGGGCAGCAGCTCCTCCACCCGCTCCAGCCCGAAGCCTTCCGCGGTGGTCAGGTTCATCTCCCGGGCGGTGTCCTCCAGCTCCCCCGCCATGTGGTCCAGCCGGACGCCGTAGGCCTCCAGCTCCCCCCGGTTGACGGTGCCCTCCCGCAGGTCGTACACGCCCAGGGGCCGCAGCAGCGACGCCAGATAGTCCTGGTGGATCACGCTTCCACCCCGCTCTCAGGGGACGGCTCCAGCTCTGGCTCCGGCGCGGTCCCGTCGGCAATGGCCAGCTCCCCCAGCACCGGCAGCGTCACATTGTCCAGCGGCAGATCCGCCGCCGGGGACAGGATCTCGCAGTTCGCCACCCCGTCCACCCCAAACACCAGGCTGGTGATCTGGGCCCTGGGCAGGGGCCTGCCCAGCCGCTCCCCGTTGAACCACGCCCGGAGCGCGTCCTCCACCGCCCCGGCCACCACCGCGAAGTCCCGGCCCTCCGCCGCCCACAGCTTCAGCGACAGGTCCACCGTCTCCACCGCGGGGGCCTCCACCCTCACGTCCACGGCGATCTCCCGCACCTGATCAAAATAGTCCTGCAACTCCCCCAGCAGGGCCTGGGAGGGCACGCCCCCCTGGGCGGCGGGCACGATGTCCACCGTCCCCACCCCCCGGCTCTTGGGCAGCACCGTCACCGCCGCCACCTCGGGGAAGGACATGGCCGCCTGCCGGTAAAACGCGCTGTTGGCCCCGTTGGCCAACCGGCGGTAGGTGGCCAGCACCCGCTCCCGCAGCTCCTCGTCCCCCTCCGTGTCCAGTCCCTGGGTGAAGGGCTCCACGTTGGCGCAGGCCACAATCCGCACCGGGGGCTGGGCCATGTAAATCACCGCGCCAGCCCCCACGTTGCCCGCCGCTCCCGGCTCCACCGCCTCCACGGGCGCGTCCGCGTACAGCTCCCCCGCCGTCACCGCCGCCTCCCGGGTGGTGGCGAACCGCACGCCCCCGGCGGTCATGCACACCGTCCCCGCCGGAATGTCCACCTCCGCCTCCTGGGCCTCGTTCACGTAAAACCGCACCGTCCCCCCGGCCTTGGCCGCCTGCCGCCGGGCCACCCCCCGGAGCAGGGCGTGCTTGTCCAGCTCCTCCCCCTGGGCGGTCTGGGGGAAGCACTGCCGCCGGGTCCACTCCCCCTGGACGTACAGGGCGTAAATCTGGGCCGCCACCGCGTAGAACCGCACCGCCAGCTCGCTGCTGGCCCCGGCGGTCTTGCCCGTCCGGGCCTGGAACTCCGCCGCCAGCCCCCCGTAGATCTCCTCCAACGTTATCACCGAATCACTCCTCCAGCCTGATCTCCACCGGCAGCGAGGCCCCCTCGCGCAGCAGGGCCACCGTCACCAGCAGGCCGTCCCCGTCCCGGCGGGCCGACGCCGCCGTAACCCGGACGCCCTCCATGTCCTCCAACGCCTCCGCCGCGTACTGCAGGGCCAGGGTGTTCCACTCCGAGGGCCGCTCCCGCCGCAGCAGGTGCATCCGGCTGCCCAGCTCCGGCAGGAAGGGAAAGCTCCCCCGCCGGGCCGCCAGCCGGAACAGGGCCTCGTCCAGCAGCTCCTCCCCGCCCCGGCCCGACGCCACGCCGCCGTTCCCGTCGGGGACGTAATCCCGGTCCACCAGCTTCAAGCTCATCCCAATCCCCCCAGCAGCCCGGCCACGATCCGGGCGATATACTCCTCCAGCGGCACCCCGTTGACGGAGACGCTCCCCTTCAAATCCACCCCGCCCTGTAAGGACACGCTCTGCCCGCTGACGGACACGGACCTGGCCCCGATGGACACATGGCCGGGGGTGCCGCCCCCCTGCCGCACCCCCGCCACACAGGGGATCTCCCCCTGGCCCTGGATTACCAGGGCCCGCTGTCCCGGCTCCGGCGTCCAGCGGTAGCCGCCGGGGCCGTACACCTCCAGCCCCCGCCGCTCCCGGTCCAGCAGCACCGCCGTCCCGCCGCCGCCCACGGTGACAACGCCCGTCTGTCCCTCGGCCTGTTCCGCCGGGCGTTTATACTGCCCGCTCAGCCACATTGTCAAAAACCTCCTTCTATTTCCCCCTGCCCCAGGGGGTTGGCGGAACCACGTTCCGCGCCCCTGCAGGGGAGGGGCTTGCCCCTCCCGGTCTTCTGATTTCCGTCCCTTTCCCCCTCGGGGGCGCGCCTCCGGCGGGGGTTACTTTCTCTCACGCGAGAGAAAGTAACCAAAGAGCGCGCTCGTCGTCGCAAAGTCCGCTTACTCCGTTTCCGCCTGCGGCGAAAACTGCGTTCGCTCCCTTGCTCCTCCTCTCCCCACAAAGCCTGAAGGACGGCTTTGCGGGGGCCCCTTCCCCCCTATGTACCCCCTTTGCTTCCTTGGAAACCGTGTCTGAATGTTTCCGGCGCGCAGGATCTGGACTGGCTTCTCCCCCATTTGTGCTGCCGCCCGTGTCCAGGCACTGAAAAGCCAGCGATCCCCACGGTTCCGCGCCTGCCGCGTGCGGCAGAAGCCTGGGGCGCGTTGCGGTAAAAAACCGCGCTTCTAAATCATGGCGTCCGTCTCCCCCAGCCACAGCGAGGTGGTCAGCCCCTCCGCCCCGCAGGACACCTCCGCCTGGGCCGCCCGGTATCGCCCGTTGGCCCCGAACCCCGCCAGCTCCACGTCCACCAGCTCCCCCGGCCAGGCCAGAAACCCGCCCGCCGCCGTGAGCCGGAGCCGCACCCGCTCCCGCCGGGCCGCCCGGAGCTGGTAGTCCGCCGTGTACCGCATGGCGGTGGTGCCCGTGGTGTTGGGCACCGTGATCACCCGCCGGGCGCAGCCGCCCTGGGCGATAAACGCCGGGTCGCTCACCCACTGGGTGCCCCAGGTGGTGCGCCGCCGCACCGCCACCTTGCTCAGCACCCCGTGCCGGTCCTCCCGGTACTCCCACTCCGTAATCTTGTCCTTCTCGCCGATCCGCACCGCCTGCCCGTCCTGATAGGGGTCCAGCACCAGCCGCCCCTCCCGGTCAAACCGGGGCGTCACCCCGCCGTAGTAGCAGGCGAACCGCCGCACCACGCTCCACTCGCTCTCCCCGCTGCCCACGGTGAAGCCCGCCACGGGGGACAGCACCTGTCCCCCCACGCACGCCACCCCGTAGGGGGCCACGTGGTTGGCGATGAGGTCCGCCCGGGTGCACCGCTGGTACTCCGCAGGCATGGCCTCGTTGTCCAGCAGCAGCGCGGCCATCCCCCGGCCCTCCAGCTCCAGGGTAAGCCCCCCGCCGCCGCACACCACGGCGAACTCGTCCACCACCCCGGTGAACACCCGCCGGCCCTCCCAGTCCGCGTAAAACCGATACGCCCCGGACAGCACCTTCTCCTGCCCCCGCTCCCACAGGCACCGCAGGGAAAAGCTGTCGCAGGGGGTGTCCGTCCCGTACCGGAACACCCAGCTCACGGCGGTGGGCAGCTTCCACGCCTGCCCGTCCCCCGTCCTCACCCAGCACTCCATCATGAAATCCTCACCCTCTGTCCCGGATAGATCAGGTTGGGGTTGCGGATGTCCGGGTTCAGGGCGATGATCCGCTCCAGCGCGACCCCATACCGCCGCGCCAACGCCCACAGGGTGTCCCCCCGGACCACCGTGTGCCACACCGCCCCCTGTCCCCCGTCCTCCGGCCTGGCCCCCGTCCCCGGCGTCTGGGTGGGCCGCCGCTCCAGCTCCCCGGTGTCCCCGGCCTCCACCACCTCCCAGAACTCGAAGGAGTAGGCCACATAGTCCCGCCGTGGCTCCTGCCGCAGCTCCAGCCCCGCGAACCAGGCCGTGGCCGCCATCCACACCGGATGGGCCAGCACCCCCGGCGTCTCCTCATAGAACACCGAGGCCAACGCCTTGAAGGTGTCGTAGGCCCCCTCCCCCACAAACTCCCCCTCTCCCCGCAGCACCCGCCGGGTCTGGCCCAGGCTCTGCAAATAGTGCCGCCCAAAGGGGATCTTGTGGACCGCCAGCTTCCGCTCGTAGGTGATGGA
>ERZ779632.1179-NODE-1179-length-11335-cov-10.578191_pt1 | contig 11335 bp, 10 predicted proteins | sample MGYA00514194_ERZ779632 | MGnify/ENA primary metagenome ERZ779632 (study PRJEB29562, sample SAMEA4376704) | mouse gut metagenome | isolation source: Cecum | study: EMG produced TPA metagenomics assembly of the A DSS colitis mouse model was used to assess the...
CAGCGGAAAGACGGTTCGGTTAATGTTTCAGGATGAGGCTGGATTTGGGCGGATCCACAAGCCAAAATACTGCTGGAGTGAAAAAGGGATTCGTCTCAGTGTGCCTTGCCACCATATCCGGGAGTATCGCTATGCCTATGGAGGGTAGAGCCGCTGACTGGCGAGGGATGCTTTCTGATTCTATATCCCACCATATACGCCTGAAATGAACCCTATTGGATAGATTTGGAAATAAATTCGAAAGTGTGGATTCCATAACAAAGTATTTGCTTCTCTGGAAAAAGTTGTCGAGCGATTGTGCGATTCTATTTGCTCTTTGTCTAACCAAGTCATTTCCAGCATCTCGGGCAGAGATTGGATAATTAAAACTTTTAATTAAGAAATAGTATTGCCTCGGACCAAGTACGATTTCCGCCATAAAACAGCTTCCTTCATGCGAACCTTACAACATCGCCCTGATATGGTCTCCGCTTTCTTTCTGCACAGACCGATTTCCTATGTTCTTATTCGGGAGTAATATGACAAGTATCTCTATAAATTGCGTTACCTGGTAGAAAACTGCTTTCTGTCTTTGAAACGCTGGAGAGGTATTGCCACCTGCTATGCCAAGACCTCGGATGCTTTTATCGCCGCAGCTCGTGTTCGTTGTATCGCTATTTGGGCTGCTATACGTGCTTAACACGTATAGGCGCTATCTAGATATTTCCATTCTATCACAATCCTAACTTCTTATGCAGGCACTATCTACTGCTTACAAAAATAATCCTTGCATTTTTTCTTATGGTGAGTATAATAGAGTACACCAACAAATAATTCGTCTTCAGGGCGGGGTGCAAGTCCCCACCGGCGGTGAGTGTCTCACAAGGCATAAGTCCGCGACCGCGCAAGCGTTGAACCGGTGAAAATCCGGTACCGACAGTTACAGTCTGGATGGAAGAAGATGTTCGCTGGCAGCGTGTTTTTGCGCTCCTTTGCGGCAATACTCCGAGGATGGATTGTCTTTGGATATTTCTGTAAAGGAGCCTGTTTTTATGTCAACGCTACCCAACGCATCCCCTTCCACCAAGAGAACCCACAAAATTGCTGTCACTGCCATGCTCTCAGCCGTAGCCACTATTCTTATGGCCCTAGACTTCCCTATTCCCTTCCTCATTCCAACCTTCGTTAAGATGGACTTCTCCGAGCTGCCCGCCCTTCTGGCCGCCTTCAGCCTGGGACCGGTCAGCGGTGCAGTTGTCTGTCTGGTAAAGAATTTGGTTAACCTTACCATGAGCTCTACCAACGGTGTAGGCGAGTTGTGCAACTTCTTGCTGGGGATTTGCTTTGTCATCCCCGCAGGGCTGATCTACCGATATAAGAAAACCAGAGCTGGAGCGCTCATCGGCGCCTTGGTGGGCGCTGTAGTGATGGCTCTGTGCAGTGTGCCGGTTAACTACTTTATTTCCTATCCCTTCTACACCGTTTTTATGCCCCTGGATGTGATTATTGGTATGTACCAGGAATTGATCCCCTCGGTGGACGGTTTGATGGCCTGTCTTGTGATCTTCAATGCACCCTTTACTCTCCTCAAAGGTCTGCTGGACATGGCTCTGGCTTTTCTGATCTACAAACCGCTCTCCCCCCTGCTCCACAAGTAATTGTAGTCTCTTTCAGGAACATATTATATACACAGATGCCCTGTAAAGAGGAATTATGATCGTGATACGCCCCCCATAAAGCAGATAACCTGCGGATGTTTTTTAACTGCGCTGCGGGGAGTATTCATAATGAAAAACATATCAAACGCTCAGAAGGCAAGCAGCAGGCTGCCGGCGGTCCCACGTGGGACCGCCGGCAGCCGCTTATTTCATATTGTCGATGAGTGCGCGCAGCTCCTGAGCGGAGAAGCGGTAGACTGTGTCGCAGAACTGGCACCCCAGCTCACATCCGCCCTGCTGGGCCAGCATGTCCTCCAGTTCCTCCGTGCCCATGCTGATGAGGGCCCGTTCCACCCGGTCCCGGCTGCAATAGCAACGGTATTCCACCGGTGCGGTCTCCAAAATCTCCACTTCAAAATCGCTGAGAACAGTCCTCAGCAGCGCCTCCGGGCTGCTCTCCCGGTCCAGCAGTCCCGTGACAGGGCCGGCGGCCATTACACCGCCCTCTACCCGGGCAATCACGTCCTCGCCCGCGCCGGGCAGGAGCTGGATGATATACCCGCCCGCGGCCCGGACGCTCTGGTCCCGATCTACCAGCACCCCCAGGGCGCAGGCCGTGGGAATCTGCTCGCTCTCCACAAAGTAGGCAGCCAGATCCTCAGCGATCTCACCCCCCAGCAGTCCCACGCTGCCGGTGTAGGGCTCCTTCATTCCCAGATCCTTGATGACGGTCAGCGTCCCCTCGCTCCCCACGGCCCCGCCTACATCCAGCTTGCCGTCCGGACGCAGAGGGAAATCCGTCTGGGGGTTCTGAACGTAGCCCCGGACGTTGCCCGCCGCGTCGGACACCGCCAGAATGGTCCCCAGGGGACCGCCGCCTCTGATTTGCAGGGTCAGACTGGCCCGCGGGTCCTTCAGGGCGTTGCCCATCATGGAGGCGGCCGCCAGGGCGCGGCCCAGAGCGGCCGTGGCCACAGGGAGGGATTTTTGAATATTTCTGGCCCGCTCCGTCAGATCCCTTGTGGAAACGGCAACGGCCTGGACCATGCCGCCAGCGGTGATGGCCCGAACTAATTTATCCATAAAGGAGGTTCCTTTCTGCTTGTTGTTGAATGAGCGGGCATTCAGTCCTCCGCTGCCCACTCTAAAATGTCGCCGGGCTGACAGCGGAGGATGTTACAGAGAATACCCAGGCTCTCCACGGTGATGGCCGTACTGCCGGTGCGAAGGCGCTGCATGGTTCCTTCCGATAGGATTTTTTCCGCCCGAATACGGTAGGTAGAGTATCCGGCATTTTTTAACTCCTGTAATACGTTCATTTTATACTGAAGCATGTTTACTCCTAAAAGTATGACTAAGTTTCCAGATGAATTTCCACAACATCAATCAAAAAAGATTGACAGTCATCTCTTTTTGATGTATAATGGTAACATCCATATTAAGGAGGCCACACACCATGGATACACAGACAGCTGACCGTCTGACAGAGCTCTACCTGGACTATCTGGACCTGGGCGGCGACCTGATGATGCTGAGCGGAGTGGTGCAGGATCAAAGCCACGACTTTTCCAGCGAGTGCGCCCGGACCTGCCTGCGCCGCCTGGTGGATAACGCCGACCAGCACACCGCGGACATCCTGAAAACATCCAAGGTCCTGGCCAATACCGCTCCCTACCTCCCCCGGATGGCGGAGAAATAAATGCGCTGTTCATTCTCCCTGGGGCCGCTCATCCGGCAGTCGCCATAGGTGCGGATACGGTTGAACCCCGCCTCCAGCAGCCAGGAGCGCAGCTCCTCCACCTCGTAGGCCTTCTGCCGGTGCTCCTCGCCGGCACGGTCCCACTGGCCGTCCGGGCGGCGTGTAAAGATATCCATCCAATAGGAGCAGACTCTGCTGCGCTTGTCGTACTCGGACCGCCATACGCAGTAGACGTCCTCCGTCTCGTCCAGAAACACCTGCCCGTCCAGGCTGGCCAGCTTGAAGGCGCTGTTGACGTCGAACACCAGCAGGCCCCCCGGGGAGATAAACAGATGCAGCCGCTCGAAGGTCCTCTGCACGTCCCGGGGGCTGGTCAGATAGTTCAGGCTGTCCAGACAGCACACCGCCGCGTCCACGGTGCCGTAGAGATCCAGCGCCGGCATGTCCTGGTTGAGGAACACCGGCATCACGCCGGTCAGCCCCGTCGCCTTCTCCCGGGCTGCGGCCAGCATGTCCGGACTGCTGTCCACGCCGATGAGCTCGTACCCCCGCTCTGTCAGGACGGCGGTCATGGCCCCGGTGCCGCAGGCGAGATCCAGCACGGTATGCACGGGAATGCGGCTCTTCTGGAACAATTTCTCCAGGTAATCGGCCCGCCTCTGGTAGCCCACGTCGCCTGTCAGCGCGTCGTATACCCTGGCCAGGGCCTGATAGGCGCTCACTCCCCGGCCGCCTCCGGCGCGGCCGGCTGCTGCTCCTGACGGTCAAAAAACACCTGGTAGCCCCCGTGGCCAAAGGCCAGGGAGCGGTTCACCCGGCTGATGGTGGCGCTGGAGGCCCCTGTCCGCGCCAGGATGTCGTTATAGATCATCCCCTGCTTGAGCAGGGCCGCCACCTCAAAGCGCTGTTCCATGGCCCGCAGCTCGGTGACGGTGCAGAGATCCTGAAAGAAGTCGTAGACCTCCTCCTCGTTCCGCAGGGTCAGAATGGCCCGGTACAGGCCGTCGCTCTTTTCCTTCTTTGTGATCCTTGCCATCAGATCCTCCTCCGTTGAATCATGGATGGCTCTATTTTAGCACTTCACTTTATGAAAGTAAACACCTTTTCCAAAAATTCAGAAATATGTCCCCTTTGGCCCCTGGAAACTGGATATATTGACGAATTATATAAAAAACAGCCATATACCACCTGCTTTTCTGGATGGTTTTTGTTGAAATTGACATTATTTGACCTGATTTTTTGTGGCTTTTACCGTTAAAAAACTATTTCCCGTTGCCTTGACGGTAGGCGGACTGGTGGAGTATAATAGTGGACAACCCGGCTGTTGGTTTCATTTTCCAGCCGCCGACACAAATGGGAGGATCACTATGCCCTACAGAGAAGCAGACGACTTAAACAAGTACCTCTTTCATGAGGGGACGGCAATCAGTGCCTACGAATACATGGGCGCCCACGCTGTCACCCACGACGGAGTAGACGGTTATATGTTCCGCGTCTGGGCGCCGCGGGCCAGGGCTGTCTCCGTGGTGGGTGATTTCAATTCCTGGGACGCCGGGGCCCACCCCATGGCCAAGATCACCGACGGCATCTGGGAGCGCTTCGTCCCCGGCGGCAGCACCTACGACGCCTATAAGTTCGCCGTCACAGGTCCGGACGGCGTGCAGCGGATGAAGGCGGACCCCTACGCCTTCCACGCCGAGACCCGCCCCGGCACCGCCAGCAAGCTCTACACCATCGACGGCTACCGGTGGGGCGACGGGGCCTGGCGGGAGAGCCGCCGCAGCACCCCCATCTACACCGCGCCGCTGAATATCTACGAGGTCCACCTGGGCTCCTGGAAGCGCCGCGAGAACGGGGACTTCATCGACTACCGCACCCTGGCCAAGGAGCTGGCCCCCTATGTCAGGGATATGGGCTTTAACTTCATTGAGCTGCTGCCTGTGACCGAGTATCCCTACGACCCCAGCTGGGGCTACCAGTGCACCGGCTACTACGCCCCCACCTCCCGTTACGGCACCCCCGAGGACTTCATGTTCTTTGTGGACTATATGCACCAGAACGGCGTCGGCATCATTCTCGACTGGGTTCCCTCCCACTTCTGCAAGGACGCCCACGGCCTCTACGAGTTCGACGGCACCCCCTGCTACGAGTACGCCGACCCCCGGAAGGGGGAGCACGCCTCCTGGGGCACCCGGGTGTTCGACTACGGCCGGAAAGAGGTGAAGAGCTTCCTGCTCTCCTCCGCCGCCTTCTGGCTCAAGGAGTACCACATCGACGGCATCCGGGTGGACGCGGTGGCCTCCATGCTGTATCTGGACTATGACCGCCGGGACGGGGAGTGGATCCCCAACCAGAACGGCGGAAAGGAGAATCTGGAGGCCATCGCGTTCCTCCAGGCGCTCAACAAGACCGCCTTCACGGTCAACCCGGACGTGCTGATGGTGGCCGAGGAGTCCACGGCCTGGCCCCTGGTGACCCGGCCCTCCGACGTGATCGGGCCCAACGGCATCGGCGGCCTGGGCTTCAATCTGAAGTGGAACATGGGCTGGATGAACGACATGTGCCACTATCTGAAGATGGACCCCTGGTTCCGCCAGGGCAACCACAAGGACATCACCTTCTCCATGTTCTACGCCTTCTCGGAGAACTACGTTCTCCCCCTCAGCCACGACGAGGTGGTCCACATGAAGGGGTCCGTGCTGGGCAAGATGCCCGGCGACGCGTGGCAGAAGCTGGCCGGCGTGCGGGGCTTTTACGGCTACACCATGGCCCACCCGGGCAAGAAGCTGAGCTTCATGGGCGTGGAGCTGGGCACGGAGCAGGAGTGGCACTTTGAGGACCAGCTGGACTGGGGCGTGCTGGAAAACGAGGGCAACCGCCAGCTCCACCAGTATATCAAGGACCTCAACCACTTCTATCTCAGCGCCAGCGAGCTCTGGGAGGACGACTGCAGCTGGGAGGGCTTCCAGTGGCTGGTGCCTGACGACAACCAGAACAACGTGGTGGTCTTCCTGCGCCGGGACAAGTCGGGCCGCGAGCTGGTGTGCGCCATCAACTTCAACCCCAACACCTATGAGGACTACCGCTTCGGCTGCCCGCCGGTGAAGGAGTACGCGGAGGTGTTCAACTCCGACGAGGTGAAGTATGGCGGCACCGGCGTGGTGAACGCCGCCCCCTGCAAGGTGGAGTGGAAGCCGTCCCACGGCCAGGAGAGCTCCGTGTCCATCCGCATACCGCCCTTTGGCGCGGTGTTCCTGCGGGGCCAGGGCAAGCTGCGCCCCAAGCCCAAGGCCCAGGCCAAGCGGCCGGAGAAGCCCGCCGCGAAAAAGGCCGCGGTGAGAAAGACCGCCAAGGGGGACGTTCCCGCCGCCTCCGCTCCGGCCAGGACTGCGGCGAGAGCCGCCGGGAAGGCCGCCAAGACCGCCGCTCCCGCGTCGGGAAGGAAGAAGAAGGCTTCCCCCGCCGCTGAATAAAACGAGAGGATGAGACAGCCATGAAAAAAGAGTGTATCGCAATGCTCCTGGCAGGGGGGCAGGGCAGCCGCCTGTACGTGCTGACCAGCGATGTTGCCAAGCCCGCCGTGCCCTTCGGCGGGAAATACCGCATCATCGACTTTCCCCTGTCCAACTGCACCAACTCCAACATCGACACCGTGGGCGTGCTGACCCAGTACAAGCCCCTGGAGCTCAACAGCTATATCGGCTCCGGCCAGCCCTGGGATCTGGACCGCCTGGACGGCGGCGTCCACATCCTGCCCCCCTACATGCAGGAGGGGGAGAAGGGCAGCTGGTACAAGGGCACGGCCAACGCCATCTACCAGAACATCGGCTTTGTGGACATGTATGACCCCGACTATGTGGTCATCCTGTCCGGGGATCACATCTACAAGATGAACTACGCCAAGATGGTGGAGGCCCACAAGGAGGCCGGGGCCGCCTGCACCATCTCCGTGCTGGAGGTGCCCTGGGACGAGGCATCCCGGTTCGGAATCATGGCCGTGGACGGGGAGGACAACATTGTGGAGTTCCAGGAGAAGCCCAAGGAGCCCAAGAGCAACCTGGCCTCCATGGGCATCTACGTCTTCTCCTGGAAGAAGCTGCGGGAGTACCTCATTGCCGACGAGGCCGACGCCTCCTCCAGCAACGACTTCGGCAAGAACATCATCCCCAAGATGCTGGGCGCCGGGGAGAAGATGATCGCCTACCGGTTCGACGGCTACTGGAAGGACGTGGGCACTCTGGAGAGCCTGTGGGACGCCAACATGGACATGCTCTCCCGGGGAGATCTGGATCTGCTGGAGAGCTCCTGGCCCATCTACGCCCGCCTGCCCAGCGAGCCCCCGGCCTTTATCAGCAAGACCGCCCTGGTGGAGCACAGCGTGGTCACCCAGGGCTGCGAGATCAGCGGCACGGTGAAAAACTCCGTCCTCTCCCACGGCGCGCGCATCGAGGAGGGGGCCGAGGTCAGCTACTCCGTGCTCATGCCCGGCGTCACCGTCAGGCGGGGCAGCGTGGTGCGCTATGCCATTCTGGGCGAGAACTGCCAGGTGGAGGCGGGCGCTACCGTGGGGGAGAACCCGGAGAACTGTGACCCCGAGAAGTGGGGCGTCACCGTCCTGGGCCCCGGCACCGCCATCGGCGCAGGCGAAGTGGTGGCGCCCAATTCCATGCTCAACCGCGATCACAAGGAGGTGTCCAGATGAAAGGACTGCACGGGATCATCTTCTCCTATGAGAAGCACAACGACCTGCGGGAGCTGACCGCCAACCGCACCCCCTCTTCCGTCCCCTTCGCGGGGCGCTACCGCATCATTGACTTCATCCTCAGCAGCATGGTCAACGCCAGCATCACCGACGTGGGCGTGGTCATGGACGGCAACTATCAGAGCCTTCTGGACCACCTGGGCTCCGGCAAGGACTGGGATCTGAGCCGCAAGCACGGCGGACTGCGCCTGCTGCCCCCCTTCGCCAGCGAGGGAACCCGGGGCGGCTTCCGGGGCAAGATGGAGGCCCTGGCCGGCGTACGCTCCTACTTAGAGGGCATCCGTCAGAGCCACGTGGTGCTGGCGGACAGCGACCTCATCATCAACATCCCCCTCCAGGACGTGTATCAGGCCCATCTGGCCTCCGGCGCGGATATCACCGCCGTGTGTACCAGCAACGTGGACTCGGACTGCGACGTCACCTTCTTCCGCCTGGACGGCGAGGGCAGGGTGGGGGAGGTCCTCTTCCCGCTCCGGGACCGGACCGGCTGCTACCGCTCTTTGGAGATCTACGTCCTGTCCAAGCAGCTGCTGCTGGATCTGGTGGACGAGTGCATGAGCCATGACCAGACCAGCTTCCGGGGCGCGGTGCTCCAGGCCAAGGCATCCTCCCTCCACATCCACAGCTACGTCTGGGACGGCTACGCTGCCCAGATCCGCAGCCTGAAGGAGTACTACACCCGCTCCCTGGAGCTGCTGGACCCGGCGATCCGCCGGGAGGTGTTCCCCGCCGCCCGGCCCATCCACACCAAGGAGCGCAACGACGCCTCCACCTACCTGGACCCCACCGGGGCCTGCTGCAACTCCCTGGTGGCCGACGGCTGCACCATTGAGGGCACGGTGGAAAACTCCATCCTGTTCCGGGGCGTGAGCGTGGAGCGGGGCGCGGAGGTGAAAAACTGCATCCTCATGCAGGACGTCACGGTCAGCCGGGACGCGGTGCTCCACCACGTCATCGCGGACAAGAACGTGGAGATTGCCGACGCCCGCACCCTGATGGGCCACGAGAACTACCCCATGGTCATCGCAAAGGACAGCAAGGTGTAAATTGTGCGAAAAGAGGGGGAGATTTCCTCCCCCTCTTTATCCATTTCTACAGTTTTTCCCGCGGCGGCCCTGAAGCGCTGAAAACCCTTTACTTTTCAGCGCCGCCACGGTATACTAAACATGCCCTGAGCAGCCGTGGGCTGCTTTCCATCTATAAAGGAGGTCTTTTCTCTTATGAAGATCTTATTTGCCACCTCTGAGGCGGTTCCCTTCTGCAAGACCGGCGGACTGGCCGACGTGGCCGGCAGCCTGCCCCAGGCCCTGGCCAAAGCGGGCAACGAGGTGGAGGTGATCCTTCCCCTCTACCAGCGGGTGTCCGACAAGTGGAGGGACCAGCTGAGCTTTGTGTGCAACATTGAGGTGCCCCTGGGCTGGCGGCGGGTGTACTGCGGCCTGTTCCAGCTGGAGCGGGACGGCGTGCGGTGGTACTTTGTGGACAATGAGTACTACTTCAAGCGGGACGCCCTCTACGGACACTATGACGACGGCGAGCGCTTCGGCTTCTTCTCCCGGGCCGTGGTGGCCCTGATGCCCGCTCTGGCCTTCATGCCCGAGGTTATCCACTGCAACGACTGGCAGACTGCCCTGGTGCCCATCTACCTCAAGGACGAGTGCGTGCGCTGGCGGGAGGTCCGGGGGATCAAGACCGTGTTCACAGTGCACAATATTGAGTACCAGGGCCGCTACGGCAAGGAGACCCTGGAGGACCTCTTCGGTCTGGCTCCGGGCTGGTTTGCCGACGGCACCATCGCCATGGACGGGGACGTGAACCTGCTCAAGGGCGCGCTGATGACCTGCGACGCCATCACCGCCGTCAGCCCCACCTACGCCCAGGAGCTGCGCTACGCCTACTTTGCCCACGGCATGGAGAGCGTCATGCAGCGCAACGCCGGCAAGGTCTACGGCGTTCTCAACGGCATTGACATGGTCCGCTACGATCCCTCTGCGGACGCCGGCATTCCCGCCAAGTACTCCGCCAAGAAGATGGACGGCAAGGCCAAGTGCAAGGCCGCCCTCCAGAAGCAGGTGGGGCTGGCCGCGGATCCGGACGTGCCGGTGATCGGCATTGTCAGCCGTCTGGTGAGCCACAAGGGCCTGGATCTCATCTGCAAGGTCTTTGACCAGATTATGGACCTCAACTGCCAGTTTGTGGTCCTGGGCAGCGGCGACTGGAACTATGAGCAGTTCTTTGAGCAGAAGCTGGGCCAGTACAAGGGCCGCATGGCCCTGTACCGGGGCTACAACGAGGGGCTGGCCATGGGCATCTACTCCGGCGCGGATCTGCTGCTCATGCCCTCCAAGAGCGAGCCCTGCGGCCTGGCCCAGATGATCGCCATGCGCTACGGCACGGTGCCCATCGTCCGGGAGACCGGCGGGCTCAAGGACACCGTACACCCCTACGAGGCCTGGTGCGGCGCGGGCAACGGCTTCACCTTTGCCGACTACAACAGCAACGACATGCTCTACGTCATCCGCCAGGCGGTGGACCTCTACTACAACAACCCCACCGCCTTCCAGGGCCTGCGCACCTCCGGCATGGCCGAGGACTTCAGCTGGAAGCGCAGCGCCGAGGCGTACAACGATATCTACCGCACCATCTGCTCTTAAAAGCTGTCCCGGGGGAGCGGGAGGCGCCTGCTCCTCATGTCCCACCAAACCAACTGGAAGAGAGGAAAAAACCCCTATGGAGAAATACACCAAGAGCTCCATGAAGCAGGCCATCAGCGAAAAGCTGAGCCTCAACTTTGGCTGCACCGTGGAGGAGGCCACCGAAGCGAATATGATGAAGGCCTGCGCCATGGTCCTGCGGGATCAGATGAGCATCCAGGCCGTGGAGACCCGCCGGAAGATCCGCAAAAAGCAGCTCAAGCAGGTCCACTATATGTCCCTGGAGTTCCTCATGGGCCGGTCTTTGATGAAGAACGCCTACAACCTGGGCGTGCTCCAGCCCATGCGGGAGGCCATCGAGGAGATGGGCTTCAAGCCCGCCCACATCTTCGACATGGAGCCGGACGCTGGCCTGGGCAACGGCGGCCTGGGCCGTCTGGCGGCCTGCTACCTGGACAGCCTGACCACCCTGGAGATCCCCGCCTGCGGCTACTCCATCTGCTATGAGCTGGGCATCTTCAAGCAGAAGATCGTGGACGGCCAGCAGATGGAGCTCCCCGACAACTGGAAGGACCAGGGCGAC
>ERZ779632.1181-NODE-1181-length-11295-cov-5.618149_pt1 | contig 11295 bp, 10 predicted proteins | sample MGYA00514194_ERZ779632 | MGnify/ENA primary metagenome ERZ779632 (study PRJEB29562, sample SAMEA4376704) | mouse gut metagenome | isolation source: Cecum | study: EMG produced TPA metagenomics assembly of the A DSS colitis mouse model was used to assess the...
GAAAAATCCTATACAAAAGAATATCTGGATGAATTGGAGGATTCTCCATGGGGACATACAAGACGGGCAAGAGTAGAGGGACTGGAGTTTGGAAAAAAACAGTATGATATGATCGATGCGTATTGTAAGGAAAAATCGATCGCATGGTATGCATCGTCGTATGATGTTGCTTCCCAGCTGTTTTTACGCCAGTACGATCATAAATATAATAAAATCGCATCTGCCATGCTGACAAACGATGAGCTGCTTGAAACTGTGGCTGAGGAAGGCCGGTATACGTTTGTGGCGACCGGTATGAGTACGTTCGAAGAAATCGACCATGCGGTGGAGATATTCAGAAAGCATGACTGTCCGTTTGAACTGATGCACTGTATCAGCACATATCCGATGGTGAGTCTGGACGCGAATTTAAGAATGATCTATACGCTCAGAGACCGCTATCAATGCAAGGTCGGTTACAGCGGACACGAGATCGGCACACTGGTCAGCACATGTGCAGTCGCCATGGGAGCGACCTCGATTGAACGTCATATTACGCTGAATAAGATGCTGTACGGCGTCGAGCAGAAAGCGTCCGTAGATCCGGTAGAGCTATGGAAGCTGGTCAGGGATATCCGGGACACAGAGCAGATTATGGGTACCGGGGAAAAGATATTTTCCGAGTCCGAACTGGAATTAAGAAATAAATGCAGAGGCAGATAACACAACAGACAAAGCTGTACAGAAAATACTGTATAGCTTTGTTTTGGCGTATTGTGAAAGGAGGACCAGGTGTCAAGACGCGATAAAATGAACTACTATCTGGATCTGGCAGACGTCGTATCCAAACGGTGTACCTGCCTGCGCAGACATTTCGGCGCGGTGATCGTAAAAAATGACGAAGTCATTGCAACCGGATACGCAGGAGCTCCGAGAGGAAGAAAAAACTGTACAGATCTTGGTTATTGTATCCGCAAACGCATGAATATACCAAGGGGCGAGCGGTACGAGCTGTGCCGCAGCGTGCATGCCGAGGCAAATGCGATTATCAGCGCGGAACGCGAAAAAATGATCGGCGCTACCATGTATTTATCCGGAAGGGAAGCGGACAGCGGGGAATATATCAAAAATTCGAACAGCTGCTCGATGTGCAAACGCCTGATTATCAACGCGGGCATTCGCAGCGTCGTAATCCGCGATACCGATGATGAATATCGGGAAATAGACGTCGAAGACTGGATTGCCGGGGACGAATCCTTAGACGGAATCCCGGGATACTAAATAAAAAAGAAACACATACCAGATACGGGCGCTGCATACAATAGTATCAATCCTATTACCGGATACGATCGGAGCCGTTATGAAAAGAAGAGGAATTTTCACCAGCGAACTGAAAGAAAATGTCGTAAGGGCATTTGATCTTCCGCCGGATCTGGCTTATGGAAGCGTGCTTTTGTCGGTCACAGGTCAGAATGAACTGCTGATCGAAAATTATCGCGGAATTTTGGAATATAAAGACGAGCATATTCGTATCCAGGCGAAAGACTGCATGATTCTCGTAGTTGGAAAACGGCTTGAGATCGAATACTACACCAATGAAGAAATGAAGATCAAAGGTCTGATCGAACAGATTATTTATGAAAACTGAGGTGTGCCATGCTGTTGCGTCTGATCAAATATTTTCGCGGCTATGTAGAGGTGGCGTTATGGGGCTATGCACCCGAACGTTTTTTAAATCTTTGCAGTAATCATAACATCCTGATCTGGGATCTGCACCAGGAAGGGGACGTTTATTATTTTCATATATCCGTAGACGGTTTTCGCAGCTTAAAACCACTGCTGAAAAAATCCGGCACGCATGTAAAAATCAGCAGAAGAAACGGGATTCCATTCTTTTTCTTCCGTTATCGCAAACGGAAGATCCTGTTTTTGAGCGTTTTTATCTGTATGATGATTCTGTATACCTTGTCGCGATTTATCTGGAAGATTCATATCAATGGAAACGACAGCGTAACGGACGACAGTCTGCTGCAGTTTCTTGCAGAAAAAAACAGCTCTTATGGGACGCCGGTATCCAGAATCGACTGTACAAAGCTGGAAGAAGAAATCAGAAGCTGCTTTAAAAGTATTATCTGGACTTCGGTAAAAAGGGAAGGCACCACGCTGACGATCGATGTGCAGGAAAACCTGGTTGTGGCGTCGCAGCCATCGAATGCGCAGCTGCCGGAGGAATTTCAGCAGCAGGAGCAAAAAGGCTACGATCTGCTGGCGACGTGTGATGGAACAGTCGAAAGTATTTATGTGCGAAAAGGAACGCCCTTTGTGCAGCAGGGAGATACGGTCAAAAAGGGAGAAGTCCTTGTATCCGGCGCGCTGCCGATTTATGACGATAGCGGGACGCTGACCGATTACCAGTACTGTACCGCTGACGCGGATATTCAGCTGAAAACGGTATATCCGTATAAGGACAGTTTTCTGAAAAAACATGTAGAGCGCATATACAGCGGACAAAAGGAAACGCGTTATGGGATCAGTTTGTTGGATACATACATTCCGATTCCCTGGAAGAAGACCGGCTACGACCAGTATACGATACTGGATACACGGACGCAGTTTCGCTTATGCGATTCCTTTTATCTGCCCGTTTCTCTCGTAAAGCGTACGTATGAAGAATATGAAGAAGTACAGATGGTTTATACAAAAAAAGAAGCCAGACAGCATGCCGCAGAAAATTTAACGGAATTTTTAGAAAAATTGACGCAAAAAGGTGTGCTCATTTTGGAAAAACATGTTATGATAAGTACAAAAAAAAATAAATATACCGTATCGGGAACTGTCACGGTGCTGGAAAATACATGTAAATACGCCGTGAATGCCGATCAGGTCAAAGATACGGGAAATGAAGGGAATGTAGAAAATGAGTCTGAATGAGATATGTATGGAACTGCCGTCAGATCATATGACGAATGTATTCGGGCAGTTTGATCATTATATGAAGATCATTGAGCGAAATCTTCAGGTAACCGTGGTCTGCAGGAATGAACAGGTCAAAATACTGGGAGATGCAAACCGCATTTCATCTGCAAAACAGGTCATTTCACAGCTGCTGGAGCTGTCCAGACGGGGCAGTACGGTTACCGAACAAAACGTAGACTATGCCATTGCTCTTGTCAGTGAACATGAAACAGCCACACTGGCAGACATCGACGAGTCCTGCGTCGGTTATACGGTAAACGGGAAACCCATCCGTCCAAAGACGCTCGGACAAAAAAAATATACAGAGCTGATCAAAGACCGTATGATCGTATTTGGTACCGGGCCGGCAGGTACCGGAAAGACTTATCTTGCAATGGCGATGGCAGTGTCGTCTTTTAAAAAAGAAGAAACCGGGCGCATCATACTGACAAGACCGGCGATCGAAGCCGGCGAAAAGCTCGGATTTTTGCCGGGCGATTTACAAAGCAAGGTAGATCCGTATCTGCGTCCTTTGTATGACGCGCTGCATCAGATTATGGGAGCGGAAACGTTTTTAAAAAACATGGAAAAAGGGCTGATCGAAGTCGCGCCGCTGGCCTATATGCGCGGGCGTACGCTGGACAACTCGTTTATTATACTGGATGAGGCGCAAAATACGACGCCGGCGCAGATGAAGATGTTTTTAACAAGAATCGGATTTGGTTCGAAAGTTGTCATTACAGGAGACGCAACGCAAAAGGATCTTCCGCCGGATACCAAATCGGGTCTGGACGTTGCGCTTGAGGTACTAAAACAGGTAGAGGATATCGGCATCTGCGAGCTTTCCAGTAAGGATGTCGTGCGCCACCCGCTTGTACAAAAGATCGTCAACGCATATGAACAGTATGAGAAAAAACAACTGAATCATACCAGACGTTCCGGTGAGATCAAACGTAAAAAACAGGTGACGAAATGGCAGGCATGACAGAAGAAAGATTTATTGCAAAGCGGGTCTTAAAGCTGGTATATATCGGCGTGGTGACGCTGCTTGGAGGAACTCTTTTTGGAATCGTTCACAGGATGGCGCTTGGCGATACGCTTGTCATTTTGTTTGCGGACGTGCTGTTTGCGGTATTGTTTGCGTTTTATTTAGAAAGCGGCAGACTGCATCGAAACGCCCGCCCGGATTCTTCGGAGGATTACCATCGGCTTTGCATTTATTATACAGCGGGCATGGTCGTTATGATCCTTGCTTCGTTTTGTCCGGCGTATACGGCGCCGGTATTTTGCATCGCGTTTCTTCTGGCGGCAGGACTTGACAGAGAGCAGGCGTTTGCGATCGCTTTGTTTTTTGATATTCATCTTACGCTCAACGCAGGATGGTCCACTTCGGTAATGACCTGTTACCTGCTGCTGATGCTGACCGGCATTATGCTGACCGGCATGTATGAGCAAAAAGAGCACCGCGTCTATGCGCAGATGACGGCTTTTGCGTTAAATACAGCCATTCCGGTGCTGTTTTACTATCTGGAACAGGGCGTTCCGACACTGCGGCTGCTTTTCACCGTATTGCCGGGAAGTATCGTTACGGTGGCAGCGATGCATTTTTTATATGACGGTCTGCATACCCGTCTGGAACACTATGGAGAAATCAGTCTGGATACGATTGTAGATCCGAGTTTTCATCTGGTACGGGAAATTAAGCGGTATTCCCAGGGCGATTATAATCATGCCATTCGCGTATCCCGCATTGCGGCGCACTGCGCGGCAAAGATTAAAGTAAACGCGAAACTGGCCGCTGTCAGCGGTTTTTATTACCGCCTTGGAAAATTCGGCGGAGAGCCGTTTGTGGAAAGCGGCGTTACCATTGCGCAGGACAATTGTTTTCCAAATGATGTCATTACGATTCTGAGTGAGTTTGGCGGGCAGAAAAATCCGATATCCACGATTGAATCTGCGATTGTGCACATTACGGACACGCTTGTGACAAAGTTTGAATTGTTAGATCATACGACGCTTTCCAGCTCCTGGAACCGGGATATGGTTATTTACCAGACGTTAAACGAAGAATCCTCTTCCGGTATCTATGATCACAGCGGGCTGACGATGAACCAGTTTTTAAAAATACGGGAATTTCTGGCAAAAGAAGAAGAGTTATTATAAGAACAATCGTGAAGAAACATTGTTATAAGAATCTCTGCAAAAAAAGGAGGAATACCTGATGACGATCAGCGTCGAAGAAGAAATAAGCGCCGACTTTTCGTTTGATTATGAAAAAATAGCAGGAGATGTCATCCGCTATACCATTGCACATGAAAAATTTCCGTTTGAAGCCGAGGTCAATCTGCTTTTGACCGATGACGAGGGCATACGGATGATGAACAAAGAATTTCGCGGCATAGACAGTCCTACCGACGTGCTGTCGTTTCCAATGATTCATTACGAGATGGCCGGAGATTTTTCAAAACTGGAAGCGGACGCGGATAATTTTAATCCGGATACCGGAGAAGTTGTGCTTGGAGATATTATTCTGAATACGGAACGTGTCAAACGACAGGCAGAAAGTTTCGGACACAGCGAACGAAGGGAATTTGCGTTTTTAATTGTACATAGCATGCTGCATTTGTTCGGTTACGATCATATGACAGAAGAAGAAGCGTCCGTGATGGAGCAGGTACAGAGAGAGATTTTAGAGGAGATGCAGATTTTAAGATGAAGGACGCATGAAGTCTTTTTGAATGCATACACTGTATCTTATCACGCGACAAAAGACAGAAAGGGAAAAGGCAGAAGGTACGAACATGGAAAAAGAACGGATCTATGGCAAAAAACAGACGGCGTCGGCAAATGCGGCTGCAGGCGGACATTCGAACGATACAAAGAAACAGCCAGCCGGAATCTGTTTTGACAGATATCGGAGAAAATGGATGCTCGGAATGCTGACGCTGGCAGGCGCCGGTATGATAGTAAGCGGATGCGGCAAAAAGGAGGAAGAGACGGTTCCTTTGCCAGAACCGCAGACGATTGTGGAAGAAGAAACCATGCCGGACGAGGAGACGATTGTGGAGGAAGAGACGGCCGCAGAGCCTGAGGAGGAAGATACGCATGAGGGCGAGGCAAAGAGCTTTCTGACGGGCGAATGGATTGATGAGACGCTCGCAAAGCAGCGTCCGGTTTCCTGTATGATTGGAAATACAGACAGCGCGCTGCCGCAATATGGTATCGGACAGGCGCAGGTGATTTACGAAGCTCCGGTGGAAGGCGGTCTGACACGTCTGATGGGTATTTTTCAGGATTATAAACAGATCGAAAAGCTGGGCTCCGTCAGAAGCAGCCGCCTGTATTATGCCTATTATTCGATGGGATTTGACGCGATTTATCTGCATTACGGACAGGCATCGTATGCGCAGGGATTTTTGGAAAGCGGACAGATCGACGATCTGAACGGTCTGGATTATGCAGTGGACAAAGCTGTGATCTACAGAGATACGGCAAAGAAAGCGCCGCACAATGCCTACGCGACCGGCAAAGGTCTTGTGGCAGGCGTGGAATTGAAAAAATATGAACAGGAGTATACAGACGATTTTCAGGGATATTATCAGTTTGCAGAGGATGAAAAACCGGTCGAATTAAGCGGCCCGACCTGTCAGGACGCAGTGATCGTACAGCCTGGATATCTGATTAATCAGCCATATTTTGAATACAATCCGAAGGACGGTTTATACTATCGGTATCAGTATGGCGACAGACATATCGATGGGAACGATTCGGGCCAGCTTGCGGTAACCAATATCCTGGTACAAAATTCCAGCGTTCGTACGCTGGATGATAAAGGATATCTGGACATTGCGACAACCGGCGAAGGCAGCGGCTGGTATATTACCGGAGGCAAAGCCATCGATCTGACCTGGAAACGCGCAGATAATTTCTCGCCGACACAGTATTTTGACAGTGAAGGAAATGAGATTGTGTTGAACCAGGGGAAGACATGGGTCTGCATTACTGATAATTCGCATCTGGACAGAGTGCATATTTATGCCGATGCTGCACAGATGCAGTAGGATTGTGAAGAGGATATGACAGACAGAACCAAAAAAAGAAAGAAAGTAAAAAATCATGCCCGCAGCAAAAGTCAGGATTTTTTATTTCAGAGCGGCGTGCTGGCATCTGCGGCTATTTTAGGCCGTATCATCGGACTGATCTACCGGATCCCGCTGACCTCCATCGTCGGCGATCTTGGTAATAATTACTATGGATGTGCATTTGATATTTATAATATCTTTTTGCTTGTTTCCTCCTACAGCCTGCCGATGGCGGTTTCCAGAATCGTGTCGGATTACCGGTCCAGAGGAGAGTCTAAAAATGCGTATCGGGTGTTAAAATGTGCCTTTTTATTTGCGATGTTTGCAGGCACGGCAGCATGCGCCGCCATTTTTTTCGGCGCGCGGTTTATTACGACTACCGTCTTTCAGACGCCGCTGAGTCTGTACGCGCTGCGCGTGCTGGCGCCGACGCTGTTAATTACGGCGTTTCTTGGCGTACTGCGGGGATTTTTCCAGGGGATGGAAAATATGTACCCAAGCGCGGTCTCTCAGGTACTCGAGCAGCTGGTCAACGCGTTTGTCAGCGTGCTGGCAGCTTATTTTCTTGCTTCGCGCGGAGACCGCATTGGCAGGGTACTTGCGAATGAACAAGGATACCGCGCCGCGTACGGGGCGGCGGGAGCGGCGGCTGGCACGACCGCAGGCGCCGCTTTTTCTCTGTTTTTTTTGTATATTCTATACAAAGGATTTGTCCGTATCTGGCGCAAAAAAATGCGCAGGGAACATGTAAAAAGAATTCCGAACGAAATACTGTTCCGCAGAATGATGCTGACCGTACTGCCGTTTCTGGCAGCTTCGGTATTGTTCAATGTCAACATCGTAATCGAGCAGGGAATTTTTAAACATATGATGAAAGCGCAGGCGCAGCCGGATCAGATCGCTCTGTGGTGGGGCGTATTTTCCGGCAAGTTTCGTACGTTAATCAACCTGCCGATCGCCATTGCCGCAGCCATCGGAGCGGCCTGTATTCCCGGTATTACCGCCTCTTTTGTAAAAGAACGGCAGGAAGAAGCCGCGGAAAAGACGGAGCTTGCGATTCGGTTTTGTATGCTGATTGCATTTCCGTTTGCCTTTGTACTGATGCTGCTGTCGGCCCCGATCATGGAATTTTTATTTCAGGATGCACAGCCGCTGGCTTCGGGACTGCTGCTATCCGGCGGTATGATTGTCATATTGTATTCCCTGGCTACCGTTACCGCCAGCATCCTCCAGGGCGTTGGGAAGCTGCGGACTCCGGTGATCAACAGCGGGATTGCGCTTGTTTTGGAAGTCGTTTCCCTGCTGGCGCTGTTAAAATTTACGAAACTAAACATTTACGCAGTGGTTGCTTCCATGGCGGTATTTGGCGTGAGTGTCATGCTGCTGAATCAGATCGCACTGTATCGGAGCGGGTACTGGGCGCCTGAGTTTATGAAAACCTTTGTGCTGCCGGGAGTGTGTGCGTCTATTATGGCTTCTATGAGCTGGATCGTGGAAACGGCGCTTAGTCAGGTCGTGGAGTGGAAATATGTTACGGTACCGGTTTCGATCGGATGCGGCGTAATCGTCTATCTGCTTTTGCTGCTGACGCTGCGGGCAATGACGCCGGAGGAAATGCGTCAGTTTCCAGGCGGAAGATGGATGGCGAACATGATGGAGCGGATGTCTTCATAAGCGACGGAGACAGAAATGACCAGAATATTTTTCAATGCTTCAAATATTTGTATTTTTATGAATAAAATGCATGCAGGATGTGCATACTTTTTGTAAATCAGACTCCCGGGACAGAGGATGGCAACGTGTTCTTCTGGCAGAGGATGACGAGGAGGCTTTTATGAATGATAAAAAAAGTATGCGAATATTCTGGCTTACGATGTGTCTGGCGCTTGTTTTTGGAACCATGATGGTTGTCACGGCGCAGTTTCGGTCACACCAAAGTCTGACGGAAGACTCTTACGAAAATAAGGAGACAGATCCGTCCGCTGTCCGTGCGGCGGCGCCTGATACGGATGAGACCGTACCGCAGGATGCGGCTGCGTCATTTGCCATACAGCCGCATCCGCAAAACAATTCGTCCGCTGAGAATTCCAGGGGACCGGCAGTCAGCCAGAATCCTGTGGAATTTCGGTTTGAATTAAAAGTAAAAAACGGCTATCTGGATGTCTATCATTTTCATACGGAAAATCTGTTTTTTCATACGGGAATCCCGTATCATGCGATGTCGCAAAGACAGCGGCAGGAACTGGAAAACGGAAAATATTTTGTGAATGAACAGGAGCTGTATGGTTATCTGGAGAGCTGCACGAGCTAAGTTACAACGATGCAGGAGAACAACATGCAAAAACAAATTTACGACACCGTCATAATCGGCGCAGGAGCCTCCGGTCTGATGGCGGCAGTAACCGCCGCGCGGAAAGGACTGCGGGTTCTTGTGCTGGAACATATGGAACAGGCGGCAAAGAAAATACTGGCAACCGGCAATGGAAAATGTAATTATACGAATGCGGATCAAAGCCTGGAAAACTATTATTGCGAAGAACCGGATTTTATACGAACGGTACTTGCGCAGTTTTCCTGTCAGGACACGATCCGCTTTTTTGAAGAGCTGGGCATCCGTCCGGTGCAAAAAAACGGGACATGTATGTATCCGGAAAGCGGGCAGGCATCTTCGGTAAAAAACGTTCTTCTGGCCGAGGCACAGCGCCTGGATATTCCGATCCTTTTCTCCGTCGGTATTCGTGCGGTACATAAAACGGACTCCAAAGAACAGCTTCGTATAGAACAGCTTCGCAGAGAGCGGTTTTGGAAAGGTCTGTTCCGAATTGAAACAAAAGATCAGGTATATATCGGCAGGACCTGTATACTTGCGACAGGGGGAAAGGCGATGAAAAAGACCGGCAGCGACGGCAGCGGTTATATTTATGCCAGACAGCTGGGGCATTCGATCGCGGCGCCTCTGCCGGCGTTAACGGCGCTTCTGACGAATGAAACGGACATCCGACTGCCGGCAGGCATCCGCGTTTTCTGCGCGGCAGCTTTGTATGTAGATCACGAGCCAAAGGCATGTGAATGCGGAGAACTGCAGATCACCGATTACGGGATCTCCGGCATTGTGATCTTTCAGTCTGCCCGTATCGTTTCCCGGGCGCTGGAGCAAAAGCGGCATGTAACTGTCTGTCTGGATTTTCAGCCGGATCTGCAGATGGAACAGCTTACCGCATACCTTGGCAGCCGGTTTTTGAGTATTTATCACAGGCATCAGAAGCTGGCCGATGCCCTGACGGGACGTCTGCCAGACAAACTGACCGGCGTTGTCTTAAAACGGGCCGGACTTGATGCAGGAGAAGTCTGTGAAAATCTGACCCAAAAACAGATCCGGCGTCTGGCCGGACAGATGAAAAACTATGAGGTTACGGTTACAGGCACGAAAGGGTTCGATCATGCGCAGGTCACGACAGGAGGAGTTCCTGTGCAGGAGATTTTCGCGCAGCGTATGGAATCCAAAATCGTTCCGGGACTTTATTTTGCCGGAGAAATCGTTGACGTGGACGGAAAATGCGGCGGCTATAATCTGCAGTGGGCATGGTCCAGCGGTTATGTGGCAGCGGACAGCGCTGCAAAACGGCTGCATGGACAGCGGCAGATACAGACGGCTGCCAAAAACGGGAGAAAGGAGCATCCGCTATGATTCGTATTCAGCAGATCAAAGTGCCGTTCAGACATACAAAAAACGATATTGAACGAAAGATTCGAAAACTGCTGCGTGTAAAAAAGGAGCAGCCGGTCACGTTCCGCATCTGGAAACAGTCCATCGATGCGCGGCGTGGTCACGAAGCGGCTTATGTCTATACGGTAGACGTAGAACTGGATCTGGATTCGTCCAAAGAGAAGCAGCTGGTCGAACGGGTATGCAATAAAAATATTATGTTAACCAAAGAGCAGACCTATCGTTTTCCGAAGTCCGGTACAGACCGGCTCAGACATCGACCTGTCATTGCCGGCAGCGGGCCGGCCGGATTATTTTGCGCATATTTGCTGGCTTCTCACGGTTATGAACCCATTGTGATCGAACGCGGAAAAATGGCAAAGCAGCGGCTTGGAGACGTAGAAACGTTCTGGCAGACAGGCGTTTTGGACACGTCTTCGAATGTGCAGTTCGGCGAGGGCGGAGCTGGCACGTTTTCCGACGGAAAGCTGAACACGCTGGTGAAAGATCCTGTCGGAAGAAATCGTTTCGTACTGGAGACATTTGTGCAGCATGGAGCGGACGAGAGCATTT
>ERZ779632.1184-NODE-1184-length-11283-cov-7.112309_pt1 | contig 11283 bp, 9 predicted proteins | sample MGYA00514194_ERZ779632 | MGnify/ENA primary metagenome ERZ779632 (study PRJEB29562, sample SAMEA4376704) | mouse gut metagenome | isolation source: Cecum | study: EMG produced TPA metagenomics assembly of the A DSS colitis mouse model was used to assess the...
TCTGGTCGATGAGCTGCTCAAAGTACTTCTTGCCCACCTCCATGACCACGTCGGAATACATCTGGATGAACCGGCGGTAGGAGTCGTAGGCGAAACGGGGATTCTTGGTCTTCTTGGCAAAGGCCTCCACCACCTCGTCGTTGAGGCCCAGGTTCAGGATGGTATCCATCATGCCGGGCATGGAGGCCCGTGCGCCGGAGCGGACGGAGACCAGCAGGGGGTTGTTCAGGTCGCCGAACTTCTTGCCGGTCATATCCTCCAGCTGGGACATATATTCCATGATCTCGTCCTGGATTTCGGCGTTGATGGCGCGGCCGTCCGCGTAGTATTGGGTGCAGGCCTCGGTGGTGATGGTAAAGCCCCGGGGTACGGGCATACCAAGGCTGGTCATTTCAGCCAGGTTAGCGCCCTTGCCGCCCAGCAGCTCCCGCATGTGCCCGTTGCCCTCGGAAAAAAGATAGACAAACTTTTTGCTCACGGGTAATACTCCTCCTGTATTCATATATTTGGATTTTTTTCGAATTGCGCTTTTGCAAAATCTATTATAGAAGGGAATCCTGCGCATTGCAAGAGGGATTCTTCAAATTTCAGGTAAAATTTAAGGAAATTTTTCACCGGCAACGTTTTCTGGATTCTTTTTTTCAGTTTCTGTTGATTTCCGGCGGCATGTTGTGATAAAATAGATTTGATTTTGCATCCGCCCCGCGGGGCCGGAAGGGGGAAATGAGATAATGAGCCAGCAGGAGCCTCTGGTCATTCCGGGGGAGCCCCGCCTTTCCCGGCGCATCCGGGAGGCGGCCAATCGGGACGCTCTGGGCCGGGCGGCGGTCCTCAGCGGACAGGGGGATCTGGCTGCCGCCGCCCGCTTTGCCGCCGCCGCCCTGCTGTGCCGGGGCGGGGACAAGCCCTGCGGTGTCTGCCCCGACTGCCGGAAGGTCCTGCGGGACGTCCACCCCGACGTCCTGACAGTGACGGACCCGGAGCATAAGAACGTCTCGGTGGAGATATTGCGGAATGTGACGGCGGACGCCAGCGTCCTGCCCAACGAGGGGCGGCGGAAGGTTTACATCTTTCCCGACTGCTCCCTGCTGGACGGCAAGGCCCAGAATGTGCTTTTGAAGGTGGTGGAGGATGGGCCCGTCCACGCGGCGTTTCTTTTCTGCGCCGCCAACAGCGCGGTGCTGCTGCCCACCATCCGCAGCCGGACGGCGGAGTGGAAGCTGTCTCCCCCGCCGGAGACGGCGGCGGAGGACGGCCAGGCCCGGCGGCTGTGCGAGCTGATCTGCGGCGGCAGGGCGGCGGAGCTGGCGGCCTTCTGCGCGGAGCTGGAGAACAGCAGGATTTCCCGGGAGGAGCTGAAGGAGCTTCTTTCCGATACGCGGGATTTATTGGTCTCCGGTTTGGCGGCGGTCTATACGGGACAGGGGGACCCTCTGGCGGGACAGCTGGCCGGTCTTGGCAAGTATAGGCTTTCTTCTATTGTGGAGAAGCTGGGGGAATTTATTCGTCAGTGCAATTTTAATATTGGGGTGGGGCATCTCTTGGGGGCCCTGGCAGTGGAGTTAAGCTAGGCAGTTTCTTTGCCGCCCTTCGGGCGGCCCTGAGCGGTTTCTTATCGATACCCCGGGACCTGCGCGGCCCCGGACTCCGCGCCTACTTTTGCCACGCGGCAAAAGTAGGCAAAAACGCGCCAGAACCAATGGTTCTGGACTCCTTTGATTACGGGGGTTATTTGTTTTGCGCCCGAGGCACAGTTTGGTTTTGTCTACCGATCGTACCGTCCGCTTCGTGCAACTTCAGTTTCTATTTTCGCGTGGTTGACGATGGCCCCTACCGTTTCAGCACGGCTAACTCGCCGGGATGCGGGGTGGAGGCGCATACTTCTAACATCAATTGCGACCCCAGACGAAAGCCTTCCTCAAATGTGCGGCAGGTCTCCATGTCCATCAGGCGGGATACGCTTATTTGAAGCTCCTGAAACAATTCCGCGTCAAGACATTCTTCCGCACGTATCCACAAATCCTCGTTCCGGGACCATTCCTCCATATCCCCTTCCCGAGGTTTCTCGTTCGGAAAATACCATTCGTGATATAATTTGGCAAGAATACACATTGTTTCTCTTTGTCCTTTCTGCTATTCTAAATAATAGAATTTTATAGCTGCATTATAGTCTAAAAACTAGAACATGTCAAGGGGCTTTTATGTTTTCGAGAGAATTATTTGGGCAGCGTCTGTTGGAGATCCGAAAACAGAATCATGAGACACAGCCGGATTTGGCGCAATTATTGAAGGTCAGTAAAAGCCGCATCAGTGAAATGGAAAACGGCAAAAACACGACCACCATCGAAAAATTTGCGTTGATTTGTGAGCATTACAAGGTGTCCGCGAATTACCTGCTGGGGTTATCGGACGATCCGAAGGTATAGACTGGCACCCGCACAGGTCCGGGTTTGCAGGATGTTCCGTTAGACCAAGTACCCCTTGCAGGGAGTATCCCTTTGAAAGGGCGTCAGCCGGAGTCCTACAAGTACCAGAGCGGCTGAAGAAGGACCTGTCGTTCACATGGCACCGCAACTCTTCATTTTATCCCAATGTCCGTAAACCCCCGTAAAAGGGGATATGGCACCGTCAGGTGCCCCCCGTCAAGGGATTCTTAAACCGCAGGTTTAAGCACGCTTTTGCCTACTTTTGGCGTGTGCCAAAAGTAGGCGCAGGGCGTCCGGGGCCGCGCAGGCCCCGGGCCATCAATAAGAAACAACTTGCCTTGCGGCATCCGCCGCAAAGAAGAAAGGAATAAAAACCAATGGCAGAAGTCATCTCCGTCCGCTTCCGCGGCGGAAGCAAAAACTACTACTTTGATCCCCGCGGGCTCCAGGTGGAGCCCAACACCTGCGTGGTAATCGAAACCGCTCAGGGCATGGAGTACGCCCGCTGCGTGGAAGGAAACCACGAGGTCCCCGATGAGAGCGTCGTCCGCCCTCTGCGCCCCGTGGTGCGCATTGCCACGGAAAACGACCACAAATCCGCCGCCTACAACCGGAAGCGGGAAAAGGAAGCCTTCGGCATCTGCGAGAAGAAGATTGCCGCCCACGGGCTTGAGATGAAGCTGGTGAACGTGGAGTGCAGCTTTGAGGGCAACAAGATCATCTTCTTTTTCACCGCCGACGGACGGGTGGACTTCCGCGAGCTGGTGAAGGACCTGGCCAGCGTGTTCCGGGCCAGGATCGAGCTGCGGCAGATCGGCGTCCGGGACGAGGCCAAGATGCTGGGCGGCCTGGGCATCTGCGGCAGGTCCCTGTGCTGCAGTCAGTTCCTGGACGAGTTTATCCCCGTATCCATCAAGATGGCCAAGACCCAGAGCCTGAGCCTGAACCCCACCAAAATCTCCGGCACCTGCGGGCGGCTGATGTGCTGTCTCAAATATGAGCAGGCCGCCTACGAGGACGCCGCCAGCCGGATGCCGAAAAACGACAGCTTTGTGGATACACCCGACGGAATCGGCAACATCAGCAGCGTGGACCTTCTCCAGGAGCAGGTCCAAGTCCGTCTGGACAGCGCGCCGGAAGCGCCCAAACGGTACAAGGCGGCGGAGATTCGGGTCCTGCGCAACGGGAAGGGCAGCCGGGACGGCATCGAGATTCCCAAGGAGCGCCCTGCCAGGCTCCAGCGCCAGGAGACCGAGGAGGACCCGTTCTCCCGCTTCAGCCGCCGGCCGGGCGCCGGAAAGAATCCCATCCCGGTAGCCTCCGTCCTTGCCGGTGAACCGGAGGAGGAGGACCGCCCGTCCGGCGGACGCCGCCGCCACCGGGCCAAGGGCGGCAAGCCCCGCCCCCAGAGCGCCCCGGCGAGGCCCTGCAAGCCGGAAGCCCCGTCCCGCCCGCCCAAGCAGGAGCGGCCCGCCCGCCAGGAGAAAGCAGAGCGCGCCGCGAAGCAGGACCGGGCGGAGAAGCTCCCTGTCCGCACCGTCTCAGACACTACCGCGGAGAAAAAGGCCGCCGCCGACCGGGCCGCCCGCCAGCAGTCCGGCGGTCCGGAATACAAGCCGAACCACCGCCGTCCGCGCCGGAAGCCCCGGGGCAGGGGGCCGGGAGAGGGATAGGCCGGTCAAGATCCCCCTATCCGCAAAAAGCAGCAGAGCGCAGTACCGCGCCCTGTTGCTTTTTTTCGCTTTTGGGGGTACAATATGGGCAATGAACGCAAACGAGGAGGCTTCTATATGAAAGATGGTTTTATCTGTGTGGCGGCGGGAACGCCCAAGGTCCGGGTGGCGGACTGCCGGTACAACGCAGAACAAATCTTCACCATGATGCGGGAGGCGGAAAAGCAGGGCGTGAAAATCCTGGCCCTGCCGGAGCTGTGCCTCACCGGCTACACCTGCGGCGACCTGTTTTTGCAGGACACCCTCCTGAACGGCGCCGCCGAGGGACTGCGCACCATCCTGGAGGCCACCCGGCACCTGGAGGTACTCACCGCCCTGGGGATGCCCGTCCGGGCGGGGGGCAAGCTCTTCAACTGCGCCGTGGTGATCCAGAAGGGGAAGGTCCTGGGCGTGGTCCCCAAGACCTATCTGCCCAACTACGGGGAGTTTTATGAAATGCGCTGGTTCCAGAGCGGCGCGGACTGCGGGGACGACCTGCAGCCCTTTGACGACGTGCTGGCTTTCCGCAGCTACGGCGGCATCGGCCAGTGCCTCATCGACTGTCCCACCGTGCCGGGACTGAAGGTTGGCGTGGAGCTCTGCGAGGACCTGTGGGCCGCCGATCCCCCTTCCCGCCGTCTGGCGGAGGCGGGGGCCACGGTGATCCTGAACCTCTCCGCCTCCAACGAGGTGGTGGGAAAGGCCGCCTACCGCCGCCAGCTGGCCGTCGGCCAGTCCGGACGGCTGTGCTGCGGCTATGTGTATGCCGATGCGGGAGAAGGGGAATCCACCACCGACGTGGTGTTCACCGGGCACAACATGATCGCGGAGAATGGCGCGCTGCTGGCGGAGCACCGGTTTACCGCAGGCCTGACCTTTGCGGACATCGACGTGGAGCGGCTGGTGTATGAGCGGCGGCGGCTGACGCCCTTCCCGTCCGTGAACGCGGCGGGACTGTACCGGAACGAGGCGGAATTCACCCCCTGCGCCACCAAGCTCCGCCGCTACGTCTCCCCCACGCCCTTCATCCCCGACAACGCCGCCGACCGGGCCTCCCGGTGCGAGGAGATTCTCACCATCGCCGCCCTGGGCCTGAAAAAGCGGCTGGAACACACCGGCGCGCGGACCGCTGTCATCGGGCTCTCCGGCGGTCTGGACAGCACCCTGGCCCTGCTGATCGCCGCCCTTGCCATGGGGATGCTCCACCGGCCGGCCAGCGACATCATCGCCGTCACCATGCCCTGCTTCGGCACGACGGACCGGACGAAGAACAACGCCGTCCTCCTGGCGGAGCACATGGGGACTACCCTGCGGACCATCCCCATCGGGGACACGGTGCGCAGCCACTTCCGGGACATCGGCCACAGCCCGGAGGACCAGGATGTCACCTACGAGAACGCCCAGGCCCGGGAGCGGACCCAGGTGCTGATGGACATCGCCAACCAGACCGGCGGGCTGGTCATCGGTACCGGGGATCTCAGTGAGCTGGCTCTGGGCTGGGCCACCTACAGCGGCGACCATATGAGTATGTACGGCGTCAACGCTTCCATTCCCAAGACCCTGGTGCGCCACCTGGTAGACTACGTGGCACGGGACAACCGGAAGAAGGACCCGGAGCTGGCCCAGGTCCTTGAGGATATTCTGGACACCCCTGTTTCCCCGGAGCTGCTTCCGGCGGTCCAGGGGGAGATCAGCCAGCGCACGGAGGACCTGGTGGGACCCTACGAACTCCACGACTTTTTCCTCTACCACGCCGTCCGCTGGGGCTTCGGCCCCCGGAAGATCCTTCGGCTGGCGGAGCTGGCCCTGGGACGGCAGTACAGCCGGGAGGTCATCCTCAAATGGCTGAAAAACTTCTACTACCGGTTTTTTGCCCAGCAGTTCAAGCGCTCCTGCCTGCCGGACGGCCCCAAGGTGGGCAGCGTAGCCCTGTCTCCCCGTGGGGACTGGCGGATGCCCTCGGACGCGGCGGCCCGGCTGTGGCTGGAGGAGCTTGAGGAGTTATAAGAGAGGAGACCGACCGCATGACACAGAAAACCTTCGACCTGCTGGAGGGCTGTATGCTCGCCTGCATGGGCGATTCCGCCCATGACGCCGAACACGTCCGGCGGGTGCTGTATCTTGCTCTGGAGATCGCGGAGTCGGAGCCCTCGGCGGACCGGGACGTACTCATCGCCGCCTGCCTGCTCCACGACATCGGCCGGGAGGAACAGTTCCGGGACCCGTCCCTCTGCCATGCACAGGTGGGGGCGGAGAAGGCGTACCGTTTCCTGCTGGACCACGATTTCTCAGAAGACTTCGCAGCCCATGTCCGGGACTGCGTCCGGACCCACCGCTTCCGCTCCGGCGACCCGCCGGCCACCATCGAGGCAAGGATCCTCTTCGACGCGGACAAGCTGGACGTCACCGGGGCCATCGGCATGGCGCGGACCTTCTTCTATGCCGCCCGGGCAGGACAGCCTCTGTATACCCTTCTGCCGGACGGCACGGTCTCCGACGGCACGGCGGAGGAGCCCAGGGGCTGCCACTCCGTCCTGCGGGAGTACAGGTTCAAGCTGGAAAAAATCTACGACCGCTTCCTCACCCCGCGGGGCGCGGAAATGGCCCGCCGGAGGCAGGCCGCAATGGTCAGTGTTTACGAAAGCATTCTGGCGGAGGCCCGGGAGCCCTATGAGACCGGCGGCTCTATCCTCCGCCGGTGCATCGAATCTACATAAGGGAGCGCGCGCCGCTATGACAACGAAAATTTTTCTCGTCCGCCACGCCGAGGCGGAGGGCAACCTCTTCCGGGTAGCCCATGGACAGTATGACAGCGTGATTACCCCCCAGGGCTACCGTCAGCTGGCCTATCTGCGGGAGCGGTTCCGGGAGGAGCGGCTGGACGCGGTGTACGGCAGCGACCTGACCCGCACCCACACCACCGCCTCCGCCCTGTACGTCCCCCGGGGGCTGGAATTCCGACCTCTGCCCCTGCTGCGGGAGATCAGGCTGGGCGTCTGGGAGCAGCTGAGCTGGGGCCAGATCCAGCGTACGGATAAGCAGATGTACGTGGATTTCAACAAGCGGCCCGATCTGTGGCACGTGGAGGGAGCGGAGACCTTTGCACAGGTCCGTGACCGGACGCTGGAGGGCATCCGCCGGATCGCAGCGGAGAATCCCGGCGGCACGGTGGCCGCCGCCAGCCACGGCGCGGCCCTGCGGACCCTGCTGGGGACGCTTCAGGGCATGAGTCTGGAGGAGATCGGCCAGACGGGTCACGGGGACAACACCGCCGTCTCCCTGCTGGAAGCGGAGGGGGACGATATTCGGGTAGTGTTCCGGGACGACGCCAGCCATCTGCCTGCCGCCGTGTCCACCTTCCGCCGCCAGAGCTGGCATAAGGATGATGCCGCAACTGAGCCGGGGCTGTGGTTCCGGGTAGCCTCTGATGAAGGTGGAAAACGCACCGAGGAGGCGCTGCTGGAGGAAGAAGTCTCCGGCACGATCTCCATGGCGCTGGAGCCGGAGGCGCTTCGTATCACGGACTATCAGCTGGTCCCCGCCCTGCGGGGACAGCGGTATGGTATTCAGCTTCTGGGTCAGGCGGTCCAGTATGCCCGCACCCAGGGGCGGGAGGCTTTGGTTCTGCGCTGTCCGGAGGAGCTGAAGGGCTATTTTGCCAAGTATGGGTTTGTTTCTTCCGGGGCGGAGATGGTGATGGATCTGCGGAGGATTGTGCGGGAGATACCTCCGCTGGGGTAGTGGTTTCGGCGGCCCTGCGGGCCGCTCACGCTTCAATCTTTTGTTTAGATTCGCGCCTCGCCGGCGCGGGGGTGTTCTTTTCGTGTGAACGAAAAGAACCAAAAGGTCACTTAGGAAACGCAGTTTCCTAAGAACCTTCCTGAATTACGGGAGTTATTGATTACGCTACGACCTTTGGACTGGCTAGTCTGTTGTCAGTGCGCTGGGCCGATGCCGGTGCTTACTTCTGCGCACAGTTCTAACGGAGGTGCTGGTTGCCTCGCGGCACTCGGCACGAGGGTCTGGCGTTTGGGGTGCTAATTTGCAAAATGTACCGTTAGACCGCGTGCCCCTTGCAGGCAGTACCCCTTTGAAAGGGCGGCAGCCGGAGTTCTACAAGTACCAGACCGGCTGAAGAAGGACCTGAAGTTCACGTGGCATCGCAACTCTTCATTTCATCCCAATATTCGTAAACCCCCGTAAAAGGGGATATGGCACCGTCAGGTGCCCCCGTCAAGGGATTCTTAAACCGTAGGTTTAAGCGCGTTTTTGGTTACTTTTGCCGCGCGGCAAAAGTAACCGCAGGGTCCCGTGAAGCGCCGCAAGGCGGCGCTTTTAGCGCTAAGGCCGCCGCAGGCGGCCCACGGGGGGCGCGCAGCCCCCGGGGCAGCAATAAGAAAAAACTCCCCCTCGCCGCCGGAGGCGGCGAAGAAAAGAGGCTTCTATGGCAGATCGCACCGATTTCCTCCCTGTCTCCAGGGAGGAGATGAACCAAAGAGACTGGTGGTACTACGACTTCCTGGTCGTTACCGCCGACGCCTATGTGGACCACCCCTCCTTCGGCACGGCCATCATCGCCCGGGTGCTGGAGGCGGAGGGCTGCCGGGTGGCCGTCCTCGCCCAGCCGGACTGGCACAGCGCGGACGCCTTCCGCGCTATGGGCCGGCCCCGGTATGGCGTGTTCATCGGCGGCGGAAACATCGACTCCATGGTGGCCCACTACACCGCCGCCAAAAAGCGCCGCTCCTCCGACGCCTACAGCCCCGGAAACAAAATGGGCCTCCGCCCCGACCGGCCCACCATCGTCTACGCCAACCGGGCCCGGGAGGCCTTCCCGGACATCCCGGTGGTCATCGGCGGACTGGAGGCCAGCCTGCGGCGGTTCGCGCACTACGACTACTGGGACGACGCGGTGCGCCGCTCCATCCTCTTCGACGCCCAGGCGGACCTGCTGGTCTACGGCATGGGGGAGCGGGCCACCCGGGAGATCGCCCGCCGTCTTTCCGCAGGCGAGGCCATCGGCGCATTGACCGACATCCCCGGCACCGCCTACGCCGCCAAAAGCCCGGACTGCCGGTTCGAGAGCGTCACGGTCCCCTCCTTCGAGGCGGTGGTATCCGACAAGCGGGACTACGCGCTGGCCACCAAAATCGAGTACGAGGAACACGACCCCATCCGGGGCAGGGCGATCCTACAGCGCCACGGGGACCGGACGCTGGTGGTGAATCCCCCCGCCATGCCCCTGTGCCGGGAGGAGCTGGACGCGGTGGCGGAGCTGCCCTATGCCCGGGAGGTCCACCCCATGTATGACAGCCGGGGCGGCGTGGCCGCCATTGAGGAGGTCCGGTTCTCCGTCACCCACAACCGGGGCTGCTTCGGCGGGTGCAGCTTCTGCTCTCTGGCCTTCCATCAGGGACGGATGATTACCTCCCGCAGTCACGAGAGCGTGGTCCGGGAGGTGGAGGGGTTTACCCGGGACCCCAAATTCAAGGGCTATGTCCACGACGTAGGCGGGCCGTCGGCCAACTTCCGGCATCCCTCCTGCCAGCAGCAGAAGAAAAACGGCCTGTGCAAAAACCGCTCCTGTCTGGCCCCCACCCCCTGCAAAAATCTGGACCCCAGTCATGCCGACTATCTGGCCCTGCTGCGGAAGGTCCGGGCGGTGCCGGGGGTAAAGAAGGTGTTTGTCCGCAGCGGCATCCGGTTCGACTACCTGCTGTGTGAGAAGAACAGTGAGTTTTTGTCCGAGCTGGTCCGATACCACATCTCCGGACAGCTGAAGGTGGCTCCGGAACACTGCTCCGCGCAGGTGCTGGACTACATGGGCAAGCCGCATTTTGAGGTGTACGAGCGGTTCCGGGAGAAATACCGGCGGCTGAACCAGCGCTACGGCCTGGAGCAGTATCTGGTGCCCTATCTCATGAGCAGCCATCCGGGGTGTACGCTCAGCGACGCGGTGGAGCTGGCGGTGTTTCTGAACAGGACGGGCCGCCAGCCGGAGCAGGTCCAGGACTTCTATCCCACACCGGGAACCCTGTCCACCTGTATGTGGTACACGGAGATCGACCCCCGGACCATGGAGCCGGTATACGTGGCGAAGAGCCCCCACGAAAAGGCTCTCCAGCGGGCGCTGCTGCAATGGAAGCGTCCGGAGATGCGGCGGCTGGTGGTGGAGGCCCTCCACAGGGCGGGCAGGGAGGATTTGATCGGCTATGGAAAGGACTGCCTCATCCGCCCCCTCCACAGCGGCAGGCAGGAGGAAAAGCCGAAAACCTCCGACAGGCACGCGGGCGCGGGCCGCGCCTGTTCTCTCAAGGACCGCCAGCCATCCAGAAGCAAGGCCGGCAAGCCCTCCGAACAGGATACCCGCCGGACCTCCAGGCCGCAGAAGCCCGCCAGCCAGCGCGGCCGGAAGCATGGGAAGCGCTGAATCCTGTCGGAGAAGAACGAACAAAATCCGATTTCCCTGAAAATATAGTTTGCATTTTAACAATACATCTGGTAGGATAGAGGGGTAATCATCTAACAACAGGAGGTCATCCTCATATGAAGAAGCTGGTCGTCAGTAAAACAGATCCCTGCAAGGCCTGTCTCAGCTGCGTCCGGGCCTGCTCCGAGGCGTTTTATAAGGAGTTTGATCCGGACCTCAGCTGCATCCGCATCGTTGCCAAGCCCGACGGCGAGCCCAAGGTGCAGAACTGCATCATGTGCGGCAAGTGCGCCCGGACCTGCCCGGAGGGAGCCATCACCCAGAACGCCAAGGGCGTGTATATGATCGACAAGCGCAAGTGCGTGGGCTGCGGCGAGTGCGTCAAGGCCTGCCCCATGCAGGTAATGGCCATGCCCAAGGCGGAGGGCGCAAAGCCCAGCAAGTGCATCGCCTGCGGCATCTGCGCCAAGGCCTGCCCCATGGGCATCCTCTCCGTTGAGGAGAAGTAAGCGTACATAAGAAACGCATGGAAAAGGAGAAGCATCGGCGGATGCTTCTCCTTTTCTGTATCGGGCTGTTTTTGTGTTGATCTCCAATGAAAAGCGGACTTCCGTTACCGGGCGGAAACTCCCTTTTCAGATTGGTGCTGCTCAATGCCATTAGACAAAATGATCCGTCATAGTACTAAAGCGAGCAGTTACCCTTTGGATATTCA
>ERZ779632.1185-NODE-1185-length-11252-cov-13.096454_pt1 | contig 11252 bp, 8 predicted proteins | sample MGYA00514194_ERZ779632 | MGnify/ENA primary metagenome ERZ779632 (study PRJEB29562, sample SAMEA4376704) | mouse gut metagenome | isolation source: Cecum | study: EMG produced TPA metagenomics assembly of the A DSS colitis mouse model was used to assess the...
TTGGTTACTTTGCTGGTGTCCAGTCCGCTCAAGTTTATTTCTGTCAAACTGCTGCATCCGGAAAATATACTGCCCAAACCTGTTACATTGCTGGTGTTTAGTCCGCCTAAATTTATTTCTCTCAGGCTCCAACATCTGGAAAACATCCCCCCCATGTCTGTTACACTGCTGGTATCCAACTTACTTAGATTTATTTCCGCCAGAGTACTACACTCTCTAAACATAAACCTCATATTGGTTGCTTTGCTGGTATCCAGTCCTCTTAAATCTATTTCTGTCAGTTTTGTGCAACCATCAAACATTCTCCCTATATCTTTTATATCCTTTATGTTGATTTCCGCTGATTTAATACTCGTTCTGTAGTTATACCATGGCGGAGCTGACCAATCAGAATAATAATCATAACAATCATGTAATTCCCCTGTCCCTTCCGCTGTCAACTTTCCATTAGCATCAATGCACCATGTAATATTCTCATAACTCCCACTAGCAATATTATCGCCTTCAGAAGCTGACAATATCTCCTCTGTTTCTTCTGCATCCTCACTCTCCAATGTGACTTCTTCCGTCTGGGATTCTTCCTCTGTTTCTTCCATCCCAGATGTCTCGTCCTGTCCTTCACCCTCCGACTCCGTTACAGTGTTTTTTGCTTCCTCTGTTGTTTCCACAGCCTCAGTACTTTCTGTTGCAGTTTCCGTATTTTTTTCAGTACTTTCCTCTGTACTATCCGCACTTACAGATACCTCTTCCTCCCCACTGCCAGTTTCTCCTGTCACCGTTCCTGTCTCTTTTGCATCACTTTCCTCCGTTCCAACCGCGCTTTCAGGCACTTGTTCTTCCTCATTGCCATCTTCTTCCACATCCGTCCCTGTTTCTGTTATTTCCCTCAGTTCTTCAGCCCTGACATTTCCCGCTGGATACTGTATTGAGGATACTGCCATCAAAACAACCAGAGAACCTGCTAAAAACCTGTTTCTAAAATGCATCATAACATTTCCCTCCTATTTGCTTATACCTTACTTTTACCTTATTCTATAAGTACCTTCTGCCACTATTTCCTGAAATCCCACCTCCTGCTGATACGTTTTTCAATTACTTCGCATACCCTAAAATATTTTCAGTATCTATTAGTTATAATATTATAATTGTGAATCCCTGTCAATTACTACGACAATTCGATACCATAAAAAGAGGAGGAATTGCCTATGAAACAGATTTATGCAGAAAATTATCGCCAGATAGGATTGAAAATCGCTTATTACCGCAAATTGCGCGGACTCACACAGGAAGAGCTTGCAGAACAAACTGGATTAACCCCAGCATTTATCGGACATTTGGAGGCACCCAATATTCAAAAAGCCCTTTCTCTGGACTCCCTGTTTGATATTGCATCCGTGCTACAGATTGCCCCTTACAAATTTCTTATGTTTGATGATTTCTAATAAAATTTTCGCGTCCGAACGTATTTTCCCATACTGTGCAAATATCAATAAGAACATTATAGCAATCAAGATAGACAACATTTGTCTATCTGCTGGTTTTTCACTTTTTTGTTTGATTTTATTTCTCTGACACAAAAAACAGGAGCACTCTGGTTTACAGAATGCCCCTATATATTAATTTATAGCTCTAAACTATTCTCATTCATAAGGAATTGTTTTTTTCCTCATACCTGCTGCATGTTATATACATCTTGTATAATCGAATCAATCAATTTTTCCTCCGCGTTGGGATACTTTTCCTGAACAGCTTCTTTTGCTTCTTTATAACTCTGACCAAACTTTTGATAGACCTCCGCCATATTCTTTATGCCTGCTTCGATTCCACGCTGCTCTCCAATTTCGATTCCGCGCTGCTCTCCAATTTCGATTCCGCGCTGCTCCGCTTCATACATGCACTGATTATAGTCTCTTATCGCCTTTTCGCGCGCTTCATATTCCAGCCTTTTTTCTTTATCCTGACTAATAACTTGTAACTTTTTATATGCACTCTCAATATATGGATTTTGTTTTGCCAGCATATCAAATTCCTCCTCCCGCTCTGAATTGATAAACTTTGCCCACAGTTCCACATCACTGCTTTCCTCTTTTCGTTCTTTCGGCAGCTTGGGAAGTTCTATTACATGAAACTCCATTTTGTCTGTAAACAAAAAGTTCCTCTGATCTTCCCTGATATGAAAGCTCGAATAAAACTCCTCCTGATCTTTGAATAATTCAAAATCAAGGATGCTGATGCTTACGCACTTTTTTAATACATCATACTTCTGACCCTGCTCAATCTGGTCTGTGTACATTTTCGATGCATAAAATAATGATCGGTTTGCCCAGATCCGCATCTCGGACAGCTGGATTTCCGTGTCGATCTCTGTGTTATTATTCATCAAAATATGCACATCAAGAATCCCCAGTTTATCTTCTTCATGAACCTTACCCAGATAAGGATTTAGAATATGTGTTTCCTTGATATCCTCTGGTTTTAGCTTCAATACTGCGGACAGAAATCCAATGCGTGCCTTTTCATCTGTCATGATCTCCTTAAATGCAAAATCGATTTTGGGTTTCATTAAAAAATCGTCATCATTACGCTTTTTATCCATAATAGTTCCTCTCTTTAGTTCATTTTGTATTATTCTTTGCTATTTTAGTTCTAATATTATTATAACAGAACCCTTTCATATTTTATAGTACAAATATTAAAAATCTCCAGCATCTGTTCCCTGATTCAGCTACCAGTCTGTCCAGCACAAGTTCTCTGTTATCCTCAATAAGTGATGATTCCGTGGTACCGAAATCAAGGCTACAACTTCACCATCACCTCCTCCACCGCCTACGACCAGAAGTGGATTCACGGCAGGAATATCTATGAAAATATCAGCCGCATTGTGGACAGTATCTTCTCCAACTATCTGTCGCGTCCGGGTGTGCGGCAGCCAATTTTTACCTCTTACTGCGATGGAAACCGCGTGACCTGCAACGGTCTCTCCCAGTGGGGCAGCAAATATCTGGGCGATCAGGGGTATACGCCAATAGAGATCATCCGTTATTATTATGGAAACGACATGTATATCAACTCCACGTCCTATATTTCCGGCGTCCCTTCATCATGGCCGGGTTATGACCTGACTGTAGGCTCGTCTGGCCAGAAAGTGCTTCAGATGCAGCAGCAGTTAAACCGTATCGCACAGAATTATCCAGCGATTCCGCGCATCGCAGAGGATGGGATCTTTGGCCCTGCGACTGCCAATGCCGTGCGCACCTTCCAGCGCGTGTTCGGACTGGCACCGACTGGCATTGTAGACTATCCTACATGGTACAAAATTTCCGAGGTCTTTGTGGGTGTGACACGCATCTCAGAGCCGGGATGAACCACCTGCTGAAGTCCGCAGGGCTTGCCGCTGCTGCCCTGCGGATCTTTCCTGTGTATATGCATCATTTATATTGTCTGAATATTGCTTCATAAAAAGTTCCAAGTGAACTTTCAGAACTTGGCTTTGGTATGATTTCCTGAAGTTCTGGGCAATACTTTTGCTGCTCTTTTGCAATTTTATCATGGATATCATTGAGTTCAAGAAATGCCCTGATAAGCATATAATTATAATCTTCTTCATAGTTCTGGCGCAGCTTGTGGGACAAAATCTCATCGACCAGCTTTTCACACCACTCCTGCCACAGATCTTTTTTAATGCTGTTTGTTATAGTTTTGCCAATAAATTCTTCTTGAACGCCTTCCATTGCGATTTTACACAAAGAATACGTATTCCTGTATTCCCCGTTTTCGGATTCTCGGACTGCTTTTGCTACTGTCATGATATGCATCCATCTGTAATGCCATTTTTCTACTGCTTTGTACATCTCGCTGTAGAGCGCTTTCCATGGCCTGCCTTTATCCTTTTCCTGTTTTACCCAGATCTGTTTTTCAAAATAAAAATCACGGAAACAACCAGCAAAATACGCTTCCACTCTCCTGTCTATGACAGCCGAACAGCCTATCCTCCTGCGGCCCTCCTCGAGCCATTTGACAGGATTGTCCGGTTTTTCATTCGCAACCGAATAGCCACAGCACTTTTCAACCATTTTTGCCACCTGTTCTAATTCCTTTACCTGTTTTTTGCTCAAAATATCCCCATACTTTGCATTCAGCTCCTCCTTTTGATCCAGTGCCTCCCCGATGATATTCAGGCTTCTCAGCTGCATCAGCAGATCATGAAGCTGGTAGAACTCCTCTTTTTGTTGATGCATAGACATTTCTCTCAGATTTGATTTATCCCGATGCTGGGGCAAGAGGTCAAAGAGCAGATATTTCAGCGTAATGATCGTATGTTCTTTGATTTTTTCCCGCTTTTCAAAAATCGCAAACAATCGTTCTAAATTCTGTGGCGCATTACAGCCCCCAAATATATAATTTCCTCTATTAACAGCCTCTTTATTAACAACCTCTTCATTAACAGAATCTTCATTAGCGGCATCTTCGGCTGGCTTCTCGGACATCTTGGCTGGCTCTGCTCTGTACCACGCCTTCTCCTCCTCGCGAAACTGAAGTTTATCCAAAATATCCCGAAACACTCTGGCAACCCTGCCCTGCCCCAGTTCCAATTCCTTTTCAACCGCTGCTGCTGTCCAAATATAATCTTCCATCTTGCCGCTCATCTCTTTGCCTCCATATATACTCACGCCAGATGCGGTTAGCCTTTTCAACCGCCAGTATAATACAGCCTCTCCACTTCCTCAATCTCCGCGCGCGCGCTTGTCGCCTCCACAATCTCTTTGCACAGGCGGCCGTACTCCTCGATAGGCACGATGAGCGTCATCTCGACATCTGCCGCATAGACACTGTCCTGTGCCTGTATATTTCTGCTGGCAAGAAGATACTGGATTTTCCCGACTGCATTGTAATCCGCCTTAATCTTGATCCTGACGCCATAATGCTGTCTTGCAGTCTCACACTGCTCAAGCGCCTGCTTGAGTACACCCGAATACGCCCGCACCAAACCGCCAGTTCCCAACAGCGTCCCGCCAAAATACCGCGTCACGACTGCCGCAACATTGCGAATGCCGCTACCAAGCAGCACTTCTAACATAGGACGCCCCGCAGTGCCGCTTGGTTCCCCATCATCACTGCTTCTGGTGAGCTGCGCATTGCTTCCTATTACAAATGCAGAGCAATTGTGTCTGGCATCATAGTACTTCTTTTTCATCTCCTCGATGAAAGCTGCTGCCTCCTCCTCACTCTCCACAGGACGCACTGTCGCGATAAAGCGTGATTTCTTCTCCACCAGCTGTGCTTCCGCTCCTTTCGTGAGCAGCACAAAGTCCTCATATTCCTGACTGTTTCTGTCTTTTTCCATCCCAAACCTCCGTCACGATTCTCTTGTTTCTTCCTATTATATCATAAACAGAGTCTGTATAAAATCTAAAATATCTGTCAAGACTGTTAAAAAATCCTTTATTTACCGATTGTAATTTGTTATAATGAGTAGAATGAATTTTTACATAATGTATTTAGCAACTGTTTTACGGAGGTGATTTTATGAATTATGGGAAAAGAGGAGTCTCTAAAATCCAAAAGTCCCTGACTTCAAAAACCATAAAATTCAAAAAATTGTTCTTTGTCACTGCATTGAAGGTCATGCTGACCGCCGTCTTGTCCATCATGATTGTCGGTGCCTGCTTTGGCATTGGCGCGTTCAAGGGCATTTTGAGCACGGTGCCTGACGTGGACCCGGCGTCTGTCCTTCCTCAGGGCTTTGCGACGGTTGTCTATGACGCCAAGGGCAATGAGCTGACAAAGCTCGTAGCTGCCAATTCCAACCGAAGCTATGAGAAGATGGACAGGATACCCAAACACCTTGCCAACGCCTTTGTCGCGATGGAGGACGAACGTTTTTACGAACACAACGGCATTGATATCCGCGGTATTCTGCGTGCGGCGTTCGCGGCAGTACAGAACTTCGATCTCACGCAGGGTGCCTCCACCATCACGCAGCAGATTATCAAAAACAATGTCTTCGACGACTGGGTAAACGAGGAGACCATGCAGAAAATCAAGCGTAAGATTCAGGAACAGTATCTTGCGATCGAGCTTGAAAAAAAAATGTCTAAAGATCAGATCCTGGAAATCTATATGAGCACGATTAATCTGGGGCAAAATACGCTGGGTGTGAAAGCTGCTGCACTGCGTTATTTTAACAAGCAGCCTTACCAGCTGACACTCTCTGAAAGTGCCGTCATCGTTGCCACCACGTCAAATCCTTCCAGGTACAATCCGATATCCCATCCCGAAAAAAACGCGGACAGACGCAAAACTGTCCTGAAGAAAATGAAAGATCAGGGATATATCACGCAGTCTGAGTATGATGAAGCGATGGCAGATGATGTGTACAGCCGTATTCTGGCAGTCAATGAGGAAATCGTGGATAATAATTCCGTCTATACATATTTTGTAGACGAAGTTACAAAACAGGTGTTATCTGATTTGAGTGAAATCAAGGGCTTCAATGAAACGCAGGCGCACTGGCTGCTGTTCAGCGGCGGTCTGAGCATCTACACGACACTGGACCCGGATATACAGGCAATTTGTGATGAAATCTATGCAGACGAGTCAAATTATCCCGAAACCGTGAAGTGGTATCTGAATTATGTGCTCACAATCAAAAAAGCGAATGGTGAGAAAGAAAATCACAGCACTGAAATGTTCAAGGCTTACTACAAACAGCAGAATGCTTCCTTTAATTTGCTCTATGATACCAAGGAAGATGCCTATGCCGCGATCGAGGCCTACAAGGATGCGATGATGTCCGAGGGGGACCAAGTGGACGGGGAACGCATCTCCCTGACACCCCAGCCGCAGGTTTCGATTACAGTTGAAGAGCAGTCCACAGGTTATGTCGTGGCGATGATTGGCGGACGCGGCGTAAAAGAGGCAAGCCGTACCTTAAACAGGGCGTCCAACACCACCAGACAGCCCGGCTCCACCTTTAAGGTGGTATCCACCTATGCCCCGGCACTTGACAGTGCGGGTCTGACACTTGCCGACGTTCAGAATGATGCCCCTTTCAACTACAACGGCGGGCGTCCTGTCAAGAACTGGTGGGGAAATAATTACAGAGGTCTCCTGAGTCTCCGCTACGGGATTGCACAGTCAGCAAACATTGTCGCGGTCAAAACCCTCACCCAGATCTCACCGCAGCTTGGTTTTGACTATCTGCAAAACTTTGGCTTCTCCACAATGGTTGAAAAGCGGGTTGAAAAGGACGGCTCTGTGGTGTCTGATATCGGCCAGCCGCTGGCGCTTGGCGGTATTACAGACGGTGTTACGAACATGGAGCTCAATGCTGCCTATGCGGCGATTGCCAATCAGGGCACCTACATCAAGCCCAAACTGTATACCAAGATTGTAGACCATGACGGCAATGTCCTGATTGACAACACTGCGCCAGAGTCCACCCAGGTGATCAAGGAATCCACCGCATGGCTGCTCACAAGCGCTATGGTGGACGTTGTCACCTCAGGAACCGGCGGTTCTGTAAACTTTGGCAACATGGCAATCGCTGGCAAGACAGGCACGACCTCTGACTACAAAGATGTGTGGTTCTCCGGCTATACGCCCTATTACACAGCGACAACATGGACGGGTTACGACAACAATGTCAGCATGAAAACCTCAGCCGAAAAGAATCTGTCAAAAACGATGTGGAAAAAAGTCATGTCAAGGATTCACGAGAACCTTGAATACAAATCCTTCCCCATGGCAAACGGCATCGTCACAGCTTCTGTCTGCTCCAAGTCTGGGCGCCTTCCCATTGCAGGCGTATGCGACGGCTGTGTCAAGACAGAGTATTTTGCTGAGGGAACGGTTCCCACTGAATATTGTGACGCGCACTATTTCTCAAACATATGCCTGTATTCCAACCTCACTGCCTCAGAGGAGTGTCCGTTCAAGCAGGCGTCTGTTATAGAGCAGGTGCCCACGCGTCTTCAAGATAACAATCTTGCTTCTGCACTCACCACAAAGCCAGAGACTCCCGCAGCGCAGAACACGCAGATGTGCCCGCACAACAGCCTTTTCTTCGCAGCACCCAATGCGCAGGAAGTGCTCCAGCAGCAAGTACTTGAAATGCAGCAGCGCGCTGCTGCGGCTGCCGCACCGCCGCCTCCTGCTGAACCTGTCTCAGATACAGACTGACAGACAGCGTGATATAAATTATATATATGAATAAAGAAAGAAGCTTTACAAGAAGAAATATCTTGTAAAGCTTCTTTAGTTGTATCCCCTCCCCCCCAAAAATATCACGAAAATAGCTCCGCAAACTGAATATGATAACAGTTTCCTTTTGAATCGATCGCAGAGAAATTGTCTTCGTTATCAGAATTAATCTGAATGATATCCTCCAGCTCTAATTTGTAAAATGTTATCGTTTTTGCCGCCAGATCTTCGATTGTCGAAACCGATGGCAGCCTGCTTGGGTCAGGATTGCTTCTCTTATAATAATTCACATTTTCCACAGCGGCAGTTTCGTATCTGCTATAATAAACTTGTCCGTCCTCTGCCAAGAAAATCGTATGTTCTTTTCCTGACTGCATTGCAACAATATGAGGCTTTCTGGCATCCTGAAAATGTATTTCTTCGAAATTTCCATCTGTGCTTTCAGTTCCACTCTCAGGATTTATCAATGCAAATGCATTGTCATGATATTTAATTCTGTCACTATTCCAATACAGCAGTGTACCGTCTTTTTTTGACACAAAAACAGTGTATCCATCAGAACTTACTGCTTGGATTTCTTTCATACCATCTATGCTGTAATAAATCGTTGCACCTTCCTTTGTGCTTTCGCTGAGGACTCTAATATTCTCTAAATCTTCCAATGCATTGTACTCTATATTTACTGCATCTTTTTGATTCTTTATTGTCGGAAAAATAAAGGCAAAAGGTTCTCCAAGACCATTATCCAGATATTCCATAACCGAGAAAACTGTGCCATCTTTCCTAATAAAATAATGATAATATTCTGCCCCAGCAATGATACTTTCAAGACCTGCACCAGCCAGTCCGCTCTGATAAGGCATCAATAACTGTATCTCATTACTTTCGTCTCCCCGATACAAATATAACCCCAAAGAATATAAGTTTCCATCCTGATTCAACGCAAATAATCTATTATTTCCTGCATCCATATCCACAATATTTTTCAAAGCTTCGACCCTGACTGGTACTTGTGTTATCCTGTCTTTTGCATCTGTCTCACGAAATAAATATTTTAGATTTTTCCCCCATGTAAACACGTTCCCTGTCTGGTCTAATGCAAATAAAACATCTCCTGCATCAATTATTTTGACAATATTTTCAAGCTCCAGTATTTTCTGCGGCATGACTGATGAACTTGCCGTAATACCAAGTTTTCCCTCCTCATTCTCTCCCCAACTCCATACAGTTCCGTCCTCACACAGCGCAAGAACATAGTCGTTTCCTGTAATGATTTGTATGATCGGAGGCAGTGAATCTATGTTTTTTACCTTCTCAACCGTTACAACATGCTCCTTTTTGAGATCCAAATGAAATACCAAATTTTCCGATTTATTTGTCATGAAAATCACTCGAATACATTCTGTATCTGCCTGCAAAACCTGATACGTGATCTCAATATCAATCCCTTGGTTGTAATCTCTTTTTAGTTCTTCTAATGTGTCAGGCGCAATCAGTGAAAATACTGCATTCTTTAATATGCTGTTTGTCTGCTTGGCGGTATCATGCTCTAAACCATCTACGACTGCCGGGTACTGGACTTTTACATTGATATCTTTTTGCTGGCTTTCATCCCTTTTTAATAGATAAACTTCATCTGTTAAAACAAGATCCTGCGTTATATTATCAATAGATTTCCGAGGTATTTTCAAAATAAAATAGTTATGAAATCCCTTATTGGATATTATATATACATAGTAAAATGTTTGATCCATGCCAAGATTCTGACACTCTGTCCCGTTCTTTGTTTGCTTTTTATATATCTCAATCAGTTCATTGATTAGCTCTGGCGTATGGACATCTTCTTCACTTAATTCACTGTATGTTCCTTCATATGTAGTAAAATTATGCGTTAAGAGTGCATCTTCAAATTCCTCTTCACAAAGCAGATTTTGTATATAGACATATTCCGCTGCGCTTACATCTATTGTTACCATATGGCTCCCTGTATAAGGATGTGCTCCCCCGTTATATGCAAATACGGAAAAAATAACACTAATATATTGTGCATTATTTTGTAAAATCTCATAGGTTACCTCGTATTCTACCCAGTTATTATAATCCATTATCTCCTTCTCTGCATTCGCAACAAACACCTCATAGGAACTGTCAAGAGCTGCCACAGCTGCATCTTTTAACATTGAATTGATTCGTGATAAATCGCCCTGAAAAGATTGTGTCTGCACCTGAGGATAATGTATCTCGATATTAAAATTTTTGCTTTCGTGCCTTTGTAATTGATAGGTTTTATTCACTAATTCTATTTGTTTTTGCTTGATATGATCTGATTGTCCAGATAATATCAAACAAATACTTGCAACCAATATTATTATAACAAAGCGCAATAAAATCTTATTAAAAAAATTCTTATTCATGCTTACCTTCTCAAAATTTTAGTAATTTCACTATACAGTTTTCCAGTTTCCTTTTCTTGTCATCTGCACTCATGCCCAAAATATCACTGGAAAATTTTTCTGCTAAATGTCTGTAACAAATACCTTTCCATACTGTCACCCTCAAAGGAATCCTCTATAAACACCACCTTTTCTTTTGGTTGTTTTTCATAATCCTGAGAATACTTTTGTAACTGCTCCTTGGTGCTGTTTACGTCCTTTTTCTGAAAAATACTTAACATATTTTCATATCCAATTTCCAAAATATGTTCTGTTTCAGTTGGTGTAAAACATTCAAATATGGCATGTCCTTCTATTTTGTTTTCCTCTCGTTCTTGTCCATCTCTACAGTCCCATTCCGCAAACATTACTTGCGTATTCCAGTTATTATGGCAGGAAATTTCTTCATATAAAGTCACATCATGATGGGCAGCGATATGAAATTCACTCCGTATATAGTATTTATGCGCTGCTTCATCTACACCGATTTCCGTATCTTGTATATCGTTTGACACAAATCGAAACAGCAGATTTCCGTAACAGTCAAACACATTATTGTAGGATAGGTAGTGTAAAAAAGTTTGTGTCTATGGAAAAAAATACCTCTTTTTTGGCAAG
>ERZ779632.1186-NODE-1186-length-11238-cov-7.536439_pt1 | contig 11238 bp, 4 predicted proteins | sample MGYA00514194_ERZ779632 | MGnify/ENA primary metagenome ERZ779632 (study PRJEB29562, sample SAMEA4376704) | mouse gut metagenome | isolation source: Cecum | study: EMG produced TPA metagenomics assembly of the A DSS colitis mouse model was used to assess the...
CGCCGGGGACCCCCGTACCCCCTTTGACCAGACCCTGGAGGGCAAGCTCCCCCAGCGCAAGCTGTGCCAGACGGCGGCGGCGGGCTACTCCTCCTACGGCAACCAGATCGGCCTGGCTACCGGCCACGTGGCTGAGGTCTACCACGAGGGCTACATCGCCAAGCGGCTGGAATGCGGCGCGGTGGTGGGCGCGGCTCCGGCGGAGAACGTGCGCCGGGAGCGGCCCGCTCCGGGGGACGTGGTGATTCTGCTGGGCGGCCGCACCGGCCGGGACGGCATCGGCGGGGCCACCGGCTCCTCCAAGAGCCACAACAAGAAATCGCTGACCACCATGGCCTCCGAGGTCCAGAAGGGCAATGCCCCCGAGGAGCGGAAGATTCAGCGGCTGTTCCGGAACGGGGAGGTCACCCGGCTCATCAAGCGGTGCAACGACTTCGGCGCGGGCGGCGTGTCGGTGGCCATCGGCGAGCTGGCCGACGGGCTGGAGATCGACCTGGACGCCGTGCGCAAGAAGTACGACGGCCTGGACGGCACCGAGCTGGCTATCTCCGAGAGCCAGGAGCGCATGGCGGTGGTAGTCGCCTCCGGGGACGCCGAGGCCTTTATTGCCGCCGCTGAGAAAGAAAACCTGGAAGCGTATCAGGTGGCGGTAGTCACCGAATCCCCCCGGATGGTGATGCGCTGGAAGGGGCAGAAGATCGCCGACCTGAGCCGTGAATTTTTGAACACCAACGGCGCGGTGAAGCACGCGGCGGTGTCCGTAGACAAAAAGGACCGCTCCGCCTTTGGGCGGGAGCCATTCAAAACCCTGCGGGAGATGGCCTCCAGTCTCAAATGTGCCTCCCGCCGGGGGCTGACCGAGCGGTTCGACGGCTCCATCGGCGCGGGTTCCGTCCTTATGCCGTTCGGAGGCAAATATCAGTCCACCCCCGCCCAGGCGATGGCGGCGCTGCTGCCCGTCCTGCCCGGACAGGAGACCGATCAGGCCAGCGTCATGGCCTGGGGCTGCGACCCGGACGCCCTGTCCGTAGACCCCTATGTGGGGGCCTATCAGGCCGTTACCAACTCCATCGCCAAGCTGGTGGCCTCCGGCGCGGACTATAAAAACGTGTACCTCACCTTGCAGGAATTTTTTGAGAAGCTCCGGGATGAGCCTCTCCGCTGGGGCAAGCCCGCCGCCGCCCTTCTGGGCGCGCTGGACGCTCAGCTGGACTACGCCGCCGCCGCCATCGGCGGCAAGGACTCCATGTCCGGCTCCTTCCTGGATAAGGATGTCCCCCCCACCCTCATTTCCTTTGCCATCGCCCCCATCAAGGCTGGGGAGATCATCACTCCTGAGTTCAAAGAGGCGGGACACCCGGTGTATCTCTTCCTTGGCGATGCCACAGCGGAGGGACAAAAGGCCGCCTGGGAGGAATTCCATGCCCTATGCCAGGCCGGCAAGGTGAGAGCCGCCTGGGCGGCGGAAAACGGCGAGGCTGAAGCGGTGATGAAGATGTCCTTTGGCGGCCGGATCGGCTTTACAGCCGGCGAGGAAGAGCTGGCCTGGGACCTGCCCAACCCCGGCGCGATTGTGGCGGAGCTTACCGAAGCGGTCCCGGAGAGCTCCCGGGCCGTCCAAATCGGAACGACCACCGCTGAGCCCGTTATCAACATCGTACACGACACCGCCCCCATCGACGAGCTGCTTGCCCTCAACGAGGGCGTTTTGGAGGCGGTCTACCCCACCCGGGCGGGAACAACCGAGAGCGTTCAGACCATCTCCTGGGACAAGCGCTCCCCGGCGGTCCGCAAGCACAGGGTGGCCCACCCCAAGGCGGTCATCCCTGTTTTTCCCGGCACCAACTGCGAGTACGACACCGCCCGGGCCTGTATCCGCGCCGGAATCGACCCGGAGATCGTGGTGGTGCGCAACCTGACCACCGATTTGCTGGCCCAGTCCGCCCAGGCCCTGGAGGAAGCTGTTCGGAACGCCCAGATGGTGGTTCTCCCTGGCGGCTTCTCCGGCGGCGACGAGCCGGAGGGCTCCGCCAAGTTCATCTGTTCCTTCCTGCGCAACCCCGCCATCAGCGACGCTATTATGGACCTGCTGAAAAACCGGGACGGCCTGATGCTGGGCATCTGCAACGGCTTCCAGGCCCTGGTCAAGCTGGGCCTGCTCCCCTTCGGCGAGATTCGGGATATGGACGCGACCTGCCCCACTCTGACCTACAACCTCATCGGCCGGCATCAGAGCCGCTACGTCACCACCCGGGTGGCCTCGGTCCAGTCCCCCTGGATGCTCAAGTGCCAGGTGGGGGACGAGCACACCGTCCCCATCTCCCACGGCGAGGGCCGCTTCGTGGCCCCGGCGGAGGTCATCTCCGGCCTGATTGCCAACGGCCAGGTGGGAACCCAGTATGTGGGTATGGACGGCAGGCCCACCATGGACATTCTGTCCAACCCCAACGGCTCCATGGAGGCCATTGAGGGCATTTTCTCCCCTGACGGCCGGGTCTTCGGCAAGATGGGGCATCTGGAGCGCAGAGGTCCCTTCGCGGCCGTGAACATCCCCGGGAACAAGCACCAGCCCCTGTTTGAGAGCGGGGCGGAATACTTCAAATAAGTTCATATCCCGGGCGCGGATTGCTCCGCGCCCGGGATATTGCGTTAAGGTTCCGCCGCTTCCTGGTTCGCTTCCAGCACCGACCGGACGGTCTGCTCCAGGACACTCATATCAATGGGCTTGGCCACATGGGCGTTCATCCCGGCTTCCAGAGCGTCCCGGATGTCTTCAGCGAAGGCGTTAGCGGTCATGGCAATGATGGGGATTGTCCCGGCCAGCGGGTGTTCCAGGCCGCGGATTGCCCTTGTGGCCTCGTAGCCGGTCATCACCGGCATCTGCACATCCATCAGAATCAGCTGATACTGTCCTGGTGTGGATTTTGCGAAGGCTTCTACCGCCAGCTGCCCGTTTTCGCAGATCTGGCAGGAGGCTCCGGTCATATTCAGCAGCTCACAGAGAATTTCCGCGTTGATTTCGTTATCCTCCGCCACCAGGATGCTCATCCCGTTCAGGATGCTCTGTTCACGGGACTCCTCCCCCGATTCCGGAGTATGATGGCTGAGCAGACTGTCCACCTTTTTGCGGAAGCTGGTGAGAAAAAAGGGCTTTGGAATAAAGGCGTCCACCTTGACGGCGGTGGCTTCCTCCTCAATCTCTGGCCAGTCATAGCTGGTTAAAATCAGGATTGGAATATTCCCGGGTACCTCCCGGCGGATGCGTCTGGCGGTTTCTATGCCGTTGATGTCTGGCATATTCCAGTCCAGAAGGACGATATCATACAGCCGTCCCTCCTGGTCAGACCGTTTTACCAGTTCCACGGCGGTACGGCCGTCCAGGGCGTATTCCACCGCGACTCCGGTGCTCTCCATGGCCATCTGGATGTTCTGACAGATCACCTCTTCATCGTCCACAGCCAGCAATCTGGTAATGCCGTGCTTCCGCCAGAAGTCATGGTCGATGGACTGTTCGCTGATATGCAGCTCCAGCTCTACGGTGAAGGTGGAGCCTTTCCCCTTTTCGCTGTCCACCGTAATTTTTCCGCCCATCAGGTCCAGCAGGTTTTTGGTGATAGCCATACCCAAACCGGTGCCCTGAATCTTGTTGGTGACGCTGTCCTCCTCCCGGGTAAAGGCGTGGAAAATCTTTTTGACATACTCTGGACTCATGCCATAGCCGTTATCCGCCACCACAAACCGGTAACGGACCAGCTGTCTGGTGTATTGGGGCAGCTCCTGAACCGTCAGAGTGACGCGGCCGCCCTCCGGGGTGTATTTTACGGCGTTGGACAGCAGGTTCAGCAAAATCTGATTCAGGCGGAGCTTATCCATCACCACATGCTCGTGCTTCAAATCCAGGCTGTAGACCTCAAAGGTGTGGCCCTTGGCCTTCATCTGGGGCCGGATAATGGAGTCGATGTTCTCAATCAGCTCCACAATGCTCTCATCCGACAGGTTCAGCACCGTTTTGCCCGCCTCGATCTTGCTGATATCCAAAATGTCGTTGATCAGGCCAAGCAGATGCTGGCTGGAGGCGGTGATCTTCTGGGTGTATTCCCGCACCTTGTCCGGCCGCTCCGCGTCCCGGCCCAGCAGGGCGGTAAAGCCCACGATGGCGTTCATGGGGGTGCGGATATCGTGGCTCATGTTGGACAGGAAGGAGCTTTTGGCCCGGTTGGCTTCCTCCGCGATCTGGAAGGCCTGTTCCGCGGTCTCTTTGGAATGGGCCAGCATGGTGTTGGATTCCTCCAGCTGCCGGTTCAGCTCCTCCTGCTGCCGCAGATTGGCCTGTTCCTGCCGGAACAGCTGTGTGCTGGCCTGCTGAGCGGCAACGGCGGCGACAGCCAGCGCCAGCATGACCAGAAGAATCACCGCCAGAACCAGAAGCGTCTGAACCACCGTATTCACCATCTCCACCGTCCCGGCGGCCACGAATTCCGCCGGGATCAGAAACAGAAGCAGTGTGTCATACTCCGCCAGGGAAGTGACGCAGTAGTAATATTCTACGCCGTTGTAGATGAAGTTGGAGCTGAGCGTGTCCGTCTCCGACAGGGCGGCCCGGATATCGGGGCAGCGCTGCCCCTCCATCGTCTCCAGCGCTTTAAGGACGTTGTAGGCCTGGATGGTGTTCCCGTGGGTCACATCATCATGCATCCGGGTGCCGTCGCCCTTCAGAATATAGGTCTCGCTGCGGTTGCCATAAGCCGTGCTGTTGTAGTATTCCGTGAGGGTATAGACATCCTTGAGCAGTACCGCGTGGGTAAAGGTCACGCCGTCCGCCGTCCGGACAGGCTGGTCCAATTTGTGGACAAAGGCCCAATAGCTGCCATCGTAGATGTAGCTGTCTGAAAGAAAGGTGTGGCGGCCCTCATCGCCGGAGAGCTGGTCGATGTCCGACCAGACGCCCTGCCTGCCGGAAGCGTCATAGCAGCGGCCTTCCGTGTCCAGAAGCATGAGCATGGAGCTGTAGCGGTCGGTTTCCATCAGGCGCTCCAGATGGCCGATATACCCTGTCAGCTCTTCGGCGGAGGCGAAGTCCCGCTCCTCCAGCGCGTTGACCGTGATGTTAAGGTAATTCCAATGGGTGTCCAGAGCGGTGTCCAGGTTAACCCGCACCTGAGCGGTAAGCTCCACCAGCTGAGTGGTGCGTTCCTGAAAGATCCGCCGCCCCAGATACCGCGTGAACAGAGAGACACCCGTCAACAGGAACGCGATCAGACACAGAACAAGAACTCCCGGCAGAATGATGCTCCACTTTTGATTCCTGAATCTCATACGCGGCCCTCCCCCTTCTCTCCTTCGCGGCAGCTCGGCACAGTGTGACAGAATCCGCGGGCGCGGCCGCCCGCGCTTACTCCCACGGGTTTCCGTCGGGGGAGACGGTCTTTTGTTCTGTCAGCCAGTCCCGCAGGAAGGTCTGTACAGAGCCCTCCTCTACCCGGGCGTGATAGGCCTGCCCGATCTCGCCGCTGTAGCCCTCCCTCAAAAAGGCGACCTGATAGGTTTCGCCGTCCTCCAGCTCGCCGCCGCCTCTGGTCACCAGAACATAGGGATAGGGAGCTCCGTCCCCCGCCGCGTCAAAGCCGGCGGCGGCCAGCTCTCTGGCCTGGGCCCCGGTCATGGTCAGAACGGCGTACGCCCCATCCAGGCTTGGGGAGATGGTGGTGCAGAGATTCGTGTTGATTTTGCCCTGATAGAGCTTTCCGGTCACGCCCGCCTCCAGCCTGAAGTTTTTCGCCGGCCCGGAAAGGTAGGGGATCATGGCCGCGTCCGCCCCCGCGGCGCTGCCCAGAGCCTTGCCCACCAGGCGGGCGGTCTCCTCCATGGTGAAGTCGGCGGTGCTCTCGCAGAAATATACCTTCTCCTGGTTATTCAGATAGCCGCTCTGCAGTTCGTCCATTCGCGCGATGCAGCTGGGGCCATCCATGCCCTCCGCTCCCTGAAACCAATCCTTAAAGGCCTGGCCTATGTCGGTCAGAATATTATCCCAGTGGGTGTAGGTCATAGGGAAGGCGCGGCCCTCGCTCATGGCCCTGTGGGCGTCGTAAATCAGCGCGTCCTCTGGAAGAGAGACCCGGTCCAGCACACTCAGGACGCAGGGGGTGTCCTCGGAGATAAACGTCGCCTGTCCCTCCGGGGAATAGAGCAGAGACAGCAGCTGGATGGCCTCCTCCAGCTTTTTCTCATTGCCCGGCTGTGCCAGCCGGCTGCTGATGCCGATATAGCTGGAGGGGCTGTACATATAGATGTTTTTGCTTCCGTCCTCGCTGATATAGGGCATCATGCCCAGTTCATCGGAGCTCCCGGGAATCACTGTGTCAGAGACCGTGTAAGAGGCCGCGCAGAACATCGCCTTCCGTCCGCCCAGGTATTCCTCAATCAGGGTGGAAACCCGCCGGTCCTCCGGATCGGTGTGGAACATCCCGATGTCGATATACCGCTGAACATAGTCCATGGTGTCTTCCCACATCCCGGCCGCCGTGGCCGTCCCGGACAGAAAATCCCGTTCCCAGTTCACCCCCTCCGGGGTGGTGAGCCAGCTGGTCTTGGCCAGGTTAAAGACGGCGGAAAAGGGGCCCCCGGTGAGCCGGGCGTCCGCGATGCCCGGGAGCATTCCCTCCGCCTGGATCGCTTCGCACAGCGACTCCAGCTCGGCAAAGGTGGCGGGGACCTCCCAGCCCTGCTCCTCCATCAGGGTCTTGTTGTAGTATATGCCGTACATGGCGTTGCTGACAGGCAGGAGATAGATCCCCCCGTCAATGGACACCTGATCCAGAAGGGCGGTGGAGAAGTCGTTGACAAAATCATAGGCGGACAGATCGACCAGGCTCTCTTTCGCCAGTTCCTCATCCAGTATATGGGACGTGATAAAGACGTCCGGGAGGTCGCCGGCCCGCATCTGGGCCCAGCCGTAGGCGGTGCGGTTTGCCCCTGTGTAGCCGGTGAACTCCAATTCAATATCCGGGTATGTCCGGACCGCCAGCTCCAGAAAATCGCTGTATTCCCTCCAGGTGGTCCAAGTCAGGGCGCCGCGGCCGGGCTGACTGTCAGAGGGATTCTCAGACGGCGAGCAGGAGGGCAGCAGCAGCGCCGCGGCGGCAGACAGAATCAGCAGACATGAAATCAGTTTTTTGGACATGGGTCATCGCCTCCCGTCTGATTGTCATAATCGTTTGCGCCCCGCTTCCCTTGGCCGGAAATCAAGGCGCTTTATCAGAGAAGCAGGATCAACTTTCATGGACGGTATTGTATCATATCAGGGCTCAGGAAGTCAAGCGAGTCAGGAGGCAGACCGTCTCCACATGGGCGGTTCTTGGAAACAGATCGACCCCCTGAGCCCTCGCGGCGTGGTAGCCCAGTTCAGCAAAACGGCCCGCGTCCCGAGCCAGGGTGGCCGGATCACAGGAGACATAGACGATCCGGTCCGGAGCCATCCCCGCCAGTATGGCGGGGACCTCGGGGGCCAGGCCCTTCCGGGGCGGGTCCACCGTGATAACCTGGGGACGGACGCCTTCGGCCGCCAGGCGCCGGGCGACGGCGCCCGCGTCGCCGCGGAAAAATTCCGCGTTGGCAATCCCGTCGCGCTTCGCGTTCCCGTTCGCGTCCTCGATGGCCTGGGGAACAATCTCCGCTCCGATCACCCGCCCGGCCCGCTTTGCCAAAGCCAGGGAGATGGCGCCGATGCCGCAGTACAGGTCCAGCACCGTCTCTGTCCCGGTGAGCTGGGCAAACTCCAGAGCTGTCTCATACAGCCGCTCGGTCTGGGCGCGGTTGATCTGGAAGAAGGAGGGGACAGACAGGCGGAAATCAAGCCCGCATAATTCCTCCTCCAGCCAGTCCCGGCCCCACAGGGCGCGGAACTGATCCCCCAAAATCACGTTGGTATCCCGGGTATTGGTGTTGAGGACCACCCCTGTCAACCCGGGTTCCGCCCGCCGCAGGGCTTCCACCATCGCTTCCCAATGGGGCAGACTGTCTCCGTTGGCGACCACGCATACCAGCGCCTCCCCTCGGCTGCTGGAACGGACGTACAGGTGCCGGACCAGTCCCTGGCCCGTCGTTTCATTATATGCGGAAATGGAATAATTCTCCATCCAGTCCTTGAAGGCCCCACGCAGCCGGGTGACGGATTTGGGCTGGAGAGGGCAGTCCGGAGCGTCCAGCACATCGTGGCTCCGGGAGCGGTAGTAGCCGATGGACAGGCCCCGCGTCCCGCGGGATACTGGGAACTGCACCTTGTTCCGGTAGCGCAGAGGGTTCTCCGCCCCCAGGACAGGGGGCAGGTCCAGTTTGATATGGCCCACCCGTTCCAGCGCGTCGGCAACGCGCCGGCCCTTGGCCCGCAGCTCCTCCCCGTAGGTCATGTGGCGGAACTGACAGCCGCCGCACCTGCCGTACAGGGGACAATCCGCTTCAATCCGCTCCGGGGAGGGGACAAGCAGCTCCACACCCCGGCCCCAAGCCACGTTTTTGTTCACCTTCTCTAAACGGACCTTCCACCGCTCCCCTTGAATGGTGTACGGCACAAAGACCACCCGCCCCTCCAGGCGGGCCACCCCCATTCCTTCGGCGGTGTAGCCGGTGATATCCAAGGTGTGAACAGTATTTTTCCGGATGTCAGCCATGGAGCATTCCCCCTTTGAAATCAGGTAATCATACCACATTTTAAGGGGGAGGTAAAGACAAAAAGCGGCCGTCAGCAGACGGCCGCTCCTTAAAATGCGGTTTATTTCTTATTTCCAAAGTAGTCCTTGGTGATTTTGGCGACCATACCGGACAGGGCCAGAAGGGCGACCAGGTTGGGGATGGCCATGGCGCCGTTCAAGGTGTCGGAGATGTCCCACATGAGCTGGCCGGAGCCGGTGGCGCCCACGATGCAGAACAGGACAAAGATTACCTTGTAAACCGTAACAAAGACCTTGTTGTCGTTGGAGATATAACCCCAGCAGCGCTCACCGTAGTAGCTCCAGCTGAGAATGGTAGACAGGGCGAAGAAAATCAGGCTGATCTGAATGACGGTGCCGCCCAGGGTGCCGGGGAGAATCTCGTTGAAGGCGGCCACGGCGGCGGCGCCCTTGGTGCCGAAGGCGTCCACACTGCCGGCGTCCAGAACGCCGGAGAGGATCACGGCCAGAGAGGTGATGGTGCAGATGACGATGGTGTCGATAAAGACCTCAAACACGCCCCAGATGGCCTGTTCGGCTGGCTCCTCGGTGGAGGAGGCGGCGTGGGCGATGGGGGCGGAGCCCAGGCCGGCCTCATTGGAGAACACACCCCGGGCAAAACCGTTCTGCATGGCTTTCATAATCGCGATGCCGAAGATCGCGCCCTCCACCGCCTTAAAGCTGAAGGCCTCGGTAAAGATAGCCTTGAACGCGGCGGGAAGGTCGGCGACGCGCAGGACGATGACCGCGATGCCGGCGATGATATAAAAGACAGCCATAAAGGGGACCAGCAGGGAGGTCACCTGGCCGATGCGCTTCACGCCGCCGATGACCACAACGCCCACCACTACGGTGAGGATAATGCCGCCCACCAGGGGCTCCAGGCCGAACAGACCGTTCAGGGAGCCGGCGATCTCGCTGGACTGGGCGATGTTGCCGATGCCGAAGGAGGCCAGACCGCCCAGGATGGCGAAGATCACAGCCAGCCACTTCCAGTTCTTGCCCAGGCCGTTTTCAATATAGTACATGGGGCCGCCCTTGTGGATACCGCTGGCGTCGGTATCCCGGAACTTCATGGCCAGGGCGATCTCGGAGTACTTGGTACACATGCCGAAGAAGGCGGACAGCCACATCCAGAACACTGCGCCGGGGCCGCCGGCGAAGATAGCGCCAGTGACGCCGGCGATGTTGCCGGTGCCCACAGTGCCGGCCAGGGCGGTGGTCACCGCCTGGAAGGGGGACAGGTTGCTGCCGTGGTCCTTGCTCCCCTTCCGGCTGAACAGGGAGCCCACGGTATTCTTCATAATGTAGCCGAACCAGCGCACCTGAATCCAGCCGGTGCGGAAGGTCAGGAAGATGCCGGTGCCCACCAGCAGCACCAGCATGATGGGGCCCCACACGAAGTCGTTGATTTTGCCGTTGACCAGCTCAACGACCTCCAGGAATTTTTCCATAGATAATCTCTCCTTTTCCAGGACAGACAAAATGGGCGGCGGAAATGCCCGCTGCCCAAAGCAAAAGCACATCCCGGTGGAATATGTCCCACCGTTTTGGCTCCCCCTCTGTCCTTTTGCCTGAGAGATTGGCGGCGGGTCTGTCCCTCCGCGTTGCACCTTCGGCACCCGGTAAACGAGCTTCTCCAGAGTCACATCCGCGCGCGGTCCTCATCCCCCAAGGGACGCCTGAGAGTGTTATTCCTTCGGCAGGCTATACAGCCATTTTCCTGCGCGCTTCGTCTGTCTTTATTCAATTACTCTGATACCTTACCATAAAACGCCCTTCCTTGTCAACGGCTGACGGACAATAATACGCCAGATGTGGAATTTTCGGCTATTTAAACCAATCCAGCGGAATTTTTTCAAAAGAAAGTTTACAATTTGCTCTTTTTTTGGGCGGAGTAGTGTGGTATACTGATTTAGATTATGAAAATTTGACCGCAAAATTACAACCGAGAGGTGTTTCACAACTATGAGCCTGTTTACCAAAATTTTCGGCACCTCCTCCCAGCGGGAGCTGAAGTCCATCTACCCCATCGCCGACAAGGTGGACGCCCTGGAGGAGGAGTATAAAGCCCTCACCGACGCTCAGCTTCAGGCCAAGACCCCGGAGCTGAAGGAGCGTCTTGCCAAGGGGGAGACGCTGGACGACATCCTTCCCGAGGCCTTCGCCGCCTGCCGGGAGGCCGCGTGGCGGGTCATTGGCCTGCGGCCCTACCGGGTGCAGGTGGTGGGCGGCATCGTCCTCCATCAGGGGCGGATCGCCGAGATGAAAACCGGCGAGGGCAAGACCCTGGTGGCCACCCTCCCCGCCTACCTCAACGCCCTGGCGGGCAAGGGCGTCCACATCGTCACCGTCAACGACTATCTGGCCAAGCGCGACAGCGAGTGGATGGGCAAGGTGTTCCGCTTCATGGGCCTGACGGTGGGCCTGGTCATCCACGGCGTGATGGGCGAAGCAAAAAAGGCCGCCTATCAGGCGGATATCACCTACGGCACCAACAACGAGTTCGGCTTTGACTACCTGCGGGACAACA
>ERZ779632.1188-NODE-1188-length-11237-cov-8.155965_pt1 | contig 11237 bp, 8 predicted proteins | sample MGYA00514194_ERZ779632 | MGnify/ENA primary metagenome ERZ779632 (study PRJEB29562, sample SAMEA4376704) | mouse gut metagenome | isolation source: Cecum | study: EMG produced TPA metagenomics assembly of the A DSS colitis mouse model was used to assess the...
ACAAAAAGACAGATTTATAACGTCTGTCTGTCTGTCTGTCTGTCTGTCTGTCTGTTAATTATCAGGCATTCCGGCATATCCTGTCAACCTCCTTTGGCAGAAAATTTCATTTAATTATAATAGATATTTGAAAAAAAACAAGGTTTTTGGCAGGAACGTCAATTTTCTGGCAAGAACGTCATGCAGATTTTAAAAATAAGGTATTGACAGGTTTGAAAAATGTCTTTTTTTGTTGTATGATTATATTTGATTTTTTAAAGATTTGAGGTGAAACCAATTTGAAGATTGCTTTAGTAGATGATGAACCGAAACTTCTGGACGAAATGGCAGGGCTTGTCTGCGACTTTGGCGCACAGCGCCAGTGCCATGTGGAAACTGTCCCATTCCTGAATGCGGAAGGCTTCTTTGAGGCATTCGGGGACGGCGGTTTTTCTGCAGGCGGCAGTTTTGATGCCGTTTTTATGGACATTTACATGGACGGCATGGACGGCGTTGCCGCAGCGCAGAAAATCCGGAGCATGGACAACCGGTGCGTCCTCGTGTTCCTGACTTCCAGCTCGGACTTTATGCCGGACGCCTTCTCCTGCCATGCCTTTGAATATATTACCAAGCCTTTCTCCCCGCAGCGTATATTCAAAGTCCTTGGGGACATTTTGGAAATGCTTCCCCCGCTGCAAAAATACATAGAAGTAATAAACGGCAGGAAAACCATTCATGTATTCCTTGACGAGATTTTCTCCGTCATTACGGACGCACATTATCTTGACATCGCCCTTTCAAGCGGGGAAACCCTGCACTGCCGCATGACCATGCCGGAATTTGTAATGCTTACAGACGGGGATTCCCGCTTCCTTGCCGTCAATAAGGGTATCATGGTAAACGCCGGCTGCATCCTTGAATTTACGGACAACTGCTGTGTGCTGGAAAACGGCGCAAAGCTGCCAATCCGTGTGCGGGACCGCCTGAAAATCGAACAGGCGGCGAGGGATTACAATTTCAGGAAGATACGGGAGCGTCAGGCACACTTTGCCGGACGCCCTGTGCCGGAAATCATCAGGAAGGGGGACTGAACATGGATATGGAAAAATGGTTATCGGCGCTGCTGGTGCTTTTGGTACTGCTTCCTTCGGGGGCATCCTGCTATTATGTAATGAAGAACCAGATGAAGTACACCCTGCGTAAGACAGCCGCACTATTCACGGCTGTCCTGCTCCCATACGCTTTTTTCTGCTCCATTTTAAGCGTCTTACTGCGGATTGATGTAAATATCATCCTCCTGCCGTCCCTCGTCCTGTTCTTTTTCCCATACCGCTGTACCGTAACGGCAAGCCTGCCAAAATGCCTTGCCGTCTATGTGGGTGTCTGTGCCGTCCATACCTTTCCGGCACAGTTCGCCTATGCCCTTGATGCCTTTCTCCATCCGGCGTCGGGTGCGGCAGACTTCTCCGTGGAAGCGGCTTTTTTCCGGCTTTTACTTTCCTGTCTGGTTGCCGCCGCTTTCGCACAGCCTGCCTGCGGGCTTTTTTTCAGGATAATCGACTGTCTGGACACGCCAAAGATATGGTACTCCACCGTCATATTGTCCTCTGTCTTTCTGTTCTTCAATATAGCGGCTGTCCCCCAGTCCTACAGCACCCTCCATACGGGGCGTATGTTTTCCCTTTTCCTGCTACTGGAGGTCTGCCTGTTTGCAATCCTTACGGCAATTTATGTGCTTCTTTACCTGGGTACAAGCGTTATACTGGAACACACCGAGCTGAAGGAACGCACGCAGCTCCTTGAAATGCAGGCACGGCAGTACCGGACGCTGCAGGAGCATATGCGCCAGACCGCACGTCTGCGGCATGACTTCCGCCACTCCGTGCGTCTGCTTTCTTCCCTTGCAGAGAAAGGCGACATCGGCAGCATCCGGACACATCTTGCAGCATACGAGGTCAGCCTTGCGGAAAATGCACCTTCAAATTACTGTGCCAATGCCGCCCTCAATGCGCTGTTTAGTCACTACCACGAAATAGCTGTTTCAGCAGGCATAGACACAGACTGGCATATTGAACTGCCGGAGCTTACGCCTGCCAATGAACTTGACATCGTTTCCCTGTTCGGGAACCTGATAGAGAATGCCATCGACGGGTGCCTTACCGTGCCGGAGGGCAGGCGGTATTTCTGCCTGACCACAGAAATCCGCCATAACAACAGCCTGTACATCGTTTCCACCAACAACTTTGACGGCAGGGTGCGGAAAGGGAAGGACGGCTACCGTTCCACGAAGCACGGCGGAAACGGGATCGGGCTTGCCGCCATTGCAGCAGTAGCGGAAAAGTACGGCGGTTCGGCACAGGCTTCCAACAGCGGAACGGAGTTTTATGTAGATGTGGTGCTGAAAATATGAGCTGGTTCAGCACCTCTCCCACTCTTAGATAAATTCAAAACTATCTTCATCCGGTTCAAAATATTCCATGAATGAAAGATACAATTCTTCCGGGCGATCCGGCAGGCAATCCTCATAACTGCATATATCCTGAACAGTATGGTTACTGTATTCGATATGCACCTGCCATGACGGTCTGCCCTCCGGCTCCGCTGGCAGAGCCTCCTCTTTTTCCTCCAAATCATCTATATAGATGCCTTCCTCCGAAAGAATATCCGTAAAAAATTCATCTTCATCAGGATTCAGACAATAATCCTGCTCCCACATAAAAATTTCCAGCGTATGTATGATATACCGCAGCAGCTTCGCCATCTTCCCGCCGTCCAGTACAACGGACTGCTCCCCGCTGTCTGCATGGAAGTCCGTCATGGTCAGAACACGGCTTTTCCTGTCAATGGTAAACAGGCGGTCAGCCATTTCCATATCTCCATACCCGTCATAAACCTCTGTATGCACTTCAAAAGACAATGTATTGATGACAAGCTGCTTTTTCATGGCATTGCGTTCCGCATAAGGAAAACATACGTTGTAAATCTCCCTCGCCGTGTCTGCCACTTCCGGGCATTGATCGTGCATTTTTCCTTGCAGCCATTTCTTCTCGCCGTCTGAAAGCCGCCGCATTGGAAAATTCATCATCCGGTTTATATCCATTGCCGCCGCTTTTTCGGCAGCGCTTAAACGGGAACAGGATTTGCAGATATGGGCTGCATGACCTTTCCCTGAAAACTTCTCGTTTGCCTTATATTCGCCGCATATTTTGCAGTAATGCCCATGCGGGCGTTTTTTCTTTGACATAACAATTCCTCCGTTTCTGCACTATATTATACTGTTGACCGTCAAAATCCGCAACAAAACTACTGTGTTTTTCCAGATTGACAGAAACCATAATCAGGCACAAAAAAACAGGCTTTTCCCTCCCTCATTTTAATAGGGAAGGAAGCCTGTTTCTGTTATATTTTATTCTGCTTCTGTCAATTCAAGCTGTTCAAATTCCTCGTCAGTCATATTCTGTAACTTTACAATTACCCTGTGGGATAATTCTTCCATATCCGTATCTTCCAGATATGGCAAAGCCCGTTCCATATCTTCTATGACCTCATTCCTGCCTTCCCCTGCAAATATGCAGATTAAATTACTTTCTTCCACGGTAAACATTGTATCCATATTCTTACATCTCCCTCTGCTTATTTTTTATATTTTCTTCCTGCTCCCTGCCCTGTCCTGCCACCTGTGCCTTTTTCTCCGCAAGTCGGGCTTTTAAAGACGGTTTTGCCGCTGGCTTGTCCTGTGCTTTCCTGTTTTCCTCTTTCTGCGCTTTCTCCCCTGCGCCGTTATTCAGCACATTATCGACCATGTTGTAATTCTGTTCTTCCATTTCCTCAATTTTTGCAAGGGGCTTGTATTCTGCCAGCTTTTCAAGCAGCTCCCCAGCCCGCCTGCTTTCTTCCAGCTCTGTTCCATCCGCAGCTATATCAGCAAGCCACGATGCAATGTCCTGTGTATCCCCCTGCTTTAAGGCATCTGCAAGCTCTGATACATTCTCCGTCATGTTCTGGCTGTTGTCATGGTAAAGGGCGGCATCATAATCATATGTAAAGCGGTCAAGCTCCACTGCAAGCTGTTCTGCTGGTGTCAGACCGGGCATTCGCTTTTCCCATACTTTTGCTTCAAATTCCTCGCCCATATGTCCGTCTATCTCCATTTCCGGCAGTTTCGCCACAAGCTCCGCAATCACTTCCATCGCCTGTGGACTGTCTTTTATGTCAGGGATATACTCCAAAATATCAAGGTCAATCCTTTTCCCGGATAAAATGTCAATCCCCACATCTTCAAATGTTTCTGTTCCCGGTGCATGGATATTGATGCCGATAGCAGGGATTCCGTTCATGCGATCCGGCGGTATCTGCTTCCAGATTGCGACAGCTTCCTCCACAGTAGGGATATTCTCATAAAATTCCCCCATAGTGTGAAATTCGCCGCACTCCGCTACGGTCAGCGTCACTTCCGGCTCTGCCTGTTCCGGGAATAAAGTTTCCCGCAGTCCTTTGTATGTAAAGTTTTCCCCGTCAAATATGGTGATCTGGTCAGTTTCCTCATTAAACTCTATGGAGAAGTCCAGCCTGTCCCCCTGCTCAATAGAAGCATGGTCTGCCGCTTTTATCCATTCCCCGTATTTTCCCATTTCCACAAAAGGCTTGTCACATTCCGCATAGGCTTTACACAGCCCCTCCGCATCAAGCCCGCTGGTATTCTTAAACCACCGTTCCTCGTCATTCATGCGGATATTAAAAATACTGACTGGCTCTTTCTCCCTTGCTTCACGCACTCCCTCCAGATAGTCCTCCACCTGCGGAAGATACGTTTCAAGGCTTCCCGTCCTCTGTGCTGTAATCGGGTTAATATCCACTTTTACCCCGCCGATGTGAAGCCCGTCCTCATTAAACGTATCAAACAGCACATCTTCACGCTCATTCGTGGAAAGTTCCACTACCACATCAAGGTCAGAGCCTTCACGCTCCAAACCCCGGCACCGACTCCCGACTACTGCCACATCCACAATCTCCGCATCAATGCCATGTTCATCTAATTGTGCCTGCACATGACATTTTACAGTTTCCTCAATCTCTGCCGGGTTCATTTCGCTGATTTCATGGAACAGCTCGTTTGTCTTTGCCTTGAAATTTTCAACCACATTTCCCTGTGCCTGCGGTTCGATATGGTCTGCCGCTTCCACCTTTTCCATCAATCCATCATAATCAATCGGTATCAGCTCATCATTCTCACTAATATTTCCCCTTGCACCGTTGTCAAATGGATTTTCTTTCAAGTCCTCCACTATATTGTTAAGGGCTTCCCTTATGCTGACATCAGGGTTATCATAAACTCCGCCGTCTATCTCCTTATAGTCTGCACCCATAATGGAATAGTCATAGCCGCCGTCTGTTTCCTGTATGCTGATGAAGCGGTCTGCTATCTGAAAGGCAAGCTCTGTTTCCGCCATTTCCTCTGGTTCTGTTTCTAACTTCAAATCTTTCTGCCTTGCAGAAAGATTGACATTATGTCCAGAAGTGTCCTGTCTGCCTTCTAAGGACTGTTTCATCTCTGCAAGCACCTGTTCCGTTTCATCTCCGAGATCAATAATCTCATCACCGTCCTCCATATCCTCAAATTCCGGTGCTTCTGCCGACTTCTCCGGCTCTGACTGCTCCGTTTCTAACTTTTGGACATTATGTCCAGAAGTGGCACTTTCCGCAATTTCTTCCTCCTGCCCATCAGCGGCTCTTGCCTGCTCAATCTTTTTGTACTCACTTTCCATCAGACCGAGAAAAGCCGTTCCCATTTCTTCATAGGAAATCTGCTTTTCGGCATTCCCAAAAGCAACCGTCACGGCATCCCTGCCAAATAACACAGCAACACCATCATTTTCGTCTGCTTCTATTACCCTCTCATGACCGCCGATGAGAGCCTTTGCAAGTTCCTCTCGGATATCCTCACCGCCCTGCATACGGCGGGCTATATTATGTATGGTATCATCTGATACTAAGCCGTCACCAAACAATGCTTTTTCAACCGGCTTAAATTTATCAATATACCCGTCCTCAAAAAAGCGGTATCCCAAATCTTCAATCTCGTCCCATGCAAGAAAATTCTTTGCAATCAAAGGCGCATTGTCTGTTTCAAGGAATTGTTTTTCTTCATTGGTAAGCCCTTTTTCCGCTTTATCTGCCTCCTGCTCTTTTACTCCCTCTAACCCACGCACAAAATCAGGAAGTTCCGTAAAGCCGAATGAATCAACAAAGTGTGCGCTGTTCTCCCCATTCTCATGCAGCACCACAATGTCACTGACAGAAAGGGAATGCCCCTTATAATCCGCCGGGTGGTCTATGTTGAATTTCTCAAATAGCGCATTGAGTTTCTCTCCCTGTGACTGTCCCTGTATGTCTGAAAGCTCCCCTGCATAGACAAGGTTATAATTTTCCGGCTGTATTTCCTTAAAATCATCTGATAAAATACCTCTTTTCAAAAGCTCTGCTGTGCCTGCAAAGTGGAAATCACGAAGCTCCGGATTGTCCTTTAACTGGTAAATGCCGTACTTATCAGAACTGCCATACAAAAGCTGTGCTTGCTTGTTTGCGCCGCTTTCCGCAAGCTCTGCCTGCATGGAGCGCAGTTCCCTCTCATTCTCCCAATCGCTCTTTTCAATGCCGAAGATGCCCTCATGCCCCGTAATCTGCTCTTTATCCTCTATTAAGGTTTCCGAACCATCCTTATGGAGCTGGTAAACGGCAAGGTCACTATCAAACAGTTCCAATGCCGTTTCTTTTGTAAGCGGGAGCATTTCTTCCCATGTGTAGCCGTATCCGTGCATTTCCGACAGACCGATCATGCCATCGGGAAGCGCATCAATTTCCGCCTGTGCGTCAATGACTGTCAGCGCTGCATTGGCAGGCTCATTTTCAATCCTGTATGCCAGCGTATCCGCCAGCTCCTTTGTTTTCTCATAATCGTCCAGCTTGTAGCCATAATTTACAATCAGGTTTCTTTCATCAGGGGAAAACACGCCTTTCCCATGCTCCAGACGGTGTATGATAGATGATGCATATTCCATTCCAGATAATTCTTCTTCAAGGGTAACTTCCTCTGCCTTTAGGTCTACTGCAATGTCAAAAAATTCCGGCATACCGCTGTTCCTGCCGTCTTTTACGATGACTGGCACATATTCAGCGCCGTTTTCCTCCATAAAATCCTGAATATTCCCGTCCCACTCGTTCCCGTCCAGAGCCGCCAGCTTATAGGCAAGATCAATCGCCTGCTCCCGTGTCATGTTGGTAATCTTGTCAATCTCATATCCGTCATTTTCCCCGTACATGATTTTCAGAACCACGTCACTGTCTTTAATTGGCTCATTGGCTTTCCTGTCCATCTCCATTGCATACTTGACATCGGTTATCACATGGGTATCGGTATCATAGATGTAATCTACATGAAATTCCTCTACTTCCTCCGACCTGTCATCTCCCAAATGTGTAACCCATGCACCCCTGCTCTCTAAGTAGGCTTCCACATTCTCCCTGTCCGCATCTTTCATGGCAAGCAGGCTGTCCATCAACTCCGCTCCCTCCATGCCCTTAACACTTGCAATGTCAAAATGGGAACGCTCCGTATTGGATACCGCAAGAATAAACTCCTGTGACTGCTCCTGCATGATTTCCCGGTCACGCTGCAACTCCCTAAGCTGCTCCTCAATGCCTGTGATAAGCTCCGATGATGTCCTGCGGATTGTGTCAAGGGAAGATTTCAGCTCCTTCATATCACGTCCTGATGACCAGCCTGCTATATAAGAGAACGAATATTCGGACGTGTCAATTCCAAAATGCCGGCAGACTGTAAAAGCTATGCTCTCGGCTTCGATTTCTTTGGTATTCCTGTCCTTTGCAGGCGCAAGAATATCTTCCCTGTTTACTTCCTTATTGTGCAGCATGGAATGGGCTGTTTCATGCACCATTGTCTTTAAGGTCTGGCTTTCGCTCATTCCTTCCTGCACTGCAATCCGGTTTTCCCCTATGTTGAAATAGCCCTTTGAAGCGCCGGGAATATCCTCAAAACCGATTGGGACAGGGGCTACATAGGTAACTGCCTTGATAAAGTCCTCATATCCCTCCACCGTGGATAAAAGCTCTTTTGCTTCCAGTTCCGGAAGCGGCTCACCGTCCGTCTGCGATACGTCAAACACGGACACGGCACGGAAAGCGGGAATCTTAACCTCTACTTCTTCCGTCTGCGGCATACCGTCCTTATCCAGCATGACCTCCCCGGTCACAGGGTCTAATTTATCCCGTTCCTCCTTAATTTTATAAGGGGCGGGGGCAAGGATACGGATTCCCTTTTCCCCTCTTTTTACATGGCGGTTGAAATTCTTCTGCCATGCCTGGTATCCTGCGACTAAGCTGGCATCAGGGCGCTGTAAGGCTATCAGGAGCGTATTGTTGAAGCTGTAATTATGGAATTTTGACATGGTGGAGAGGTAATTTTTATACTTTTCGCTTTCAAAAAGTTCCTTTAACCCCTCCTCCAGCTTGTCAGTGATCTCTTTTACTTTCTGTTTTTCAGTTTTTGCATCTGCCATATGGTTATTTCTCCTTTTCCTCCATAAAAGCAGGAAACAGACAGGTTTTCCTGTCTGTTCCCACTCTGGATATTTTTATTGATATTTATAAACACTCCGCTTTGCTTTTTGTTTTTGCCTTGTCCAACTCCGGCGCTTTTTTCTGCTGGACTGTTTTTGCTTTCATCTGTGAAAGTTTGTCCTTTAGGGACTCCCTGCCGCCTTTCTCCGCCTCTTTTCCTACATCAAAACGGTCAGACAGCCTATCCAGCTTTTCAAATGCCTTATCAACGGAATCAATCCCTTTTTGCAGATTTTCCACCGCCTTTTTCACAGGCTTATTAACTGCCCTTGTCAGACCGACACCCGTTTTTTCGTCAGTTACTTCTTCCGTTCCTTTTCCGGCTAACAGCCTGCCCACGTTGGAAACACTGTTCCCGATCTGCTTTAATTCATCCCCGATGCTGTCTATCTGGTTGGCTGTCTTTTGGAAGTCCAGCATTGTTTCTGTCAGACGCTCCCGGAAATCTTCAAGCACCGACTTCATGCCGGAAATTCCTTTTTGGACAATTTTGCACATCTCCAATTTCCCTTTTTCCTTAAAGGCATTGACCGCCTGCGCCGCTGTTTCCACTAAATGGTCTTTTACTGCCGAAAGGCGTTCTGATAAATCTGTGATTTTCTCCTGAAGGCGCTCCACCTTATCCATAAGGTTTTCTTTAAACGACTTCGGCTGGTTTTCCTGCAACTGTTCAAGCTGCTGTCTGACGCCCTGTAACTCGTCCGCCATCACAGCAAGCTGTAGCTGCATACCCGCCGCAAACCGGAAAAGCTCCATGAAGTCCTGTGACTGCTCCCCCATGTTCTGCTGGTTAAGCAGCTCCATAAACTGCTTTATTACATCATTTTCCTCTGTGGACTGTTTTGTATCTGTCATATTTATTTTCCTTCCTTTTTCTGCGCAAAAATACCGTCCTGAATCGTTACAGGACGGTATCCCCAAAAATGAAAAGGTGCATGGATATTGATTTTTATATACCATGCACCTAAAGTTACTGTTGCTATTCAATTTTAATCAGAGCAGCCTTAAAAGCTGTACCAGCTCGTGCGGTTCTGCTTCTTTTGAGGCTGTCAGTCTGGTGTCAAACTGTGAGAAACGGTTATCCCGATAAAAGGATAACAGCTTTTCCTCATTTTCCGCCTCCAGAAATGTTACCATACCGCCAAACAGATACTGTGCTTCCTCAATTACCATCCAAGCCAGCTCTATCAGTTCTTCTCCGGTAATTTCCTTATCCCTGCCATCTGTATAATTTTTCCCAAGCTGTGCAATCAGGTAAGCAGCCATAGTGTAAGTGTCCGACTTTTCGTCCAGCTCACTGACACGCAGCAGCTTTTTTTTCGTAGTATTGCTTACTGTTTCGCCCCTGACCGTCAAAGGCTTTAATGCAAGGGTAAAATATCCAAGCAGACCTCCATCTTTTACCGAAATCACTACATATGTAACAGACTGGTTCTTTTTTGTAAACTCTATGGCACTTTTTTTCAAAAACCGTTCAACATCCGGATTCTTGGAACATGAAAATCCGGAGAGCAGTTTAGCAAGCGCAGGCTCTCCGGCTTCAGGATCATCTCCTAATGCAAGATACTCACGAATGTTGACTGCATAATATTTATCACTTGCCAGCATTCATTTTCTCCTTTTCCTTCATTTCCCTAAATCTCATCAATTCCCGCAGTTCTTCTTCACCTTTTATAAATTTTACAGCTACAGGAGTACGGACAGGACGGTTTTTGGCAGATTCTTCAATCGCATTGACAAACATCTCCACCTGTTCCTTACCGGAAATGACAAAATTTTTCGTGATGCTTGAAGTTGCCATAAGAAACACCTCCTTTGTTAGTATGGCTTATTTTACATCATACATACTTCCCTGTTTATATTGTACGGTTTGACAGCCGCTTTTGCAACAAAATTTTTATGAATTTTTTATGCCTACATCGTTACCTCCTTCCCCTTTTCTTTTCTGTTTTCCTGCTTTTCAGTTCCGGCGGCTTTCGCTTTGAACGCTTCCAGCTTTTCTCTTAACGATGCTCTCTGTACGGGCTTGTCAGCCATTCCAGCCGTAAGTTTCAGCCCCTGCGGGCTGCTATTATCCACCGCATAATTATGTCCTGCATTTTCTACCGGGTACGGTGATTGTGCGTCTGCAACGCTTTCCCCTGTTTCCAGTTTTTCCTTCTGCCCCAACTTCTGGACATTATGTCCAGAAGTTTCCTGTCCTTCGTTTTCTTCCTCCGGTGTATCGTCCATGCCGAGCGCATCATCTCCCTTTTCGTCCATGTTGAGCAGGGCATTTAAGGCAGAAAGACGTTCCAGCTTCTCCGCAAGCTCCGCTTCCTGTGCAAATGGTTTTTCAACCTCTACTTTGGCAGTTTCAAGCTGGCGCTCCACCGTTTCCAGTTTCGTCTGCGCTTCGGAAAGCTGTTTCGGCATGGATTCCAGCGCATGGTTGATACGGGCAATGTTGCCAAGAGGGTCAGAGCCGATCTCAAGGTTATGGGAAAGCTGCCCTTTTAAGTTCATCACAAATTTGTGGTTGAACGAATCAAAGGACACCGCCATCTTAAACCCTGCATATTCCCCTACCGTTGCAGGCACATTGACCGTTTTCATCTCCTTGCACATCTCCACAAGTGCGG
>ERZ779632.1189-NODE-1189-length-11234-cov-4.749709_pt1 | contig 11234 bp, 10 predicted proteins | sample MGYA00514194_ERZ779632 | MGnify/ENA primary metagenome ERZ779632 (study PRJEB29562, sample SAMEA4376704) | mouse gut metagenome | isolation source: Cecum | study: EMG produced TPA metagenomics assembly of the A DSS colitis mouse model was used to assess the...
AGTCTTCTATTCCCCTCAGAACCCCAGCCCAGACGGCGCTTAAAATGTTGTGGCTGCTCACCCACGCCTGCCTGCAGTTGTTGCCGATTGTATAGTCGTCCGCGCTGGGATAGTTGTACCAGCCAATCCAGAGAAGCGGTATCAGACTTACCACATAGATTCCCGTAAGAAAAACCGACAGGTTTTTCGGCGTCACCCATTTTGCCAGCTTTCCGTTTATTTTTTCAATTTTCCTGTTTTTTACCGAAATCACCTGGACAAAATCCCCTTTCCCGTTATCTGCTATGCGAATAAACCGCCGTACGCAAAATAATCTCTGATATTCCTACATGGTAACACGAGAAGAAATACCGGTCAAGAAATGAACTTGAAAAAGCGCCTGCAAGCGGATATACTGTTAAATACAGACGTTACCGACGGAAAGGCGAACCTTTATGAATCCCCTGAAAAGACAAGAGAAAATAATTTATATCCTTACTTTATGCTACATGGTTCCCTGCGGAATCCTGCTTGCCTTTAACAGCCTTTTTTCTCTTTTTCAAACCACTTATATGGAACTGTATCAGGAAATAGAAAAGCCCCTTTACAAGCAGGACTCTCCTGTTTTTTTACTGTTGCTTTTCTTTCTTTTTGCGGGTCTGTGGGGGCTGTTTTTCAGAAAGCACGCCGCCACCCAAAGGCTCTGCCGCTTATTTGAAAAAACGGCGCTTATTTATTCCGTCGTTATCTGCATGCTCATTATTTTCATATACCGGGTAAATGTCGCCTGTGACAGCCAGTCCTTAAGCGACATAGCCGTCGCTTTTTTAGGCGGCGACTATTCTTCCTTTTCCGGCGACGACTATCTGGCGCACTACCCCCACCAGCTCGGCATGGTTGGTTTCCTTGAAATTATCTATTTCATTTTTGGCGTAAACAATTTTACGGTTCTTCAGCTATTAAATACAGCCGCTATTTTTTCGGCCGTATATTTTCTTCACCGGATTACGGAAGAATTGTTTCCCGATTTTAATGTCCGCATAATGCTCTCCGTCCTTTGCCTCGGCCTGCTGCCTCTTTATCTCTATGTAACGTTTATTTACGGGGACATTCCCGGCATGGGATTTGCCATGCCCGCCGTTTATCTGATAATCCGTTACTTAAACACCAGGAAGCGTTTCCTTATTATTCCCGCTTCCCTCTGCATGTGTTTTGCCGTTTTGTTTAAGTCCAACAATTCCGTGATTCTTGCCGCCGCTGTCATAATACTGATATTATATTCCATCACCGCCAGGGACTGGTTTTCTCTCGTTTTTACCGCAGCCCTGCTGATTCTTCCCGCCGCGGGGACCTCTCTGATTGATTTTTATTATGTGAAGGCTTCCGGGATTTCCGAAATTCCGGACGGTATTCCCAAAGTTGCATGGATTGCAATGGGCCTGCAGGAAAACGAATATCTGGAAAACGGCTGGTATAACGGCTATAACTGGGTCACCTACTCCGAATGCGGCCTTGACGCGGAAAAAACCGCACAGCTTTGTCTGGCGTCCATAAAAGAATCCGTCAGCCGTTTTATATCCGCCCCCAAATCAGGGCTTCGTTTCTTTTACCGGAAGTTTATCTCTCAGTGGAACGACCCCGGTTTTCAGTCACAGATTACAAACGAATGGTACAGCCGCCACCGGGACGACCATTCCTCCCTTGCCCTTTACCTCATTTACGGGAACGGTCGGCTGATTCTTGAGGGCCTTATGAATATTTATCATTTTATTATTTTATCGGGAGCCTGTGCGGGCGCCTTCTTCTGTATCAGGAGCCGCTCCCTTTCCGCCGCGTTTCTCATTCTCTGCGTTTTCGGCGGTTATTTCTTTCATATGTTCTGGGAGGCCGGCGGGCGCTACGGCCTTGGTTATTTTGTTTTGTGCGTTCCCATAGCCGCTTATGGTTTATGGATGCTGATAAAAACCGTATTGGCTGCCTGTGAGAGAGTTCCCGCATCCCACAGACAGACCGCAAAAGGAGTCTCAAATGAAGTATAGACAAATTGTTTTTGATATTGACGGAACGTTGATTGACAGCGAACAGCCAATTCTCCATTCTTTACAGGAAGTGCTGCTTCACGTTACCGGCAGAAAATATCCCCTTGAGGATTTAACCTTCTGTTTTGGAATCACAGGAGAAGATACCCTGAAACGACTTGACATTCAGGATATCCCCGCCGCCATGGAATTATGGTTCGATATCCTCCGGCAGCATGAAAACGAGATGGTTCTCTACGGGGAAATCGAAGAACTGATAACACACCTCAAAAAGGCCGGATACGGGCTGGGGATTATCACCTCTAAACCCAGAATCCTGTTTGAACAGGATTTCGGCAAATTTCATATCAGCAGATATTTTCACCCGGTTGTGTGTGCGGACGATACCGTAGAGCACAAACCTGCTTCCGGCCCGCTCTTAAAATACATGGAACTCTCCGGCGCGGAGAAAGAGGAAATTCTGTATATCGGGGACAGCGTCTATGACAGTAAGTGCGCGGAAAATGCCGGTGTGGATTTTGCACTGGCGGTCTGGGGCAGCCATACCAAGACCACTCCCGCGAATTATTACTTAAAAAATCCCATGGATTTACTGTCTGTTTTGTAAAAATATGCTATACTTATACCAAGCGGATATTCTTGCGCGGCGCCGGAAGACGCCTCGCCAAAAATATGAAAAATATGGAGGACACACGTCATGCATGAAGGAAATGTATCAGCAGCAGAAGCACTGCAAAAATTGAAAGAAGGAAACCAGCGTTATTTATCAGCCGCCACCTGTCCGGGCGACGTTTCGCAGGCAATCAGACAGAAAACCTGCGATGAGGGACAGCACCCTTACGCAATCGTTATTACCTGTTCCGATTCAAGAGTGATTCCTGAAAGTATTTTTTCCGCGGGAATCGGCGAATTGTTTGTAATCCGGGTAGCCGGCAACGTTATGGATAAGCATCAGCTTGGAAGCGTTGAATATGCCGCCGACCATCTGGGCTGCAAGTTGGTAGTGGTTCTCGGCCACGAGCACTGCGGCGCGGTGGGAGCCGCCATGGGACACGTGCCCGAAGGTTTTGTAAAATACATAACTGACGAAATTAAAAGAGCAATCGGCGACGAGGCGGACGAATACCGCGCATGCTGTCTCAATGTGGCTCAGAGCGTTGCCGTTATAAAGGAAAGCCTTGGCGTTAAGGATGACGACGAGCTTAAGGTTTGCGGCGCATTCTACCACATCGGAAGCGGCGAAGTTGAATATCTGGACTAATGCTTTGTCCTAAAGCTTTGTTCTAAATGCCCTGACATGAAAACGGCAATTTCCGTTTGAGCGGGCGGCAATCACGAGTAAAAAAGCTCTCCGGCATTTTAGCCGGAGAGCTTTTCTTCCACATTCCGCTTAAAGCTTACATAGGTAACCGAAAAATAAACCAGATAGATGCCGAAGAACAGCAGAATACTCCTTGCAAAAAATTTCAGGGGCGACGCCGGAACGCCCGTCATAGCTACAAAACTTTCGCTTGCAAACAAAATCATTTTCCCACTGATGACAATGGCAAGTATGGCCGGACATAAATAATACGCCATAAGCTGCTTTAATATCAGGGTATTTATCTGATTGCTCCTAAGGCCCAGCTTTGCCAGAACATCATAGCGGTACTTATATTTCCCGGAATCGCTTAACTGCTGCACCGACAGAACGGTTACCGCCACGCAGACGAAAACCAGTCCGATATAAAACAAAGGAATTATCAGAGACGCCAGCATGTACTTTACCTCGGGAATCAGATTATCCCTCACCAGATTTTCCACCGCATAGTTTATAATCTTGTCAGAACCGCAGCACAGGAAATCCTCCTCCTCATAAGAAGCCTCAAAGTCTCCTGTAAACTCCGGGTCTTCTTTTCTGAGCAGCCTGTCCAGCTTTTTTAGCAAATCCCCGGATATTTCTCCCTCCGTCTTTACCGCCAGCTCCGAGTAATAAGGCTTCATTCTTTTTATTACGGCGTCCGGGACCACAACCAAATAATCCGCGCCGTTATGCCCGTCCTGGGAAAAGGCTTCCCCGCATACCCCCGCGCATTTCAGATAATCCGCCTCCTTAAGGCCCTGTATTTCCATACCTCCGCATAGTTTTTCCATCTCCTTTGCAAGCCGCGGCTTTATCTGCACCAGAAATTCATCTGTATCAATCCATACTTCCTCATATCCTAACATTTTCCGGAGGTGGTTGTAATCCGAAATCCCCATATAAGTATCGTATTCATAATAAACGTTTTGACTCTCCAGGAAATTCCTGATTTTAACCATATCCGGGCTTCCGTCTTCCTGCAGGAATATGGTTCCATACTCTTCTATATGCGTAAGCATAAAGGTGTTTACCTGATTTTTTTCATCGGTATAAATATGATAGGGATAATACGCCTCCACCTTTACATCTTCTTCAATAACCTTCTTTTCTTCGACAAAATCATTTTCCGTATCTCCGCTCCAGATTTGAATATCAAAGGGAAATTTTTCGTCCAGCACCGTATTCTCATATTCGCTGAACATAAGCGCAATGGAAGCTCCCATAAGAGCCAGCGTAAACAATGCCGTCAGCGTTCCCATGGTAAACTGCATGGTGCGTATTTTGGAGGCAAACTGCCGCAGCAAAAACAGGTTCTGACCTTTGTAAATACCGTTTCCCCTGCCCCGGACATAGCAGATAATCCACGCCGAAATACCGATATAAAACAGATAGATTGTGAGCACCAGCAGCACCAGAAAGACAAGGGTTTCTCCCGTACCGGAAAGATGGCCGAACCAGCGCCAGAACATCAGAATAAATGCAACGGCCGCCGGAAAAAGAATTTTCTTAAACTCCTCGTTCCTTTCCCTGATTTCCTCATTCTGACGCTTTGCATTCATCAAAGCCTGAATGCTCATTTTTCTGAACTTCCGCCTGCACCGAAACAGGGCAATCAGATAGCAGCCCCCGTAGCAAAAAGCCGTCATCAGAATCGTTCCCCTATGAAAACTTATGTGCAGACGATAATCCATTCTTACCATGGCAAACATTACCGTCATCAGAACCTGCTGCAGCAATATGCCGAAAACGACGCCGCCAAGAAAGGAAATACTCCCAAGAAGCATATTTTCCCGCATATAAAGTCTGGAAATCATTTTCTTTTTCATTCCCAGAAGCAGGTAAATGCCGAACTCCCCGCTTCTTTTTTCCAGCATGAACCGCACCATATAATGTATCAGCCACGCCACAATCAATATGATGAAAAAGGTGGCAAACCCTATCATCACTTCCATCATGCCTTCCGTTTCAAGATGCTTGTTCAGTTCATTTTGAAATATCAGGCTGTTGAAAGCATACATGAACGCCGTTATCACCGTCATGGTCAGCATATAAACCGTGTAATCCCGCACGGAACGCTTCATATTGCGGAAACTGAGTTTAGCCAGCATGGGATAACTCACCTCCCGTCAGAGACAGAACATCCAGAATTTTCTGCAGAAAAATATTTCCCGGTTTCTCCCCTCTTACAAGCTCATGGAAAATCTTCCCGTCCTTTAAAAATAAAATTCTGCCGCAATAACTGGCGGAAAAAGCGTCGTGGGTGACCATCAAAATGGTGGCTCCCATGCTCCGGTTCAAATCGGTAAAGGTTTCAAGCAGCGTCTGCGCCGAACGGGAGTCAAGCGCGCCTGTGGGCTCATCCGCCAGAAGCAGCTTCGGGTGGTTCACCAGCGCCCTGGCGCAGGCGCAGCGCTGCTTCTGCCCGCCCGAAACCTGATAGGGAAATTTGTCCTTAACATCCTCTATATGAAGGAGCTTTAACATCTGCATACACTCCTGCCTGATTTCCTTCTTCTCCCGGCCTTGCAAAGTAAGGGCAAGAATGATATTTTCCTCAATGGTGAGAGTGTCCAGCAGATTGTACTCCTGAAAAACAAAACCCAGATTTTTCATGCGGAATTCTGACAGCTCATCCTCATTCATCTCAGTGATATCCGTATTCTCATAATAAATATGGCCTGCTGTCACCCTGTCGATGGTGGCAAGCACATTTAAAAGGGTCGTCTTTCCCGAGCCGGAAGCTCCCATCACGCCCACAAATTCTCCCTTTTCCACCTGAAAACTGACGCGGTCTATGGCCTTTGTCACGTTTGACGCGTTTCCGTAATATTTTTCAATATCGCACACTCTGATATAGCTGCCGCTTTCGTAATCGTCCATAATAACCAGCCTCCTCCTGTTTTTATGTATTTTTCCATATTTCTTTTTTATTCTAGCATTCTCCACTTTCCCTTCCTATAAAAAAAGATTGCGGTAATCTTACTTTTTTGAAAGATAACTGCAATCCGCGTTTTATTCTCGCTTTATATAATTGCTCACAGGAAAATCCAGCGTCATTTTCGTTCCCCGCCCCGGCTGCGACTGCGCCGACAGCCCGATTTCCAGCCGCTCGCACAGTCTTTTACAAAGATACAGCCCCATTCCGGTGGCCTGCTTATGACTGCGTCCATTGCTTCCGGTAAATCCCTTTTCAAAAATCCGGGAAAGTTCCTCGGGTAAAATCCCCACTCCGTTGTCCTCTATCGTCAGCCTTACCCCGTCCTTTTCACGTTCCGTATAAATGAGGAACACCGGCGATTCGCTGCGGTACTTCACACTGTTTCCTATCATCTGGTTTAAGATAAAGGAAATCCATTTTCCGTCCGTGTAAACCATATCCCCGCAGTGAACTTCCGCCCTGACCTGATGCCGGATTAAAAGCAGTCTGTTTTTTTCCAGAACCTCCTCCGCCGTTTTCTGCAAATCCGTCTTTTGAATCAGGAAATCTTTATAGACGTTTTCCATTCTGGCATAATAAAGCACCTTATCCACACAGTTTTCGATTTTCTGGTTTTCCAGGCTGATTTCACGCAGATTTTCCTGTGTCACGCTCCCCGGCCTTCTCCCGTTTTCGCAAATCAGCGCAATGCCCGTAATCGGCGCCTTTATTTCATGTACCCAGCTTTCTATGTATTCCCGGTAATCCCTCCGCGCGTCCTCTGTCTTCCTGATTTTCTCAATCACGGATTTGTTGGAAAGATGCATCATCCTTTTATACAACCTGTCCTCAAGACGGCAGGAATATGGCAGTAATTCCCCCAATAAATACCGCTGGTCGATTTCCGCCAGAATTTTTTCGATTTCGTCAAAATATCTTTTTCTCTCCCGGTAAGTGATAAAAAGCCATAAAACCAATATAACCGTCCAGAAAATTAATATTAAGGCAGAGCCCGCGCTGCCGTAACCCGTAAGCCGCAGAAAGGCGGACAACGCCCCCATGCAGATTCCGTGGAGTATGAGAAGCATGAACTTATCCTTCAAAAACGGCATCAGCTTCATATTCTGTATCCTATTCCCCTTTTCGTCTCAATAAAATCCTTTATGCCAATTTCCTTTAGCTTCTCGCGGATTCTTGCCATATGGACGCTTAATGTATTGTCGTCAATAAAAATCTGGTTTTCCCACAGATATTCAATCAAATCCATTCTGGAAACATATTTCCCCGGGCACTGAAACAACTGATACAGAATTTTCATCTCGCTTTTGGTCAGCTCCACATGCTTTTCCCCGCAGCTTAATCCGCATCCCGCAATGTCCAGTTCCACGCCGCTGTGCGAAAGCTTCGCGGCTTCCTTTAAAGACGGCTTTCCCGCCCTTTTCAGCACCGCCGCAATCCTCGCCAGAAGCAGCGGCGGCTGATAGGGCTTCGTGATATAATCGTCCCCGCCCTTCAACATTCCTGTCAGCTCGTCCATGGAATCCGTGCGGCTGGTCAGAAAAATAACCGGCACGTCCGCCCTCTCCCGGATTTGCGTACACACGTCAAAGCCGGAAAGGGCCGGGAGATTCACATCCAGAAGAACCAAATCAGGATTTTCCTCCCGGATTCGTTCCACAACATTATCAAATTCGCTGAAAGCCGAAACCTCATACAGGGCGTTTTCCAAAAGTACCTTCAGTTCCCTTCTTATAATGGTTTCATCCTCTATGATTACTATTTTCCGGTTCATGCCGCCCTCCCATGGTTTTTCCATTCCCCGGTTCGGTTTTTAATACCCTCGAATCTCATAGGCGTCATATTCGTGGCTGAAATGATATCCCAGCTTTTCGGCCAGCCCTACGGACCACAGATTCTGAGCGTCCCAGCTCGGATACATTCCCCGGTTTAAACACTCCAGAACCAGCCTTGCCCCGCATACGGAAGCCAGTCCTTTTCTTCTGCAGTCCTCCCGGGTATCGATTTCAATCTCAATCCCACCCTGATAGCTTGAATAAGATGAGGCTCCCGACACAATCGTTCCCTCTTTTAATACAGCCGCTCCCAGCCCCAGGCGCTTATACTCTTCATAGCTTTTATACCGGGCCACCAAATCCCGGGCCCAGCTCTCCCTTCCGCACTGCCGGTAAATGTCCTCGTCAATCAGCTTCACTTCATAGCCGGACGGCAAATCATCCACTATGGCCCAAAGACTTTTCCTGTCAAATACATCCTTTTCTTTTTTAATGGCGTACCGGGTTACCCGCTTTGACTTTTCACAGTAAACCTCTTCAATTATTCCTGCCCACCCGTCATTTTGCGGAACCATAATTACAAAATCTTCCGAAAACCAGTCAGGCTTATAGCCCGCCAGTTCTTTGTCCGGCTCCCCCGCAAAATAGCAGAAATCCCCCAGAATAATCATTGCCGACAAAGGCTTTTCCTTATCCGTCACATATATTTTGCCCATAACGCCCTGCAGCGCAGACCAGATCAGGGATTCCTCCCATCCGTCAAATATACGCTCTATTGTTTTCGTACTGCCCGTTTCGTAAACCATTCCGGCACCGCTCCTTTAATGTTTTATTCTTACCTTTTATGATAATAGCACATTTTTTCTAAATACTTCAATCAATGTATTCGGAATATACAATCCCTGGCCAAGATAAGTCTCCGCATCGGGATACTGTTCATCAATAGCCGAAAAGGCCTCGTCCAGATATGACTGCTTCGCAAGAAAAGCATCCTTCACCGCAGCCGCTTCCGTCTCACCTTTGCCAGCCGCCAGCATCCGCTGATAATACATTTCCGCCTTTGGCTTATTTACCTCATTGGTCATCAGATAATCCTCCATGATTTGCCGGCGGTCCACGCCAAGAGCCAAAAGCAGTATAGCCGTCAGCAGTCCGCATCTGTCTTTGCCCTCGGTGCAGTGCCACAGCACGCTTCCTTGCGCAAAATCGTGCTCCATCACACATTTTGCCGCCTTACCCAGATTCCTTCTGCAGGATTCTTCCGTTACCATCATGCGGTACAGGTTTTCCATTTTCGGAATAACCGCTCCGATTTGACCTGCCCCCAAACTCTTCTCATGGGAGATACCGGCTAGCCCCTCGTCAAAAACCGGGATTGGCAGGTATGCCGCATGTTCAGGCGCCGCGTCCGGCCGTTCGCCGCGTTCTGTTTCCGTTCTCAGGTCTATGACCCTGGCAAGACGCTGGTTCTTTTGCAGGTTCAGTATATCCACCGGCGTTGCGTCCGCCAGATTTGCCGAACGCAGCAGGCGCCCGGCGGCAATCGTGCGCCCGTCTGTTGTCGGAAGACCTCCCAGGTCACGGACATTCTGTATTCCTTCAAAAATGATTCTTCTGTTGTCCATTTGAGTCTCCTTTTAATTTAAGCTTTTTGAATCTTATTGATATTTTTCGTGAAGATGATATTTAATACAGGTATTTTTAAATTCCTTCAATGCCGCAGACATCACCGTATTTTTTCTTGATGAAAAAACCACATCTATAACGGATTTTACCAGGATGTCATCTGCAATGTCTGCCTCATCCAAATCCTGAGCCTCGTCGTCAAATTTCTCATATATTGTGGTAAACAGTTTATGTTCGTCTGTGACTAGCTGCTTGAAATAATCATGCTCCAGCAGTTTCAACGACAAAGTCCTCAATGCCCGCCCGGGCGACCTTATCGTATCAGCCGCCACTAATGTAACTCCAATCTGCCGCTTATATTTTTGGATATCAATTAATTCTTTCGGACATGTCCTGCTTGCTGATGCCGAGCAGTTATATTCTGCAACCGCCTTATCAATTGCTTCACTCGCACTTATGTCATTTTTAAAATCGACCTCTACATCTGACCTGAGCGGTGTAAGTACTAACGGATATGAAAATTTGTATCTGCTGTCAGCCATAATTCTATTCTCCTTTTATGAGGGTTTATTTTTATGTTTTTCACACCTTATATTTTTACTATACTGGTTTTATTTCATTGTGTCAAGAGAGTTGTAGAATTTTGTTTTCAATTCTTTTATTCCAATCACAGGGTCTGCTCATTCAATTCTCCCGGCCTCTTAAGAGCCTGCTTTCATTTTAACTGTGCTCCTTATTTGTCCTGGTTTTACTTTTTCGATATTCCCTGGGAAGGACTTTAAAATATGCTTTAAATGCAGTTGTAAACTTACTTTGACTATCATAGCCAACAGCCTGTGCAATCTCCGCTATATTCATATTTGATTCTGTTAACATACAGGCAGCCTGTCGCATTCTGTGTTCCTTGATATGTGCCGCGATAGAAGTTCCATAAACAGACTTGAAAACATTTTTCAAAGTTGTTTGATTGATGAGATATTGTCTTGAAAGTTCCTCTATGGTAATTCTCTGCTCCATGTGTTGCAAAAGCTGGTCATGAATTTTTCGGATAGTTTCAGGCAGCCCAAATTGATATTCTACCAATTTGCTCTGGGGAGTAAATTCCATTTTGGTAAGGTATAACAACAATTCTAAAACTTTGATTTTCTGATATGGAAGCGTAAGTGTTTCAGGCTGGTCATAAAATGCAGAAAAGATACTTTCCGTCTGTTCATTTCCGGCAAGAAAGACAGGGCTATCATTTTGGCAAAATCTTTTAGGCAATACGGTTTCAAAAATATTACTGTTTTCCAGCAGGCCCGGTGGATTTCCAGAGGCTTTTGGCAGATCAATATAAATACTAAGTCCCTGATACATATTATTTGGAAAAGTAAGTACAGAATCCGTACAGGCTTTCATGGTGTGGAGAGAAAAATCTCCCGGATTCAGATAGATACGGTTTCCGTTTTTCATCTCCCACATGAGCTGTCCGGATTTGCAGTAGTTAATCTGAATGATGTGTGATATAGCCTTATGCCGCACAGAAAACAGTAATATTT